>Ga0163150_10003353_pt1 | contig 22670 bp, 18 predicted proteins | sample OliLakLV19P2IB_FD_148628 | JGI IMG/M metagenome (GOLD analysis project Ga0163150, IMG submission 148628) | Freshwater microbial mat bacterial communities from Lake Vanda, McMurdo Dry Valleys, Antarctica - Oligotrophic Lake LV.19.P2.IB | ecosystem: Environmental > Aquatic > Freshwater > Lake >...
CAGGCGGTCCTTCCGCGTGTTCTTGCCTATGGACAGCAGGACCCGACGGCCGCGGTGGAACTGCTGGCGAAAGTCTCCTCCCAGGTATCCATATCCGTCTTTCGGCAGGGGCTGATACCCTTAGACAGGAACGGCGAGCCAATCCAGGATCTGCAGCAGTATGTGCTCCGGTCCTTCTTCAAGAAAGCCAATCATCCCTATGTCACCTCAGCACAACGGTGCGAGATTTCCGGCATGGAGGACACTCAACAATCCTCTGATTCTGGGGCAGGGCAGCAAAAGACGGAGGACCATGCTCAATTCTGGGAGCTGTTTGATCGTCTTGAACCAAAGATGCAGACAATTTTTCAGTGGCGTGAGTTCTGTGGTTATCGCTGGCGGCTCGTGGGCAAACTGGTTGGCATGTCGGGTCACGCTGCAGAGGTCTATTACACCCGAGGCATCGAAAGGTTCCGGAAAGAACTTGAGCAGGAGCTGCACCAACATCGGTGCAAGAATATTCTGGTCTTTAAGCCGGTCAAGGACAGCCCAACGAAAGACGAATAGACGGGGGTCTATATGTCGGTAAGGTTGTGGAAGAAGCCATCGTTTCGGCAAAGCAGTTTCCAAGCGATCGTCGCGATAGCGAGACAGGCCTTTCTTTCCGACAACCCAAATCCGAAACGGAAAGGCTGCCCTGAGCCACAGTTGCTAATGGATCTGGCCTTCCGCAAAGCTGATAAAGAGAACGCGATGCGCGTCACGTTGCACCTGAGGGAATGCTCCGACTGTTTTCGGGAAGTAAGTGACTACCTGCACCGCTTCAATGCCAGACGCGCGTTACGCTTCAAGGTTATCGCGGCTGCCGCAATTGTACTGGTCGTTGCCACGTCTCTTCTGCTGCAGAGCCAGTTTCAGAAAGTTAGTTCAGTGCCGCAGACAGCCAGCGGTGGGTCGCTAGAAGCGGTAAAGCCACTCACCAACGACATGCCGTCAGTTGGAACTCAGATCGCGAAGGTGGAAGTGCCGCTGCCTGTCGTCGATTACACCGTAGCCTCTCCTACGCGAGGTCCAAAGCCACCGGAAACTGCCTCAGAGAGCCTTGTTCTGCAGGGTAAGCGATTGCGCGTCAGAATCCATTTGCCGCTGGGAAGCGCAACAGGCGAATACGAAGTGCGGCTGCACCGGAAAGCAGACAAGAAAGAAGTATTGAGAGCCTACCGGAGCGCGGCCAAAGAAAACCACTTCATCCTCACCATCGAAGACGACTTTGCCAAGTTCCGCCCCGGTGCCTATCTGCTCGCTATTTTCCCGCCTGGATGGAAAGAAGAGGTTCAGGCTCACCCGGTAAGAATTGTCAGTAGTCTACGAAACTGACTGTGCTCCTGTCTCTAGCACTTATCAGACCTTGAGAGAGTAAACGGAATCACTGTCCCATGCGGACCAAGTCAACTTACTTGGGACAAAGAGGCGCATCTTACTAAGGCGCTGTGTTTAGCTCCAAGGACTAATAATGCTTCGCTTCGGTCTGCCGTATCCCCTGACCCTGGAGGTTTCTGATAGAATCCGACGAGCCAGAGCACTTGGCAGAGCCAATCTGAGTAGCTGGCTACCCAACTTAACAAGGAGTTGCTTCATGTTCAATTACGACGAGACCCTGCAAGCGATGAGAAGCCAGCGGGCTTTGATGCAGCAGGAGCTGGATCGACTCGATCGCGCCATCTCTGCTCTACAAGCAGTCGTGGCTAATCCAACGCCGGTCCGGAGCACACCGAAACCCTCGGTCCAAAGCCGGCGTAAGGTTTCGCAGACTCCGGCAAAGCGGTTGGCCAAAGCGAATCAAGCCAAGAGTACCAATGAAAAGGTTGCTGGAAAAACGAAACCCAAAATCTCTGCTCAAGGACTCCGGAACATTGTTGAAGCGCAGAAAAAACGATGGGCCAAGGTGAGAGCTGCGGCCAAAGCTAAGCCGAAACCAGCCGTTAGAGCAAAGGCGAAACCGGCGGCCCTAAGGAAGGCTGCGGAACCAACAACTGGAAACTGAAGCTGCCCAGTGCCACGTCGACAGTGTTCAACAAGAGCAAACGCAATTCGATGCCAGAGCTTCCGTCCCTCATTCACCTACGGTGCTGAGGCTCCGACCGTGACTCAATTTGCGAGTTAGAGCCTCGTTTCATAAGCCTGAGATTTTCCGATCAACATTTTGACCACAAGCCTCCGGGGGAGTCTGTTCTCGGTTTCCGGTTAATCGACCACACGACCAAGTGACTTGGCCAACATCGCTGCAGCCGACGTTTGACGTGGGCCATGACGGCCGCTCTACTTCACCTGCTTTAGTGTATTTAGCACGCGACGAACAGTGGGAGAATCGGGATTGTACTCCAAAGCCGTACTCAAGGCGGCGTTCGCTTCGGCGAGACGGCCTGACTGAGCCAACGCTATGGCTAGGTTGATTCGGGCCTCTTCCAGTCCTGGGTTCTGCGCTAGTGCTTTCTGCCAGAGGCTCATCGCTTCCGGTAAGCGCTTCCTCACCGCGAGCTGGTTCGCCAGATTGACGGTGGCAACCGTTAGCGATGGTTCTTTTTGTCTGGCACGCTCATACAGGACCATCGCCTGGTCAGATTCTCCCCGCTGCTCGTGGAGATAGGCCAAACGGTAGAGAATCTGAGCATCGTGAGGTATCTGGACTTCCAGCTTGCGCAACAACTCAAAAGCTTTTCGGCTCCATGCCTGATTTTCTTCCGTCAGGGCAGCTTCTGCATAAGCGAGAGCGAGCTCGCGGTCGTTTGCAGGAGATCCCTTGAACGGCATGAGCGTTGCCCCTGCCAACGGATCTGCCGATGATGGCAGATCAGCAGCTTGTCTTCGCCCCGGTTTTACAATGGCATGGTCAGTCAAAACCCCATGACCTCCGTCAGCGACCGTTTTCTTAGGCATGTGACAGGAAGCACAGTCGTCACGTTTGGTAGCTCGGAACTGCGGTTTTGCCGTACAGGACTGGGAGTGATGGCAGGTCAGGCACTTTTGCCGGAAGTAGGCCGTGCGCCGGTTTTCACTGGGTACCGAATGTGGATCGTGGCAAGTGCCGCACCACAAGCGGTCTCTGCTAACTCGCTTGCAGCGGCTCTGCCATAGTTTCTCAACATGGCTGGTCGCTCGCAACGCCTGGCTCTCTGGCGAGGCAGGAACAAAGGACACCACGAAATCTGTGAGCAACTCTCCCGGGCGGAATTTCGACAAGGAACGACCTGGCTTGGAAATCCTGGCTTCGCCGGTCAGATGGCATTGCTCGCAAACACCGTCGCGGCGTAGAGGATCCAGCTTAGCCGGATTGATCATGGCCTTTCTGCCTGAGTTCCCCTCACCGCGGCTAATCTGATCCACGTGGTCCTTGCCGGGCCCATGACACCGTTCACAGCCGATACCATCCTGCAGAAACGGTCGACCTCGGTACTGATTCTGAGTGCCAGCAACCCACTGGAGCCGGCTGGCATGACACTCCAGGCAATTCGGCTCGATAGGCCGGGTTAAGCTGGCATGGTTGTAGCGCTCAAACCCTGGGGAAACGTCCCATTTGCCCCGGTGAGTGTAATGAGAAACCGGCGCTTGAAACAAAAACCCTTCCGTCGAGAACAAATAACTCCGGCCTGCTGCACCAGAACCTACAAAGAAGCTCAGGTCTCGTCGCCCACGTAACGCATCCTCTCCTGCCCTGCCGGCTTCTCGCTCGAACTCCAGAAAGTAAGAATCTTTTTCTCTTGTGATCTGATATCGGACTCCAGACTTCGAATGACGAAAGCGACTGCCTGACAAGTCTGCCGGAAACAGGGAAGATCCGACTTCTCCACTGCTCTGCGCCATGGGAGTCTGAGAGTAGCTTTGATAGATCTCAGCATGACAAGGGGCACACGCGGCGTTGCCGACAGAGTCGTCTGCATTGGAAAACGCAGTAGCAGCCAGAATCAATGAAGTGACTAAAACGGGCACGGCGTTTTCAGGTTGAACATTTTGCTGTCACGCAACCAAAGACCTGATTCGTGAGAGCCCGCTTCCAGCGGGCTCGCTGCAGATTGGACACTCTAGAGGCGGTATTCCGATCTATTTGGAGTGCGCCGGCAGAGCACGGGACAGCGGTCCCACGCGACGACGGCGCTTTGTCTCCGACCCTCAACATACGCTCTGCTGATGGGTTTCGGCAACTCCGGCCATCGAAAGCGGCGTCGCGCTCCGCTTGCCGCCGCACTCCAGAAGGCGGCTCAGCCCGGACCCATAGCTTCGTTGCCGAAATCAGGCGAGTTTGGGCGAAGCGTTTGTTTTTTTGTTCCAGCACCTGAAGGGGCTGGTACTCAGCGACCTGCCGCCGTCCAACACACTGAAAAATGCCCAATCATCAAAGCGCGGTTGACGGCTTGTGGCACGATGCGGCCCGTTAACGGGCCGTGAATCTGGACAAGACCGGTGAACCGCCTCAAGATGCCCAGCAAATGCCGCGCGGCTCTGCGGCGGTCCATAGTTGGTTCAACGCCGCAGTGATGGCGCCGAAGCCTTGAATTTGGCCAAATGTTCGTCGGCTCGTGGTTGATTGCCAGCTCGCGCATATGCCCGCACCAGCAGAAAGTGAATCTGCCGGTCAGTAGTCCCGGGACTCTGTAACAGCAACGCCCGCTCTCCTTGCTGAATGGCACTTTCGAAATCTCCAGCCTGAAGGCAAAGCCGGCCCCTTTCGTAGTGTGCGTCACGTGACTTCGAATCGAGGCTCAGCGCCTGCTCGACCAGTGGCAGACACTTCTCATACTGACCCAGACTGAAGAGCAACCTGGCGAAAGCGATGAGCGTATCCAAGTCCGGTGTCTTCTTTTCTCTGTCGAGAGCAATGGCCTTTTCGTACAGTTCAACGGCCATGGACGCGTTCGCGAGTCCCTCGTGTGTCAAGGCCAGATAGAAATAAGTTCGGCTGTTCGCCTCGTCCACTTCCGCCGAACGGTTCAGCGGTTCCAGCGCTTTTTTGAAGTCGTTCTCAAGGTAATAGTAGAACCCCAGCATGAACTGGTTGTAGGCCGATTTAGGCTCTAATTCGACGGCACGGGTCAAGTCCCTTCCCGCCTCCGCCAACCGGTTGAACGCCATCGACAGCCTAGCTCGCAAGGTCAATGCCGGAACAAAGTTCGAATTCAGGCGTAGCACCTGGTTGGCAGCCTCCAGTGACTGTTCGAGCCTGCCTTGGATGAAAAGCTGGTTGGCGCGGAAGTAGGCTTCTTGCGTGGGCTCTCCAGCCTTAGCCACGGCCTGGCCGAAGAGCATCAGCAGTGTAAACTGCAGCAGCATGACTCAGAGCGTCCGGCCCTCGGCGTCAAATTCAAGATGGCAAATCTGAAGATTTCAGATTGCCAATTTGCATCCTTCAATTTGCAACCAAAGGCTTTCCTTCCCGCAAGGTGTAGTAACGGTTGGCAGCGACGTTTTCGATTCGATCGATACGTTGACTTGGCGCTGGCCAGCGAACTTCCAGCCAGTCGGCTTTCTCGGCTGGGCCTAGTCCGAGAACCTCACGGGGGTCGTGAGACGAGAGATAGCTGCCACCGGAGGTCTTCAGTAAACTGCGCTTGATACCCCCGACCGACCACGAAAGCGTGGCCCCAATGGCTTCGCGATTTGCTGTTGACCCCACCAATCGCAATCCCAGCCAACGATTTGAGGCGCCACCCGTGTTGCGAAGCAGAAGCGGAGCCTCTCCATTGTTCGCTACAACCACATCGCTGTGGCCGTCGTTGTCCAGGTCGCCAATGGCTAGGCCGCGCCCTGGGTAGCTTCGGGCAAAAGCTTCACCGGCTTTAACACCCACAAGGTGAAACCCCTTTCCGGTATTCTCGAACAGGAGAAGCGGTTCCTTGTGGGTTAGAGTACTTGAAATCTGTTCGATCAAGTCGTCCGGATGACCGTTCGTGAGGATGAGGTCCTGGTCCCCGTCGTGGTCGTAGTCGAAAAACTTCACTCCCCAACCGCTGTACATGTGGGTGGCCATGCCGATGCCGGTCCGTCCTGCTTCATCGCTGAAGAGATTATCGCCCAGGTTGCGGTATATAGAAAACTTCTCGCGGTTGAAGTTGCAGACAAACAAGTCCAGCCGCCCGTCGCCATCGTAGTCGGCCGTGTCAACGCCCATGCCTGACCGCGCTGCTCCATCGCCGTTGTAAGCAACCTCTGACAGCATTCCGATCTCTTGGAATCTCCCGCCGCCCCTGTTCCAGAACAGGAAATTGGCTACAGAATCATTGGCTACAAAAAGGTCCAGCCGGCCGTCTCCATCGATGTCGGTCGTGACGGCACCGAAGGTTTTCCCAGGATGCTCGCCGATTCCGGAAGAGCCGCTCACATCCTTAAACGCCCCATCGGGCTGCTGATGAAACAGGCGGCTGGGCCAGGGATCGTACGCCAAAGGATAGCAGTAGTGCCGGACGTTCCCTTCCAGGCAGGGTTTTTCGATGCTCTTGCTGTAGCGAACGAAATGGCCGACAAACACGTCCAAGCGGCCATCTCCGTCGTAGTCGAACCAGACGGAGATAGTATTTAGACCAGGAGCTTCTAAGCCGGCCGCTTTGGTGACATTGTCAAAGGTGCCGTCGCCACGATTTCGATAAAGGGTGTTGGTTCCGTAGTTGGTGACATAAAGATCGGTGAATCCGTCGGCGTCATAATCCACCGCAGAGACGCCGATGCCGAACTGGCCTCCGACGACACCCGCTGCCTCCGTGACGTCACTGAATGTTCCGTCCCGATTGTTTCTATGGAGCGCATTCTTCAGCGGCTTGCGCGGTGTGAAGAAATCGCAGACACCGCTGTTGACGAAGTACAGGTCCATCCACCCGTCGTTGTTGTAATCGAAAATTGCAACTCCTGGTCCGATGGATTCCGGAAGGTATTTATGTGGCGACCGGGCATTGTCATGCGCCCATTGGATCTGACTCTTGGCGGGAGGGATCGTGTCAAAAGAAAAGGGAGGAGCACTTGCGCCTCCCTTGAGAAGGAGAAGGAGAAACAAGCCAGAAAGGAGTTTACCCATACAGAAACCAGCCGTCCTGGCTATGCAGGCAAAGCTCCCTGGACCGAAGCCCTCCTGGCTGCAGAAAGCATCGGCGACTAGAACCTCAGCCGCAGAGCTATCTGCCCGCTACGGGGAGGCAGCAAGGCAAAATCCTGGTTGCTGCCATCGATTCTTCCGAAACCGCGCTGTGGAACGCCGGCGGCGTTTCTTACCTGAGTCGCGAGGGCATTGTCTCGCTCAGGGTCTCTCAGGCGAAGCCGGTTAAAGAGATTAAAGAACTCGACCCGAATCTCCAGATCTAACCCCTCGCGCAGACGTGCATTCTTGCCAAAAGCCATGTCTTCATTGACGAGACGCGCTTTCCGGTAATCAGAATAAAACGGAGCGGCGGTGCCTAAAGTACCGGGTGCTGGATCGGACCAAGCGTTCGGATTCAGCACGAAATCGTTGTTGGGATCGATGCAACCGCAGTTCAGATCCTTTAGAAACAGAGGCTGGCCGGGGATCCGGCTGGCGAAGGTATCCCGAAACGTGAGCTGGTTAACGTTGTTTCGCGCGATTGGGACCTGAAGCGGCTCACCGCTAGAATAACGGAATATGCCGCTGACATTCCAACCACCGAAGACCGCCTTGCCGAGAGCGCTATTCCGCATAAAGCCCGTCGAGGGCAGTTCGTAGCGGAAACTGGCCACAAAGATATGTGGCTGGTCGTTCGGAGACAAAGACTTGGTGCTGGACCGGTCAAACACGTTGTTGACGGGAACAGTCCCACCTCCTTGCTCTGTAACCGTAGCCAGGTTTTTTGACCAGGTGTATGCACCGATGAAGTCTAAGCCGCGGGAAAACCGCTTGGTGGCCTTTATTTGAAGCGAGTCGTACCACGTGTTGCCGAGCGGTGCGAGGTCTAAGCCAATCCCTCCAAATTGCGGGTAGGGCCGCAAGCTTTGCGCCACCGTTGCCGACCCCGGAAAACCGGCATACGGCGCCCTGAAGCCGCGTGACTGTGCTAACGAAGAATCGATTCGAGACGTCAGAACTTGACGGTCTTCCGCTTTCGTTGGGTCGAGACCGACGGAGCGAATTCGTCCAAGCGACAAGGCATTGAGATCGACTAATCCATTGGCTTCATACCAGACCCCTCGATTTCCCACATACGCCGCTTCGACCACTAAATTGGGGGAGATCTCGTGTTGAAGATTAATTACCCAATTGTTGACTCGAGGCGGTCTGGCGCCATTGCGGTCGAGATGCGCCGGAGGAGAGTTCAACTGTCCTGGTGACGGGCGAATTCCCGGCCGCAAATCCAGCTTGGTGATGTCACTCACGTTGTAATTCAAACCGTCGCTGAATTGAAAAGCCTTTTCTCCAAAAGCAGGATTGCTGAAAGGAATTGTGTTGAACCCAAAACCCAGAGCCTGTCCTGCGCCGAGATAGTTGAATCCGCCCAGGGGCGCATAGGTCAGTCCCCAACCGCCGCGCAGAACGGTTTTCGGACTAATGGAATAGGCCACGCCGAACCTCGGACCGAAAGCCCAGGGGTAAGCCTCGGTAAGCTCACAATTGCAGCGTCCCGGTCCTTCGCCGTCGAAAAGAGTAGCTCCCAGTAGGCCGCCGGCAGAGGGATTGGGAATCGTGGGATCAAACATGGAGAAGCGCCGATGCAGCTCGTGTAAAGCGTTCTGATAGTCGTAGCGCAACCCTAGCTCCAGCGTCAACTTAGGAGATACCTTCCAGGAATCCTGGAAGAATGTCGCCCAGGAAGAGCGGCGGAAGCCCACCGACGTTGCGTTGCTGATGTCAGCCGTGTGCACTAGCCCGAGCAAATAGCTGGCATACTCATAGCCAATCGCTCCACCATTGAGATTCGTGCTTTGCAGGTAGGGCAGTGCGGTCTGATTTCGGCTGAAATTGTAGGGATTTCCCCGCTTGCAGACTTTGGGAGCGATTGGGAACCTCGGTCCTACGAACTACCAGCTCTACACGCAGGACAAGCCAACTTTCGTTGAAAGCATGAGCTGGATCAAGGGCAAGCACTCTTTCAAATATGGAGGTGAGTTTCGAATTGACACTTTCAACAATTTGGCCAGCCAGGGAGCGCTTGGGACCAGGTACAAGCGCTCCTTTCAGCCCCAATTCTTTGACTGAATCGTAATCGGTAATCGGCGTCGTGTCGGGGTTGTAGTACCGTTGATAGCCGAGCCCGAGGTGATTGATCAGGTTCGGCTGGAGAATATGGTCATAGTTGATGCGAACTGTCTTGCTCGTAATGGGCTGGTCGCGGCGTTTCGAAATGGGATCCGGCAACCCATCCTGCCCGTTGTCCTTGCGGGTCCGCTGCATCCCGAGGTAAACAGCCACTTTCGCATTGGAATTGAAACTGTGGTCGACCTTCCAACTGTAAATCTGCTCAATGCGGCGGTAGTTGTAGCGGATCTCGAAATTATTGTTCAGCCGGTTGGCATATTGCGGATCAGGATTCAGGAAAAGGCCCTGAATGCGCGCCGCAACGGGGTCGAAGCGATTCACCGGAATCTGATTATTCGGGAATGGGTCGCGAACGATCTCGCCGTTCACCGTGCGGGTCGTGGCGGGGTCGTAGATGGCTCCCTCAATAATGTCACGCCCCAGCGGATCCTTGCCCAGCACCCGTCCCGTCAGTAGATCTCCGAAGTTCCCATTGCGATAGGCTGCCGTCGGCAGGTTTCCAAACCCGTCAAAGCGACTTTCCTTTTGATGATAAACCTCGGTGCTGAAGAAAAAGAAAGTGCGGTTTTTCCCGTCGTAAACCTTTGGAATCCAGACGGGCCCGCCAAAGGTGCCGCCAAAGTCGTGCTGGCGGATCTTTGTCTTGACCTCGTTGCCATCGCGGTTGCGCGGCGTGAACGCCCGGCCAGCGTTGAGCGCTTCGTTGTTCAGATAATCGAAAACAGTGCCGTGATACCGGTTGGTTCCAGAACGCGCCGAGAAGTTGACCAACCCGCCGCCGACTTGTCCGAACTCCGCTGAAAAATTGGCGCTCTGCAACGTAAACTCTTCGACGGCGTCAATCGTGGGTTGCGATTCGTTAAACAGCCGGGGATTCAAGGCGCTGGTCGAATCCTGTCCTTCGAAGATGACTCGATAAGTGCCGCGCGGACTTCCGTTGACTCGGATGTCATTCCAGCCTCCGACGCTGGTGCCCGGCGCCAGCTGCAAGAAGGTGAGAGGATTTCTCACACCGTTGTTGGCAAAGTTCAACGGCAATTGGTTCACCTTGTCACCATTGAGCACGGTGCTTTGCTCAGCAGATTCGGTTTTCAGCAACGGCGCGTCGGCAGTAATAGTGATCTCCTGGGAAGTCTCGCCGACCTGCAAGGCGATATCGACCCGCGCGGTCTGAGCCACCTGTACGCGGATGCCGGTCTGGACAAACTTGTGGAAGCCTTGATGCTCGACTGTCACGCTGTAGCTGCCGGCAGGAATCGAGGGGATCGTGTAGTTTCCGGTGTCGGTTGTTTCGGTTTTGATTTGAACACCGGTGCCGAGGTTTTCGGCCGTCACAATGACATTTGGAATCATGGCGCCTGCCTGATCCGCTACCGTGCCCGTGATCGTTCCGCGGTCACTTTGGGCAAGCCCGCTGACTACTGATCCGAATACGAAGAACAGTGCGACGACGGAATGGGTGAAAGTTTGACGAAATCTCATGAGATTTCTCCTCTCTAGAACAGACTGAAAAGGACATAACAATTGAGCGCATGCGCCTCAGCGAAGCGGCTGGACGGCATGGATTCTTCCCGCAGTTTCTTGCGCGGTTGTTCGGCAGCTGTCAACCCGGCAGCCCAAAGAGTCAATCCGATGGAAGCGGTAACAAAGCGGTTCATAGTTAACCATGAAGTTCGTGGATTGCGTAGATTGTACCTGGGACACAGGTCCTTGTCAAAGGAGAATATTGGACGGGTGGCCCGCTCGATCATGTCGGCATCGGCAAAGAGCAACCACGTGGTCGCGGCATCGAAATGTGATCGCGCGCGAGCACGTGCAAGGCAAACCCCAGCCCGACGATGGCAACGACTTGGGCATGGTGCAGCAGTTGGACACCCACGACGAGTTGGCTACTCTCTATGCCAAAACTTTCTTAGTGGCTGCCCAAGAATTAGTTCGCATTCGGAGCAGGGTGCAAAGTGTAGTTCCAGATACCGAGCGGGTCGTGTTTAACGAGGTTGAGCTGACGCATTTCAAAGAACTGGAGGCAGGTTAGCAAACAGGCAAGAAGGCAAAAGGATGCGGGAGTTGCCGCAGGCGGACAGTCTGAAGTGCTCAATTCGGCTTTTAGAAACAAAAGCCCCCGGTTTCGGGGGATCTCTTGTCTACTTTCGTCAAGGCTTCATCGCCGTTTCAAGCGCCTTGCACTTTTTGACGGTACTGATTTCAGGGTAGGGTTTCGTGGATGGGATAACTAGGCGGGAAAATTTCGGGGAGCGTCGAAATGCAAAATCCGTGACGCGGAATCACGGATTGGTGGAGATGGTATGATGATCGGTTATGGATAAGAAGAAGCCGCAAGAAGACATAATTATCACTCCAGAACCAGTCAGCGCCAGGTTCTCAGTAGTGCCTCCGACGGTGTGGTATTCGGACAACTTCGCCGAGGATTGGTTCAGAGATGCTCTCAACGAGGCCCGAACCGGCAAAGATATTCACGCTCTCCGTCGGGAGATCATCTTTGCCACGTGCTTCTTGGAAAGCTACATCTTCGAATGGACAAGAAGACTTGTGCAGATTGACGAGGTTGACAGCTATTTTCCGCCGACTGCCAGGTCTGAGAAAGGTCACCGGTATCGACGGGACCTGAAGCAGAAATGGGCACAAATACCAAAGGAGCTATACAACAGCAAGAAGATCCCCATCCGCCCGGCGCTGGACTTGTCTGATTTGGGAACATTGTTGAAGTATCGTCATGGATTGATCCATGCGGCAGCAAGCAGACCTTTCAGCAGCCTGCAACAAAGCGTACTTTCAGCGGCGCCCCGAAGCGGAACTGGCTGAAATACCAGAAGCAGAAGGGGAGTGGCTCGATAACCAACTCGCCGGCGTTTCCGCGGAGCGCCACCGATCTGCAGAGAAGAGCCGGGATGCAGCCGACTTGGCCGACCGTGTTTTGGGCACACTGTCACCCGACGATCGCTTGGTGTTGATGCTGGTGGATGCCGACGAAATGCCGATCAAGGATGTGGCGAGCGCAACTGGCTGGTCCGAATCCAAAGTAAAGGTTCAGGCCTTTCGCGCACGACGTAGAATGAGGGAAGCTGTGGAGAAGTTGCTATCCGTCAGAAAGCGAAATCCCTCCAACAGATCCACGACCGAGGTGGAAGGATGAAAGAGAATCACATCGTCAATTTGCTGGAAGAACGCCCGCTGGGCAGTTTGAGCGTAGCCGAATTGGAGAGGGTCAAGACTCATACGGCTGCTTGCTTCGAGTGCCTACGTGCTTATGAAGCCGCTCAGGCTTCGCTCCTTCTGCTGCAGGAACGCGCGTCTGTCAGTGTCGAGCCCCCACCTTTTTTCCAGACCAAAGTCATGGCTGCGATCCGGGAGAGGAAGCTGGCCCCAACACGACTTGGATTCTTGAATCCCTGGCAGACCGCCCGGCCTCTGGTGGCTTCAATGGGAGCACTCGTTGTGATGCTTCTGGCACTTACCTTCTTCACGAACGGCCCCGAGCCACTAATTGAATCCGCGGACCTGACGTCAATGAATGACAGCACTCCAGAATGGGTGGTTGTGGACTCAGACGATGCTGGAGACGAGATGACCTACAGTCAGGCTCTCACCGAACTTTATGACCCAGGAATGGAGGCCGTGGATGCCGATAGAAAATAACGGCAAAGCGCAATGGCGTATTCGGGCCGCAGTTGTGGGCGTTTTCCTGCTGGGCTGTCTGGCGGGTGCACTTGCCATGAATGCTTACCGTGGGCAATTCCAGCGATCTTTTCGTCAACCCCGTGGTGAGCGGTTTGACCAGATGTTGGATCGTTTGGCTCTTACGGCAGAGCAAAGAACTCAGATGGAACAGATCATCAAGGAAAGCAGATCTCAGCTCGTGGACCTGCGGCACCAGGCCGTACCTCGCTACCAAGAGATTCGCAAACAAACCGACGAGAAGCTGCAAACGATTCTTTCGCCCCAGCAGTGGCAGCAATGGCAGCAAATGACCCGGGAAATGAGAGGCAGACGCAATCGGGGCCTTGATCGGCGATAGCTTGCTCAGTGGGCCGTTCCCAGAGACTACGTCTCGACTAGGTCACCTCAATCAGGATCGCTTTGCTGCTCTCGCGCGGAAGGATAATCCGAATCGATTGCCCCGGTTTCAGATCTTCAAGAGTCCCTTCGCCCCGATTAACGATGATACGGGTTTCGGGTTCTACAGACACTATTCTTTCCTGATGTTGCGCTGTCTCAATGGTCAAGCGGCGCGATGGAAAAGTCTTTAATCTTACCGCTGACTTCCTGATTGCCTGATTCTTGCTTGTCCTGGAGGGCAATTAGAGGAACTGAAATGAACAGCATGAGAGCCATGTGAATGCTTTCATTGTTGCTCGCTCCTTTTCATCGCGTATCGTCCTTGGAATTATCTCTTACGCAACGCCGGAGCTCTGTACAAAAGGGAACGATGATTCGAAGGCGGGTAAATTTCTAACGCAGATTTATCAAACAAATTTTCTTGGATTGTGCAAAACGAAACAGTCCCTGGCTCTCGCCATGCTATGTTTGCATCAGAGGGAGACGAGGTCGTTCCAGAAAGGATTAACATCCTATTTGAAACTGAAAGGCGCTGCTCCTCGGAGTAACGACAACAACCAAATCTCCCTCCTAAAAAGAGGGCAACCAGGCTGTTCTGCCGAATTCCAAACCCGGCAAAACAGAAGCTTAGCATCCTCGGATGCGACAGTACTTGGTGCCCTCTTTTTTGTGTTTGCTGACTTGATGCCAGGGCGAGCTTCCCATCAGCGTCCAGATCGTGGAGGAGGAACCCCGGGAACCTGACCTCCTTCATTCTCCCAAGTATTGACCCGTTCCCTTAGGTCTGTTTTTCGAAGCGGTTTCTTCCACAACGTCCGAACAACCGCGACCACAGCAATCCCCAAAAAAAGCAGCATCCTTTTCATCTCTTACACGTCCTCACGGTCCGGTGAGCTCGTTCTGTGCTTTCTTACCAGTTCGACAGAGCCTCGAGCATGCTTTGCCACGGACTCAGCCACGCTCCCAATTTGCCAGTTTCTTACACCTGAGTGGCCGTATGCACCCATAACGATCAGATCTGCTTGCCACTCTGTAGCTTCATTGACGATTACTTCCCGTGGATCCCCGGGTTTGACAGCCGTTCCCGCCTGAAAGCCATAAGAGGCAAGGAAATCAGCCACCCATTCCACCAGCTCTTCTGTAGCTTTCAAAAGCGCCGGCTTGGCCGTCGCGCTGAGGTCTGGGTCCCTCGAATCAATAACCTCTTCTGGTTCCACCGCCGAAAGGACACGCACAATCCCTGACTCCGGCCACAAACGACAGAGAACCGCGTCCATGACATCCGCGGAATAGCGCGATCCATCGACTGCCAAAAGAATTGGCATTTGCAAACTCCCAACCATGAGGGTTCACATCCCCATCAGATCAAGGCTGCATAACATCGGCTTCACTATTGAGGGACCGATACCTTAGCCGGGCACAGTAGTTCGTCCTGCCAGCAATAACCTCGAGAGAGTTCCGCAACGATCGTTCCTGACGTTTGGCTGCCACTTCCGACCGTGGCGATGGCCTCATGAAGTTCCGGGTCAAAGGCCTGCCCAAGCGCTTCCATGGGCGTCACGCCTTCACCTTTTAGGATGTTTTGAAGCTGTCTGGAGATCACCTGAAAGCCCTCTGCCAGGGAATCTGGCAATCCTGCGGTTTGTTCCAGAGCCCGGTCGAAGCTGTCCACAACCTCGAGGATTTTCAAAAGAATCTCTCGTTTTCCCACATAAGCGATTCTTGCGTGATCCTGCTGTACCTTCTTCCTGAAATTGTCCAAATCCGCCAGCGCACGCAAGTACAAGTCTTGTACACGAAGGAATTCGGCTTGAAGGCGAACTACTTCTTCATCGCGATTGCGGTCTTCGGAAAAGTCTTGCATGCGCCGTTCCTGGGGATTCACGTTACTAATACAAGCGTACAAAGCAAAGTCACTTGGGTCATTCTTGAATCGTGCCCCCTCACCCGGCCTTTGGCCACCCTCTCCAAGGGAGAGGGGCTCGGAGGTGCTGCTTCGGTCTGTTGGGCATCGTCGACCCATTTCACGCGATCCCAGGCAAATCAGTCCTCGGCTACACGAGCCAGCACAACGCCGATCGACAGCGATTGTAGGGAGGTTTCGACAGAAATAATGTGCAAGAAGATACAGCTCTCCAATCCACCGTCGCCCACCACAGTCACTACTGCCCGTGCGACGTTGCTCGATGTCGTGCGCCGACGCGCGCCTGGCGAGAGAGCGCGCGGGTGGAGGCTGCCGACGTTCCTTCGCGTCGAAGAGCCTTCAAGGAAACTTTAGACCGGCGAGGCGAGGATTTCTTGGTACGTCGATTTCCGGCCTTGAAGTCTCCTTCTGCAGCCTGCAATGTGTCGCGCGATACGCTCCCTTTTTTGGGTGGCGTCAAATCCACACCGACTCGTCGGGCTTTCGACAGACCAATCGCAATCGCTTGCTTTGCTGACCGCGCCCCATGTTTCCCCTCTCGAATGTGATGGATCTCTTCTCTGACGAATTCTCCAGCCTGGGTCGATGGTGATTTCCCCTCTCGTTTGGCCTTGGTGACTCTCCTGATTGTTTCCTGTTCTGGCATCGTCCCCTCCTCCGCGCACCAAGGGTCATACCAGCCTTCAACCTTGGCTTCTGTCCAATACTGCTCGGCAGCCCAGCGCTTTGAACGTTCAAGTTTGAACAGCTCACTTCTCAAACTGCGCGGAACATGAATCGTGGGGGTGAACTCGCCGGAGTGCCTTGCAGCGCAGGCGGTGCCGTATTGCATTAGGTTCCAGAGGCAGCATAAAGACCCGAAGTTCCTGAGAATAAGAAAATCGCCATAAAAATGGCAGTTGGAGTCCTCCAGTGTCAATGAAGGTTAACCTGACAGGGTTTTCAGGGAATACCCCTAGAGAGAGAATCCTGAACTCCTGGCTCTGAACCCGGCGATGACTTTGAGCACCACAGTGTTGTGCCTTTGTCACGACTAGGTCAACTGCTCGTGGTGAAGAACCTATGACCGGGATACCAGGTCCGCCTTCGTTCGTGTGTTCGTTCAAATGTGCACTGTAGATTGCAAGACTTTGGCACATTCTTTCAAACGGAGCGATCAAGTGCGGTGGTGAGGACCAAAAAGCAAGGGAGGAGCTAGGCTTTGGCGCAACGATCTCTAGAAACTTCGGCGATTTCAGATGAATTGCCAAAGCAAATTGAGCGGCTCGCTTTTCAGCTATATGAGGCGCGCGGCCGAGAAGATGGCCACGATGTTGAGGATTGGCTGAGGGCGGAGGCAGTTCTGCGACGTGAGGTCGTACTGCCTAAGGCCTCAATGGCAGCTGCAGTCTACGAGGACTAGGAGGATTGGCCCAGGCCTTTGACCGTTCGGGCTTCCTCCAACATACGAGCGATCGTTGCAATCAGCTCGGCTGGCTCGACAGGTTTTGTCATATGGGATTGAAAGCCTGCGGAGAAAGCTTGGGCGCGTTCCTCAGCTCTCGCATAAGCTGTCAATGCCATGGCTGGCAGCAGGGCGAAAGCCTGTGAAGATGCCCGTACTTTGCGGATGAGCTCGTATCCATCCTCTTCTGGCATTCCGATGTCAGCTACCAAAATGTCTGGTTGCGAGATGTGAAGCAGTTCAAGTGCTTCTTCTGTGGAGGCTGCCAGCTCAACAGTGGCTCCTGCTTTTTGCAGGATAAAATCCAAGAGATCGCGGGCATCGGGCTCATCATCAACCACCAAGACTTTGATCCCCTCCAGGAGCCGTGGCAGCTTCATGGGCAACTCGGGTCGGGATCGCTTCCGCGTTGTTTCGGGACCTTTCGGGACAGCTTCCGCTTCAGCGTCCTGAACATAGACGGGAAGTCTTAGCCTGAGGGTCGCTCCTTTTCCTTCTCCTTCACTAACCGCCTCGATTGTGCCGCCATGCAATTCCACAAGCTGCTTGACGATAGAGAGCCCCAAACCCAGCCCACCATATCTGCGCGTCGTGGAGGCGTCTGCCTGACGAAAGGGTTCAAACATGTGTGGAAGAAAAGCTGCTGGAATCCCGTGGCCAGCATTCACTACGGTAACCTCAACGTGATGAGGACCTGCCAACTCCAGGCCAAGCTGTACCTGCTCTCCCTCAGGGGAGAATTTGACCGCGTTTGAAAGGAGATTCCAGATCACCTGCTGCAATCGATTCGGATCTCCTCGGATCGTGATTGCCGGTGCGTTTAGCATGGTTTCAAGACGAATGCGTCGCGCTTCGACTGCAGGCTTGATCGAATCCACGGCGGCCCGAACAACGGCCGTCAAGTCTACGTTCTGAGGAATCAGACGCAATTTCCCGGAAATGATTCGTGAGACATCCAGAATATCTTCGATGAGCTGAGCTTGGGCGGTGGCGTTGCGCTCAATTGCTTCCAAACCGCGGGCTGCGGTTTTCGGATCGCTCGTTTGATTGCGTAATATGCGGGCCCAGCCGAGAATTGCGCCCAACGGCGTACGCAACTCATGCGAAACCGTTGCCAGAAACTGGTCCTTGGCTCGATTGGCTGCCTCGGCATCGCCTCGGGCCTTCTGCTCGGCCGCCAGCAATCGGTCACGCTCTTCCTCTGAGCGCTTGCGCTCTGAAATGTTTTCGGCCATCACCAGTCCGTACAGGATTTTGCCATCGGCGTTTCGGACGGCGCGGCCGATCAGGTTAATCCAGATCACATGGCGCTTCTTGTTCCGGTAACGGCGCTCCAGTTGATAGCCGTTGATCTCTCCCGAAAAGAGTTGTTTGAGCAGTGATGAAGCCTCTTCCATTTCTTCTGGAAGCCCCAGTTCATCAATGCATAGATCGGAAAGTTCATTGGGTGAATAACCGAGCATTCCCGAAAGAGCTCTGTTTGCCCGAAATATTTTGTGGTCGGAATTCACCAAGGCCATCCCAATCGGAGCGTCTTCAAAAGCGGCTCTGAAACGTTCTTCACTCTCGCGCAGAGCTTCTTCGGCCGAGCGCAAGCGCAGGTAGGCATTAACGGTCGCAACCAAGACATCCGGGTCAACCGGCTCCGCCAGATACCCGTCGGCGCCGCCTTCCAGGCCGCGCTTCTGATCGGAATTCTTGACGAAGGCTGCCGAGACATGAAGCACGAGTATTCCAGAAGTCGCTGAAGCTGCCTTGATCTGGCGGCACACTTCGTACCCGGTCATGTCGGGCAGATTGATGTCCAGCAAGACCAGCGGAGGGTGCTGCGAGTTTACCAGGTGCAGCGCCTCGGCGCCCGAGCTGGCTTCCAAGACTTCAAACCCCGCGTTCCGCAGCGCCCGGCTGCGGGCGTAGCGGCCCGCTTCATGATCGTCAACGTTGAGAATCGTGGTTTTCGTCAATGTCAGCATGGATCAACTCCGCGCAGTTTGCAGAAAAACGTCCCAGCCGGCTCGCTGCAAAGCGTCACGCAGCAGAGGCAGGCCCTCCGGACGGGACAAAGCGGCTTTGGACAAAATCGCCACAGCTTTTTGATTGAGGGATTCACTCTCCGAAGGCTGCAGATGTTTCGATGTGACAATAATGACCGGAATGTTTTCAGTTGAGGGATCGGCCTTCAACTGAGCCAAAACATCTTTGCCCTTCATCACTGGCATCACCAGATCAAGAAGAATGACCTCGGGCTGCAGCTCTCGAGCCATTCGGATTCCCTCCAGACCATGCGCGGTCTCCAGGATTGAGGCGCCCGTGGTTGCCAGCAAATCCTTCAGCCAGTAGCGCGTGACTTCCTCGTCATCAATGAGCAAAATCTTCTTCTCACCTTCGCGTTGCGTGAGCTGATTCAAGGTGTCGAGAAGCCAGCGGCGTTCGATAGGCTTCAAACGATACCTGTCCGCACCGAGTCCTATTGCCTTGGCTTGGTCCTCGACGTTGCTGACGATGATCACTGGCAAGCTTCGTGTAGCCTCGTCTTGCTTCAGCCGAGCCAAAAGGCCCCAGGTATCCTCGCCCTTGAGTTGCAAATCCAACACGATCGCTTGTGGCTGATAGCGCTGCAGTACCTGCTGAGCTTGCTTCACCGTCGAGGCGGAAACTATTTGAAAACGGGTGTTCTTGAGATATTTTTCATACAGTAGAAGCATTTCAGCGCTGTCTTCAACAACCAGAATCGGCGCTAGCTCCGGATCAAGCTCCCAGGTCGGCTCCGGAGCCAGAGTTGCTGGAACAGGAACCGCATAGGTGAGCGGGACAACCGCGTAGAAATTCGAGCCCTCGCCTGGTGCACTTTCCACACCAACGCTGCCGCCCAGCAGTCCAGCCAGCCTTTTGGTGAGCGGAAGTCCCAGTCCGGTTCCCTTCACGTTCTTCTGCAGTGGATTTGGAATCTGTGTAAATTCTTGAAAGATGAATTCCTGCTGATCCGCCGGAATTCCGATGCCGGTATCGGTTACTGAAAAATGCACGGCGTTGGCCGACGGCTTCAGCTTGGCCGAGACACGGATCTCGCCATGCTCCGTGAACTTCAGGGCGTTGGAAATGAAGTTGCGCAGAATCTGCGACACTTTCGCTTCGTCGGTGTTGAGGACAGGGATTTCTTCTGGTTCCTCGAAAATCAGGGAGACCCTTTCGCTGACCAATAGCGGCTTAAGCATACCGCGCAGAGCGCCGAACAGATCCTCTACGGTAAACTCTGTAGGGTGTACCTCGATCTTGCCCGCTTCCACCTTCGCTAAATCGAGAAGATCGTTAACCAGAGTAGAAAGATCATCCGCAGCCGTAGAGATGAATCGAACCTGTTTCTCCTGTTCTGGCGACAAATCTCCATCAACGCGTGCCAGCAGGAGGCGCGAAAGGGCAATGATGGAATTAACGGGTGTCCGAAACTCGTGCGTCATGTTGGAGAGAAACCGCGACTTGAGCTCGTCGGCCCTGCGCAAATGGTCGGCTTTCTCGTCAAGCTCGGCGTACAGAGCCACAACGCCACGATTCGTATCTTCCAACTCATCATTCAGGCTCGACAGATCCTCCTGGCGCTTCCGTAGCTCGTCCAGGGTACGAAGCAATTCCTGGTTTTGCTGCTGAATCTCTCCCATCGGATCCTGGGGCCGCAGCCGTGCGAGCTCCGTCGAAATCTCAGACATTCGTTGCTGAGAAACAAGGCCTGCCGTCGCCGGCAGCAGTTTTTTCAACAGCACCGTCGTGCCGGTACCCGGCGCTGATTCAATTTGAAATTGATCCATCAGACGGCGGGCGCCCACGATGCCAAGTCCCATACCGGTACGGGACTGATATCGACCTTCCATGATTTCCAGGAGATTCGGGATGCCCCGACCACGATCGGAGACACGAATCACCATCAACTGGGGCGCAGTTTTCCCATTGACCTCAAACTCGATTTTACCCCCGCCTCCGTAGTTCAAGGCGTTGCGAGCGATCTCCGAAACAGCTGTGGCAATGCGGGTTTGATCCTGCGCGTCAAAACCCAGCAGTTTCGCGACTTGACGGGCGCGCTGGCGAACCAGAACGACATCGTGTTCGAAGCTGAGTTGCGTGGTCAGAATGCCAAAGCTCATGGCGCGTGAGAAGCGAGTTAATCCTATTGTCTCACTGAAGCGGCTTTAGCCGCGACGACCGTAACATCGTCGCTGCCTCGATAGTAGTCCCGGTACAAAACTCCGGCAATGAGCCCGGGCGCCTTGCGAAGCAACCCAGGGTAATCGGTCAGATTCCAGTGAGAGGTCAATCCGTCCGAGTGAAGCACCAGGACCGCATCCGTAGGGAACGGGTACGAGAATTCCTGAACTTTGCGAACGTCCTGCCCCACCGTTCCATTTGTAGACACAAGGTGGCGGCTGCTGCCATCGGAGACAATTACACCCGAGATGTTGCCAACTCCCGCGTAACGGACCAATTTCTGAGATAGATCGATTTCAGCAATCCCAAGCACAGCACCGCGCGTTGGACGCAAGGCCGCATGGGCGGACTCGACGATTCTGGCCGGACTATGCTGAAGGTTGGACCGGAAGATTCGAGTGGCTTCCTGGGCTGCGGTGGCAGCCCCGAGTCCGTGGCCCAGGCCATCCACAACCAGAAAGAGCACACGGCCCGTGAAACTGGCGGCTTCCCAACCGTCTCCACAGACCACTTCATCACGCTTCGCCCGGCAAACGGCTCCGATGTCCATCGTATCCGGAGACTTTGACTCAGACGCACGGCCCGACCAGACTTCTGCGAATACTGCAGTCCCCTTCGGATCCGAATGCAGGTCGAACGAGCGGGCGAGACGCCTCATCGCCCCCATTCCAGTACCGGGACTTCCAGCCGTGGAATACCCGTCGCGTAGAGATTGGGCTACATTCACCATCCCCGGCCCCTTATCCAAAGCCAGGATTTCGATCCCTCTCCTGTCCTGTTCCTCTAGCAATCGAACGACAACTTCTCCCTTCACTGCGTGTTTGGCAAGGTTCGTCGCTGCTTCTGTCGCCACGATAGCTGCCTTTCCCACTTCAGTTTCGCTGAAGCCGAGTTTTCTGGCCAGCGCAACCACTTGTCGCCGCACCTCGGCTACCTGGCTTGCTTCCGTCACCGCAAAAATGAACTGCTCCGTCATAGAGAACCAATGAACAACCGCGGTGACATCCTTAGCTTGAAAAAGACCGTTCCCTTGAGAATGTTCCCCCTTACCAAAGGGGGAAAGAAGGCGAAACGACAGCGGTCGTGAAGCCTTCAGGGGGTTGTCGTGACGGGTTTGGGGAGGCCGACCGGACAACCCCCGTAGCGCTTCGCGCCGCCTCCTTTGTTAAGGGGGAATATTCTCATCGAACGTGGCCCCAAAACGCGGCAGAAAAGCTCCTCTAGAAGTCGAAGGAAAACCTGTGTCGTTGAGTGCCAATCGGGAACTCCCCGCTGCTACTTCCACTTCGTTATGGATACTTCAGTGCCCTCTCCTACTTTGCTCAGAATCGTAAATTCGTTGACGAGTCGCTTGGAGCCGCTCAAGCCAAAGCCTAAACCACCGCCGGTCGTATAGCCGTCCTTCATGGCCAGTTCGAGATCAGGAATACCGGGCCCCTGGTCCTTGAAGGTCAACCGCAAACCCCGGCGAGTTCCGTTCTCCACGATCTCGATGGCCACACTTCCGCCCCCACCATGCTGCAGGGTGTTGCGGGCCAACTCGCTCGCTGCCGTGATGATGCGCGTTTGATCAACCAGGCTAAACCTCAATTCTTCCGCCTTGGCTCTCACAGCCTGGCGAACGGTCACGAGTTGTTCTCCGGAATCGATCTGCAGGGATTCCTGCCGGGGCGTCATTGATTCTGGCTTCGGGGCTCAAAGGCCTGCCGTAGCAGTTCCATTCCTTTCTCAACGTTGAGGGCCGTCCGCACGCTTTTCAAGCTGATTCCCAATTCAACCAGTGTAATCGCCACTGCCGGCCG
>Ga0163150_10003354_pt1 | contig 22664 bp, 16 predicted proteins | sample OliLakLV19P2IB_FD_148628 | JGI IMG/M metagenome (GOLD analysis project Ga0163150, IMG submission 148628) | Freshwater microbial mat bacterial communities from Lake Vanda, McMurdo Dry Valleys, Antarctica - Oligotrophic Lake LV.19.P2.IB | ecosystem: Environmental > Aquatic > Freshwater > Lake >...
AATGAAACACAGGCCGACATGATATAAGTACGCGGCCAATAATGGAGCTGATCCAGCATTGCGTCACCCGCTCCCCGTTCAAGAATCCAGAACTATCGTAACCGGAACTTATTTTGCATGCGAACCGGCTATATTTGCTCAGTGCGCAAAAAAACCACGGACGGCCGCGATTACCTGACCCACCTGTTCATTCGACATGGCCGGATAAATTGGAATGGAAATCGCTTCGTTGTGGGCCCGTTCCGCCATAGGGAAATCGCCACCGAGAAAGTGGTGCGCCGGGCGAAACACGGGGCGTTTGGCCTCGATCCCATTGGCGTTCAGGTTCGCCTCGAGCATTGCGCGCCGCGGTGTCAGCGCCACGTAGCGAAAATAGACGTGATGCTCTCCAGTTGGAAGCTGCATCGGCAGTTCGGCGAAGGCTTCGTCATAGGCGCGCGCAATGGATCGTCGCCGGGCAATGAATGCGGGGAGCCGCTTGAGTTGTTCCCGTCCCATTGCCGCCTGTAAATCGGTCATCTTGTAGTTGTAACGGCGCTGAAAATCGTCCCGGCCGTCGTAGTCGCGCCGGTCGCGCACGGCATCGGCCAGCGCCGTGTCGTCAGTCAGAACCATGCCCCCTTCACCTGTGGTGATCATTTTAGTGGCGTAGAACGAGGCGATGGCCGCGACGCCAAATTTTCCCGTTGGACCGCCGATGGATTGCGCAAGGTCCTCGATGACGCGGGCGGATTCCGGGACCGTAGCGCGCACGCCAAACAGGTGAGGAAGAATGATAGGGGCGTTGTTCAACGAAACCGGCGCGAGGTTGAAGTCTTCCCCAATGTCGCCAAGTATTGGCGTCGCGCCCGCGAGGTGAACCGCGGTGATGAGCGCGGCGCACCCGTAGGTGGGGACAACAACCGGACTGTCAAATTTGAGGACTTCAAGTACGAGGTGCAACGCGCTGGTGCCGCTGTTGACCGCGACACCGAATTTGCGGCCTACTACCGCCGCGCATTCTTCCTCGAAGGCCCGCGTTTCGCGGCCTTGCGCAAGATGACCGGACTCGATCACTCGAGTAATGGCGGCGACTTCTTGTGTCCCCGTCATTGGCGCGCTATGCGGCACGATCCATTGCATCTGGTTCATGTCCCGATCAACACGTTTCGGGATGCCGGTCCACAATTCAATATCAGATCGATGACGGACAATTCCGGGACAAATTCTCCGTGAAGCTGTTGATATACCGGCGCGTGCCAGTCCTGCAATTGGAGCAGAATCCCACGGTCGGTTATCTGGTCAATATCAAGATATTCTTCCAACGCATACGCGCCACTGTAATACGTTTTGGCGCCGACAGCCTGGAGTAGATTCACCAGCCGCTCGGTGCCGGCACCGGGAACATCGAGCTCGGACGAATATACAATGGGCGTCTCGATGTCCATCTCGCTTGCAAAATATTCAAGCATTACTCTATTCACATCATTCAACCGTTGCCATTCCCGCGAATAGATGGATTGCAGAAATGTTTCATGCCGCCCGAAGTACGGCGCCCGCCTGTAATTCTGCTGGAGCGTTGCCCAATGTTTTCTGCGCCAAGGCTGGGTGTCATCGATGCGGACTTCGTCCAACCTCGAACCGAGAGGCGCGCAGACGGGTACCGTGAGCAGCGTTTCGCCGGTGCTTGTCTTGATCTTGTTGCGATTCTGCCAACCATTTTTGTTGTACTGAATGTTATCGAGCACGATGAAAACGTCCGAGCGCTCAATCTTGTCGAAATAGCGTAACCACGGCAGGTAGTGCAACTGATGAATCGCGCAGACCATGCCGTTAGACCCGTTGCGACTTTGCCAACGACACAATTGACTCAGCGCGCAAGCCGGTGAGCAGGTCCCGCGCGACAATTCGATACGTGCCCACGCGCTCGTTCAGCGCGAACGGCACATAGCCGTCGCCCTCCCCCCCGGCGCACACAATGTCCGTGAAATAGTGGCGGAGCGGCACGACGCCTTCGGTGCGGAGCGCGTAGACTTCGATGCGAACGAGGTGATCACCGGGAGTGCCGCCATCGGTTTCAAGCGAAACATGTATCGGCAGGCGCGTGCCCACCATCGCGCTTGGGACGGTCAACACGCATTGCCGGACTTCATAAGGCAGCACGGAAAATAACGCTGCCGCGCCTCGAGCGAGATCGACATTGACATTCGACGGGCGCATCTCGGCGATGCGCGTCCGTAAATTGTAGACATGCTTATCGCGATCAAACCGCATCGTGAGTTTTTGCTCGCCATCCCCTGCCGTCGTATCGGCAAGCAATCCGATAAGCGTGGCATTTCCGAAAGTGAACGAAAAACGCTCGCCCTCGAATACGCGGTCTTTGCGCAACTCGATTTCTATTGCGCGTTTCGCGCTCGCTTCCTGGAGAAAGGCTTCCAACAGTCCCGTGGCGCGCACAAGCGATTGCGCATCCGCGGAATGGTTCAACAATACGCCCCGTCCGGCGGACTCGCGAAGCGTAATCCAGACGGGGGCTTTCCCCGCAATTCCACCTACCAATCCGCTCACCGGTTCGATACCGATGTCGGCCCGCAGGGACTCAAATTCCGCGGATGCTTTAGTTGGCCCTATGGAGAGTCCGACCAAGGCGTTGACCGGCTCTCCGGCCGCTGACGGTTTGACGCGGCGCACGCCAAACACAGCATCCAATTCTGTCGCCGTGCGCGGAACGCCGTGTTCGTCGAACGCGCCAGGCGCGACGTCGGCTATTACCGTGCCGCCAGTGGCATGGAACGCGATGATGGCGTTGATTTCATCGTCACTCATCGCGCGCACCATCGGCAAGAATAAAACGCGGTACCCGGAGAGCTTGCCTTTCGCGCACTGATCCGGAGTGACGATATCGAATGTGTATCCCGCATCGCGTAATACTTGGCCGAGGGCTTTCGCAGGATCGGCTTTCGTATCCGCAAATTGTTCGTCCGCCTCATTCAACCATGCGCTCGGCCTGCTTGCGTAGACGGCGATCCCCGATGCGGTGCGTGCGGACCGAAATACAAGCGCGGCCAGCCCGGTTTGCAACGCGCTTGTTTCCTCGAAAAACTCCGGGGCATACGCTACCGGGTTCGCAAGCGGATCAATGGATACGCCTGGTGGCACGTGCGTCGCGGTTGCCGAGGTATCCGGCCACCACACGGCCTGCGCGCCGTGCAGAACGGAGAACCACGGCAGCCAACGCAAGGCGGATACGTCCAACGCTTCTCGTGGAAGCGTGACGGCTGTTAATGCGTGCGCGAGACGATCGCTTCTGGCCTGCGCAAGCAAAAACGGGTCCGCCGGCGCCGCGATCAATTCCATACGCGAAGCAAGCGCGGCCAAATCGATCCCAGCGAACGACGTGTTGTAATCGTCGGCGCGCATCCCGGCGCGGGCGCGCGGTTCGGCGGCGCGCACCACGTTCCGTGCGCGAACGTGAGCGGAAACAAATTCCGCGTCCATAAAGAGGCGGAAATCGATCCAACCCGCGTAGTTCTTCGATGCGCGCGACTCTTCCAGCGTCGGCGGAACCACGCCCTCCCAGGTTTGATGCGCGGCGCCCCATGCGCGATTCAACACGTCGAGATCGCCGTATTGTTTCTGTAGATAGCCGTGAAACGCGGCGAGACTTGCGGGCGCGCGGCAGACATCGTCGTTCCCATACGTCAACGCATTGGAATTTCCCAGAGAGTAGGCCGTGGCCGAATAGTCCACCACGGACTGCATGACCGCGGTTAGGCGTTCCTGCTCATTTGCAATTAATCGCGGATCGTTCAGGCACGGCACTCGGACCGTCGAGTCGTCGCTCGGTTCCGGCGCGTACGACGCCACTAGCGGCACTACCCCAAGTCCAAGCCGGGCTAGGGCGAGAACGGATTCTTCGCGGGCAGGCGCGGCGGCGATGGTAAAACCTTCCTTATGGAGCGCGCCGTAAACCGTTCGCGCATTGAATTCCACGCTTCCACCAGTGTCGGTAATGATGTCCATGCGCCACGTTTGCGGCACGCTTCGCACGGAAAGATAGCGGTGCGCATACGCACAGAGGTGCGTATCCCATTCGGGCATCATGGGAAGATTGCGGTCCGAAACGAACACCTCGACCTTGAGCAGGTCCCCGATCAAATCCGAAAATTTCAGCCCAAGTTGCACATAGGCCGTATCGGGCGCGATAGGTTGGTGGGTCTCCGCGACCACGCGTCCGAGCGTGTCTGTTGCGCGCGCGAGCGCAATGCAAGGCCGTGTACGCGCGGACATCACGAAAGAAAGTCCAACGCTGTCATGTGTCTGCACGACGGCCTTCTGTACGGTGAAGTCCGTTATATTTGGCCAGCCATCAACGGTAAGAACTTCGGAATACCATTCGACGACGTTGTTCTTGTCTAGCAACCAAATATCAAGCCAATATTCGCCTGCGCCGGCAACCACATAGAAGTCGTAGGTTTGTGCACCTTTTTTTAATTGCTCGTTCTTCCAGGTATTGGTGATCGGCGTATCGCCGCGTCCGGGTTGGCGGACTTGGGTGCGAATGGTGTACGTGCGGTCGGCGGGTGTACGCAGATGCAATCGGTAGGGTTGAAACAACGCCGCGCCGGGCGGCATGTTCGCGTCCACCATTTCCTCGAGGCCCGGGGGAATCTGCACGGCTTCCGGGCCCTCGATCGCAGTTGATTCAACGTGATCGATCATCGTGGGCACGTCGCGACCCGCCGCCCATCGCGCGGCGCGCGCGGCCAACGAAAGGTAGGTATCAAAATGTTCGGACTCGAACACCTGGGGGTTGCTTACCGATGGCACGAGGCAATGGTATTCGGGGCGTTCGCCCTGCAAATCCAACTCAACGACGCGCCCTTCGCCAACTGCGCCGGCGCGCACGAATCCCAGGCCAGAAGACCACTCGCCGGTCAGTTGTTCGCCAATGCCGTGGGTAATGACATCAGCGTCATGTTCTTCGACTTCATCGAGGAACACGCGCAATGCATCAGGGAGCGTGTGGCGGTGGTGCGCCAACAGAAGTCCGGTCCCGTTGCGGACCTTTTCCGTGATGGTTTGCAAGGCCGTTTCAGGCAGGACTGCGAAATCGAAATTCGCGGCAATGATCAGATCGATCTTCTTGTCCAGATTCTCGTGCAATGACGCAAGCACTTCCTCTGCGGATGTGCCGGGGATCGCCCGCGGAAAGGTGTCGGGCCGGCCAAGGGCGGCCGCATCCCAAAGGGCGACTGTCACCACTTCGACATCAAGGCGCGCGGCCAGTTCCGCTGCATCGCGCAATGCGAACCTCGGGGCCACAAACAACACGCGAATTGGCCCGTCTGCCAATGGAATTCCCCAAGGAACGCCAAACGCCGCGGGTGTTACAACAACCGGTGCGAATGCCGCGTCTCGCGGATCGAGTTGCTTCGCGGCATCGCGCCACGGCAGCACCCCCGCGTCCGCGGTGAAACTTAAAATTGAGACCGCAAGGAAAATGAAAGCATGGACAAATCGTACCACCATGAATACAAAAACCCCCCGAATGCGTCGCGAACTGAGCCATGATACCGAAAAAATATAAACGGCGGAAATTGTGCGCATAACACGGCCTGCCCGGTCCGCGGCTTTTTTGCTACTATTCCGCCATGAAGCTACTCTGCGTCGCTAGCGCGCTCGATATTGAGTTAAATTACGGCTGCACGCCAGCCTGGTGGCAGTTTCTAAAGGGATTGCACGAGCTTGGCCACGACGTCATTGCGATTCCCTATGCGGGGCACGCCTTCTCGACGCCGTGGTGGCGCTCGTACCCGAACCCCTGCGAGATAGAGGGCCGGGCATTCGGTGCCGTGAAGCGGTGGTTTGGCGGGGGCGCGACGAGCATTCACGAAGGCGCGGGCGGACGGCTCAGCAAAACGCTGATCGATACGTGGGTCCGTCCGCGGTGGCATTCGCACGTCGAGCGTATTCTTTTGCAGGAACACAATGTCGATGCAGTAATTGTTTTCTCCGTTCCCGTGAACCACTTCACCGGCATTCCCGCGCGGATTCGCTCCCGATTCAACGTGCCGGTCTATTTCTTTGACGGCGACGTGCCTGCGAGCCTGCCACGCTACGGCGGGTTCGCATCCGGATTCCGCGGCTACGACGGCGCGAACCTTTCCGAGTACGACGGATTCATGTGCAATTCGGTCGCGGGGGCAGATGAGCTGACCCACATGGGCGCACGGCGCGTGGCTACCATACACTGGGGCGTTGACCCCGAACTGTATGCGCCTGTAATCGCGCCAAAGGAGTACGACGTGTTTTTCTACGGATACGGCGTGGAATACCGGGAAGAATGGTTCGAGAATATGGTCATCACACCAAGCAACGCATTGGGCGATGCATCGTTTGCCATCGGCGGGAAAGGCTTTCCTCCGACGCCGCTTCATGTGCGCTACACCGGCAATGTGCCGTTCAACGGTTTGCGGCAGGCTTGCGCGCGCGCGCGTATCAACCTTAATGTGGCGCGCTCCACGCACGCAGACGTTGACGGATCGTCGACCTTGCGCCTGTTCGAACTTGCGGCCATGGGATGCTGCATCGTGACAAACCCGATTGTGGGACTCGAACGCTGGTTCGAGCACGGCAAAGAAGTGCTCGTTGTGCATTCAGCGGACGAAGCGGCAGACACGTATCGCCGATTGCTGGCGAATCCAGCCGAATGCGAGGCGTTTGGCGTGGCAGCGCGCCAACGCGTTAGCGCGGAGCATACGCACCGCCATCGCGCTGCCCAGATCGCGTCATTCGCTGCGGAAAACTCTCCTGTCGGTCCAACTTCGATGTAGCCCGCGGCCCACGCGGTCCTGTGTTATTATCGTTGCAATGAATATCCCGGTGAAGCAAGGGGCCTTGGCCGCAATCACGATGTGCGCCGTTGCCCTGTTCCTGTCCGCGAGCGGCAACGAATTGCGGTTTCGCAGGGCCGTTGCGGCAGGCGCGTTCTATCCCGCGGACCCTGCCCAGCTCCGCGCCGTGGTTACGCAATATCTCAATGAAGTGACCGTGCTGAAAACGCCGGGGCCGGTTGTCGGCTGCATCGTGCCGCATTCGCCCTATTCCGTTTCGGGCGCAATTATGGCAAAAGCGATCAAGCACATCCCGCAGAACACATACCGTCGCGTGATAGTGCTTGCGCCCGCCATGAACAGCGAATTCCGTGGATGTTCGGTGCCGTCCGTGCAATATTTCCGGACGCCGCTGGGTGACGTCGAACTCGACGCGCCGGCCGTGCGCAGGATTTGCGTAAATTCGCTGATTCAGATTCGCGGGCTGGTATACCGGGAAGAGGCCTACGGCAGTACCGGCGTGGGCCGCACCGCGCTGCACGAAAACGAGACAGCCATCGAGGTGTTACTGCCTTTCCTGCAAGTCCATCTGGGCGATTTCAAACTTGTCCCCATCCTGGTGAGTAAACTGGACAAGGTGACCGGCAAGTTTGATGAACACGGTCTTGAAACGATCGTGAATACGCTCAACGCGATTGTCGATGAACACACGCTGATTATAGTTTGCTCCGATTTCACGCGATACGGTTCGCAACACAATTTCACGCCCTTTACGCGCAACGTGATCGAGAATATCTCCGCGCTCGACATGCAGGCGTTCAATCTCATTCAGGAACGGCGCACGAAAAGTTTTCAAACCTATATCGAGGAATCGAAGAGCACGATCACCGCGCCGGTCGCTCTTTCTGCCTTCATGCAGTTGATGCCGCCATCATCGAAGGGAGTTCTGCTTGGATACGACCTTTCTGGCCGAATGACGGGTAATCCGCGGACTTCGGTGAGCTTTGCCTCGATGATGTTTATCGACGGAATGCAGGAGCGCAGCACGAAACAGCGCCGGGTGATTCGTATTACGGATAAGCAGGCCCAGCCGCCACCCGCTCAGGAACCAAGCCAGCCTTCAGAAGATGCTGACCAGCCTGGGTGATGCCGCGTTTCGCCGGCCTAACGCGCTGGCCACGAATCCGGAAAAAACAGGTGGCGGTACACCTCGAGGGCAAACGGGTCCGTCATCCCGGCTATAAAATCCACGGTGCGCCGCTCGATGCTGTCATCCGGGTTTCCCGCGCTACTTTCCCTGCTTGGGTGTTCGAGAAAGTGATAATAAAGTTCCTTCAACAGTTTCTTGGCCTTGCGCACTTCGCGGTTTATCGCTTCGCACGGATACAGGTTTGTATATAGGTACGCACGCAAGTCGACGGTCGCCTGCCGGACGTCTTCGATCATGCCGATGCCATCGTCCTGGCTTCCTTCGATCAAGGCAATCACCATCCGGTTAATGCGCTGGGAAGACGCCCGGCCCAGTAGTTCGATCGCATCCTTCGGAAGATCGTTGAGCGTAATAAGGCCGCCGCGGACGGCGTCTTCAATGTCGTGATTGATGTATGCGATTGCGTCGCACACGCTGACTATGGTCGCTTCGGGTGTTGTCCCGGATTTAGCGGCTTTTCCGAGTAGCACGACTTTGCCGACCGAATGGTTGAGAATGCCTTCGCGCACTTCGTGGGTGAGATTCAGTCCGCCGCCGGACCGCCGCGTCTCCAGCGTATCAACTACCCGCAAACTTTGTTCATAGTGGCGAAAGCCTTCCGCGAATGCCTCATTCAAAACGACCTCGCCGGCGTGACCGAATGGCGTATGTCCCAAATCGTGGCCGAGCGCGATGGCTTCGGTAAGGTCTTCGTTTACGAATAGCGCGCGCGCGACTGTGCGGGAAATCTGCGCCACTTCCAAAGTATGGGTCAGGCGCGTGCGGTAATGATCGCCTTTGGGAGCGAGAAAGACCTGCGTCTTTTGTTTGAGACGCCGAAACGATTTTGTATGGAGGATACGATCGCGGTCACGTTGAAACGCGGTGCGGTAATCGTGTTCTTTTTCCTGGCGCTGGCGTCCGCGCGAGTCCCCGGCAAACGTTGCGAACGGCGCGAGTTGGGCGCGTTCGCGGTCTTCCAGCATTTCGCGAACGGTTTTCGCGCTTGCCTGCTTGAGTGAGCGGGTAGGAGTGGCCATTACTTTCCTACAGAGAGACGGCGCGCCAATTCAAGGGGAAGTCCGGCGGCCATGATCTTGCGCTGGCACGTGTCGATGTCGTACTCGATACGGCAAAACTCGAAGGTGTTCCTGTCGGTGTCGTAGATGCCGTACGCCGCGCGCGGGTCGCGATCGCGTGGCTGGCCGACTGCGCCCGGATTCACGAAGTACCTGTTCGCCGCCTGAAATTGCCGGATGCTCGAATTTGAAACCGTCGTATTTCCCTTTTCACTGAAAAACGACGGGCGATGACTGTGGCCGAAAAAACAAATGGTCACGTCGCGTCCATTCAGATATTCGAGTTGTCGCATCGCGTCGAGCCAATCAATGATATAGTCGTCACGGCTGCTGGGCGAACCGTGTACGCCAAGGCAGGTGCCGCGAAACACAATTTGTTCCGGGCACATTGCCAGCCAGCGCCGGTTGTCGTCGCGCAGCACGTCCATCTGCCATTCGATTACCTGCTTGGCCGCCGCGCGAAAAAACCAGGGGTCTTCGAGTCCACACACGGCGGCGTCGTGGTTGCCCATGATGCACGGAATGTCGCGTTCGCGTATGAGGTCAACGACTTCGTTTGGATTCGCGTTATACCCGGTGAGATCGCCCAGACAAACAATCTTGTCGGGTTTGCGAGTGTCGATCTCCCGGAATACGGCTTGGGTCGCTTCCAGGTTTGCATGAAGATCGGCAATGATGGCTATCTGCATTCGCTACAACCTACGGCGCGGCAAAACCACGACCGCTGTATTTCATTTGTCATTCGCGCCTCTCGCCTTACACTGGCGAGGCCGCAACCCGCAGCACTTCCATTTGCCAGGTCACGGGATCAAAAATCCTGTTCGACCGTCTTTGGTCCGGGAGCGCGGTCCGGACGTTCCACTATTTTTTTCAGTTGGGAAACTTTCTTGCGCGCGTGCTCATTTCCTGGGTCCTGCTCCAAGACCTTCAACATGCAATGAAGTGCGTTCGTGTACTCGCGGCGCTTGATAAACTGTACGCCTATGTTGAACTGCGCCGCGGTCACTTTCTTGCGTAAACGCCCGGATTGCGGAAACCTCGTCTGCGCGACGCGATACTGATCGAGCGCCGCGGGATAATTTCGAGTCTCGAAGTAAAAATCGCCCATCGTTTCTTCCTGGGTCAGCTCCGTTTTTTCGGCCGCTCTGCGCGCTTCGTGGCGTTCGGTGCGGGAAGCTTCGTATTCGTCCGGAGTCAAAATGCGTTTTACCGCCGAGCGCTCCACCAGGACGCTGATATTGTTCGACGTCGGGTCCTGCGGAATTATAAAAAATCGCGGATCGTCAGCATCATAGTGGTGCATCGAAGAGCCGCGAAGTATTTCGCCGTCGATAAATTCGAGAACAAGTTCATTGCCCTCCGGGGTCCACTCCCGGAACCGTTGCGTCTTATCGTACTTTCCATCAAAGCTCTTGACGTTAAAAACCGCCTTCAAATCGACGTAGCGCACCTGTACCGTCTGGCCCGACGTAATCCCTTTCGCATCCACCTTGTCGAGGTGAAAACCAGTGTCTCGCGGATTCAATGCGAAGCACACCCCGTATTCGGTTCGCCCATCCTTGTACCGGATTACCAGGCGTTGCCGGGTTTGGCGTTTGCGTTGTTGTTCGGTTTTACGTGCCTCAAGTTCTTTTTGGCGTTGCTGTTGCTCACTCCAGCGCACCCGTAAATCGTCCGTGACATTCGCGGGCCGCACATCCGTTGGAAATAAACCGCGCCTACCCACTTCGTTGACCGCATCCGCTTGCGATGCGGCCTCGACTACTCCATATTGCTCAATGCCCGCGCTGTCAATCGCTTTGTACGCGAACTTAGCCATGGCTCGCTCCTTCCCATTGACGTTGCCGCCAGATGATGGTCACCGTCAATGAAAAAGGACAGCGATTAGGTGCTACGACCCAAGCTGCCCATACTGCAACGGTACCACGCATGGCGCATTCTGTCAAAACGCGAAATCTGCTTAACCCATTGAACGCTAACAACTTTTGCAATCAGCTTCTCGTTGGGCACGGTGCGCGTAGGAACGCATTCCGCCTCCTGGGAAAATAACCACCCCACCCCTCATAACCGCTTGCATTCTAGGCTATTGCGTCGATCTTTACAAGCCCAAATACCCGGCGGAAGCACTTGGTTTGGCGATGATTATCCAATCTTGTTCGATGGGATTCGAGCCGGTCCGGCCAAGGAACTCTTTGTAATATCCGCGTTTTACCGTTGCCACAAAATCCTCCGCGTCGCTCTCGGCGACAAGATGGACCGTCGAACCTCCGAATCCTGCCCCCGTCAATCGCGACCCTTTGCTGCCCGCCTTTCTACCTATTGCGACAAGCGCATCCAGTTCGGGACAACTTACTCTGTAATCGTCCGCGCAACTCCGGTGCGAATCGTCCATGAGCGCGCCAAACCCGTCCGCATCGCCGGCAATCATGCAGTCCCGTCCTTGTTCAACGCGCGCATGCTCCGATAATTGATGCCGGGCGCGGCCCTGCAACGGAAACCCACCGCCGGGTTCAGGCAAATCTTGTAACCATCGGCGCCGGATTTCAGGTTCGTCAATATCCAGCAGCGATACCATTTCCGCGAGGCTGGTCTTCGGCCGGGGAAAGGCTTCGCGAAACAGCGATTCCACTTCCGCGTTGGTCAGGCATAGCGGGCCAAACCAAAGGTCGCCGAGCCTTTCAATTTTTACTTCCTCGCCGAAATTGATCTGCGCGTATTTCTCGACCAGGGCACGGATCAACCTGCTGGATGCCGGCCCTTCGTTGTACCGTTGGACCGCCGCGCCGGACTTGTCGGCAACGACCATTGAATTGCATACCACAAACACGCGTTGATCGAACAATGGAACACGCTCGATGCGAAGCGGAAAGAAGTCGATCTTGCACGCGGACTCATCATCTCCCAAAAGAATGATGGCTTGGTCCATTCCACCGCCCTGCACGCCAACATAACGTTCCGCTTGCGCAAGCACACCCGCAAGTTCGATGCGTTGAATCGATGCATCGAGCTTCTGTCCCAACGCGCGCAAATACGCCAGCGCCGTCACGACGACCAAAGCTGATGACGATGACAGTCCCGCGGCCGCCGGAATATTGCCCGCCACGAGCAAGTCGAGTCCCGGCCCGCGCTCAATGCCGAACCGCTGATTCAATCCCTCGATGGCCGCTTTGCAATAGTTGATCCAGTTTCCGGCTTCGGACGGGGTTAACGGCGATACATTGTTGAAATCCTCCGGGGCGAACCCCGCGGCGCCATTGCGAATCCGAATAGTGTTGCCGGCGGTCGCGCGCGCAATACACCATGTCTCCCGGTTCATCGTCATGGGTAACACGGGCAATCCGTTATAATCGAGGTGCTCGCCGAGAAGGTTCACGCGCGCGGGCGCGCGGCATGCAAATGGTGTTGCGCCAGGGCCAAACATTTCGCGGAAAACTTTCGCCATAGTGTCAAGTGTTTGCATTAAATCCTCTAATATATCTTGGCCGCTAGAAGCAAGGGTAGACCATCTGTTAAGAATAGCCAAAGCGGCGCCATGGAGTGCGGTAGCGGGCAGCTACCGCTTTCTATTCGGAGACTTTCAGCGCTCCGTATCGCGCGGACAGGACAAGGCCCACCTGCTTTCCCAAAGCGGTAGCTCCCCGCTACCGCACTCCAAGGCCGGGTGCGACGGCCGCCATCCAAGATTCCCAGGTTTTGCGGATTGAATTCGAGCGCTCGCGCGTTTCATGAGATCAAAGGAACTCCCCGCAACTATCCCGTGTTGTAGTCCGCACTGTGTATCATTACGTCAAGGAGGTTCTCGTCATGCACAAGCTTCTCATGGCCGCCGGCGGCGCCGCTCTCCTGATTTTCGCGAACTCGGCTCTGGCCGAAGATACTCCAAAACCCGGCAAGCAAAAACCGGCTGAGGGAATGCCCCGCGCCACGTTCGAGCAGCTGGATGCCAACGCCGACGGCAAACTTGTTTTGGACGAAATAAAAGCCAAAATTCCGAACTTTAGCGAGGCCCGATTCAAAGCCCGTGACATGGACGGCGATGGTTCGATCTCTCCCCAGGAAATGAAGAACAAACCTGCGGTGGCAAAGCAGGAAGCCAATGCTCTCGCGCCAGGCGACCTGTTCAAGCGCGCCGACAAGGATACTAGCGGCACGTTGACGCCTGAAGAAGCGCTGGCGATAGCGCCGGGTTTCACGGAAGCACGCTTCAAAAAGTTTGACAAGAATGCAGACGGCCTCCTCACTCTCGACGAGGTCCCCCAGCCGCGCGCGAATCAGGATCAAAAGAAACAGCCGCGCGGCGCTGACGCGCTGTTCACGCGCGTGGATGAAAACAAGGATGGCAAGGTTGAATTTGAAGAGCTTGCGAAAGTGACGCCCAAATCCACTCGCGAATCGTTCGACCAAATGGATGCGAACAAAGACGGTGCGTTGTCTCGCGAAGAAATGCTGGCGGGCCGTGCCGCGGCCAAGCAGGAAGAAGCAGCCATGCCAAAAGTAGCTATCAAGCAGGACGAAGCGGCGCCGGCGATGCAGGATAAAAAGGCAGCGGCGATTCCAAACCCAATTCAACTCATGCGCAAGGCCGATACGGACCGCAACGGAAGCATTACGTTTGAAGAGTTGGCCGCCGTAACCCCGGATTTAGCGCGCGAACGCTTCGATAAGATGGACGTGAACAAGGACGGCGTCCTTTCCGCGGCGGACCGCGCCCAAGGCACGAAAGACAAAAAACAGGAAACTGAAGTTCACCTGCTCAAGCTGCTCATGTCCGATGGGGACAAGGACGGCAATGTAACCTTCGAGGAAATGGAAGCAGCCAAGCCGGGGTTCCCGCGTGAAGCCTTTGACAAAGCAGACCGCAACAAGGACGGCGTGCTTTCGATCACGGACAAATAGAGACTTCAGTTCTTCGGCAAACGGCGTCGAAACAATTGCGCGAAACTGTCAAGTTCGGTGACTCCGAACAAGCGGCACAACAGTAAAAATGCCGCAATCGCAGTGACGATTGGCGCGCCGGCCTGGGCCATCCGATCAAGAAGTGTGTCGCCGGGCATGAACCGCATGACACCGACATATGACGCAAACGCCACCGCGCCCATTCCCGCGGTGGCGGCCGTCATTCGGACCAGAGCAGTAACGAACGGGCCGTCCCACAAACTTCCATAACGCCTGCCCAACACCACATACAACGCGAGAAAGTTCATGGTGTAGGAAACCGTTGTGGCGAACGCAAGTCCCTTGAACCCATATGATTTTACAAGCACCGCGTTTAATACAATATTCAGGACCATGCTCAGCGACGCGATCAGCACCGGTGTCTTGGTGTCTTTCACCGCATAAAACCCTGAGATGACCACCTTCACCCACGCAAACGACACGAGACCCGCCGCATAGATGGCCGTAGCATATGCCGTGTTCTCGATGTCCGTGGCGTGTCGCGTCTCGCCCCATCCGAAAATCAGTTTGACGATTGGATTGGCGAGCACCATCAGTCCAATCATCGACGGCGCGACCATGAAGAAGCTTTGCCGCATTCCCTGGAGGATGACTGCGCGCATTTCTTCGGGGGCGTTGCGCGCCGCGGCGCGTGACGCCGCGGGCAATACCGCCGCCGCGGTTGCGAACCCGAATATGGTCAGCGGCAACTGGACCAGCCGGTTTGCGTAATACAGCCAGGTTACCGCGCCCTCTCCACTTTTGTACGCGAAAATGGAATCGATCACCTTGTTGATTTCACCGGCGGACTGGCCGATCACGACTGGCCCGAGCAATGCGAATATAGTCAGCACTTCCTTGCGCCGCAAATCAAAACTGGGGCGCCAGACGCCTGCATGCTTTCCCATCGCCAGATATAAAACGAGGGCCTGCGCGATCCCTCCAATCCACACCCCGACCACCAGCGCCCAAGCAGGATCAGTGCTGGAACTCGTAAACAGCAGGATGCACACGATCATCGCAATATTCAGCAATGCGGGCGACCACGAGGGCGTCGCGTAATGTTTTACGGTAAACAGCGTCGCCATCGAAAATACGGCGAGCCCGATGAAAAAAATGTAGGGAAACGTCCAGCGGCTGAGCGAAGTTAAGAGGCCCACTTCTTCAGTCGAATACAATTTTCCGCCGGTGATGGGTTGCAGCAAGTTCACGCCCCGCAGCAATTCCGGAATCAAAATCACGCCCGCAAGCGTGATAAGGCCGAGCAGAATCAGCATGGCGCCAAAGGATGACGACACCACCTCCCGGAACTTTTTTTCTTTTCGTTTCTCAAGCGTTTCGGAAAACACGGGGATGAATGCTGCATTCGCGGCGCCTTCCCCAACAATGTCCCGGAGCATATTCGGAAAGCGGAACGCGACCAGGAATGCTTCGCGCGGACCAACCGGGATGAACACGCCGATCATGACGTCGCGAACAAGACCCAGCACGCGGCTCACCATCGTTCCCAACGCGAAGATAGCGGAGAATCGGGTGAGCTGATGATCTTCCACGTCTGCGAGCTGCGGCTTCCCCCGTGTCGAATTTTTACTCTTCATAAATCCTGATTTTGCGGCGCCCGCCGATGATGGCGAGCGCGTGACTTCATGACCTCTACACAAAAATGCGCGCGAGCGTATCAATCATCCGGCGTTTCGTCAACTGTGGCGCGGCGCTGAAAAAGTCTCGATGCGCCCGATCCCATGATGAGTAGTATGGCGCAGACGAGCGCGACGCGCGGAACGACTACTGGGCCGGCATTCCAGGGCCGTAAGGCGGGCGCGGCGACTGGCAGCACGCCGCCAAAGCGGTGCGTGACCATATCGTATCGGCTTTTTAACTCCACGGGAAAAAACTCGTCGGCGTCGCGAAAATACGTATTGACCGGGGTGAATCGCCCCCAGGGATCGAACACGCCCGTGATGCCCGTGTTCGCGCAATGCAAGAGTGGCAGCCGGGTTTCAATTGCGCGCAGGCGCGCGATTTCGAGTTCCTGGCCAATGGCGTTGCTCGCTCCAAACCACCCCAGGTTGGTGATCACGACTAATATGTCCGCGCCATCCCGGCGCAACGCTTCCGCCATCTCGGGGAAAAGCACCTCGAAACAAATCAATGGCCCAATCTCGCGGCCTGACACCGGAAACGTTTTCACAATCGCGCCGTGCTCAATGTTTCCAATCGCCGGGACAACTTGTTTTATAAACGGAAGGAAGGTGCTCAACGGCACGTACTCGCCGAACGGCGCGAGATGTATTTTGTCGTAATACTCCTGCACGACGCCGTCCGCGTCAATCAGATAGGCGGAGTTCATGCTCTTTTGGGATTCGTTCATGCGGTGCGCGCCCGCAAACAGGTTTGCGCCCGTATCGCGCGCGAGCGTCGAGACTTCTTCGAGAATCTCCGGCAACTCGATATCGTCCATGATCAGCGATTCGGGCCACACAATCAGGTCCGCCGGCTCTTGCGCGACAAGCATTCGCGACTTCTGAGAGGCGTTACGCACCATCTCGACGGTGTATTCGCGGTCCCATTTCATTTCAAGCGGAAAGTCGGCCTGCAACAATGCCGCTTTGAACGGAGCTTTTCCGTAATCCGGCGCCTCCATCATTGCGGCGCCGATGCCATGCGAGCCGGCGAGCACGATGGCCGCGGCAAGCAAGCGCACAATCTTTCCGCGTGGTTCAGACCATGCGCGGGCGATCAGCACATTGATGAGTAGCACAATCCCGCTCACAATGGGCGCGCCACCGAGCGCGGCCCATTGCGCCAACCACAGGTCGCTCCCTTGGGAATAGGCAAGACCGCTCCATCCGAAACCGGTGAAGAGGAACGACTGGAGATACTCCATTGCTATCCAAAGAACGGGAAGCGACAATTCTGGCGGCAACCATTTCAGGTTTGTGCGCGCATAGCTCCAGAAAAGGCCCGTGAACCACCAATACAACGCCAATATGGCGGACAAAGCAACATAGCCCCACCAGGCCCATCCTCCCGCCCAGTATATATTGGTCATGAGCCATTGCAGGAGCACGAGGTGAAAAATAAAACCGGCGACATAGAATTGCATCGCGGTGGCGCGTCTTGAAAGCTGCATGCAGTTGCGCAGCATGGGGACCAGTGCGACCCATGCCAGCGGGAAGATGTGCCACGTGGGAAACGCGATCGCCAATGCGGCGCCGCAGGCGACCGGCGTCAGGTATGATCGGCTAAAAGGCGACATTCCGGGGAATGCTACAGGTCTTCGTCCATCAATTCGACTTCCTGCGACATTTCATCGATGTTCTGCCATTCATTTCCTTGCCAGAAATTCAGCGCGCTTTCCATTTCCGGCTTCATGGCACGCAGATCGACGATGGTAGGCGATATGAACACCAGAAGTTGGCTGGTGGTGGCTTCGTTCGAGCGCCCACGAAAAGGAATGCCGAGCACAGGAAGCCTGCCAATGATGGGCACACGCTTCTCCGTCTTGCGGATTGCCCGCGTCGAGAGCCCGCCGATGACGAGCGTTTGAGCATTTGGGACGATAACTGTGCCCGTTTGGCGGCGCGAGGAAAACACGGGAATTTGAAGACCTTGTATCGGCGTATCTTTCAGCCGATCACTCACTTCCAGGTTCGGAATATTTATTTGTACAAGATCGGGTGTCAGGATTGTCGGTTGCAGATAAATATTAACTCCGAGACTACGCCACGTGATTTTCAATGACGGGGTCGTAGAGGTGTAGGTCACCGACTGAAACGGTATCTCGTCGCCCGCCCGGATTTCCGCGATGGCGTTATTCATCACGAGGAGTTCGGGCCGGGAGATCAGATCGGAATCGGCTTTCGTCTCAATGCCGCGAAGGATGCCATCAATCGTCCCACGATCAGTATCGATAATGTCATACGTCAGACCCGCGCCGCGGTGCGCGTTGATTTGTACTTCGCCGGGCCGTCCGAGGTCGTTCACCAAAGTGTTTCCGGGGGTCCACGGTGTGTCCGATTCCGGGGTGAGCCGCACGTTGTCGGGATAGGTATTGCTGTCCGGGGCGGGTAGCGTCGTTTGAAACGTCGTTCCCGATGGGTTAAACGTTTCAGTCCGCACGCGTTCGAGCGAGCCGCTCTGTTCCCTGCCTCGCACAAACCGCGTATAATTAATATTCGAGCCAATTTCGCGCAGCCCGTCTTCATCCGTTTGGCTAATCCATACCTGAATCTGCACCTGCCGGATATCGGTCAATGGTGGCGGGGGCGCGGGTGCGGGCACAGCCGGAGCGGCCGGGTCTGCCGGAGGTGGAACGGGGGCCACCACCGCGGGGGCTTCAGCCGCGGGTGCAGCCACCGCCGGCGCTTCGGCCGCGGGCGCAGCCACGGCGGGGGTTTCGGCCGCGGGCGCGGCCAGCGCGGGCGCGTCCTGCGCGAAAGCAGAAGTAAACGACAGTGCGATGACGGCTATGTGCCGTTTGAGGATCATTTCGCGGGGCTCCCGCGAAGCTCCGATTCGATCCCGTCCTCTTCTATCTCGCCCACGATACCTTCCGCAATCCCCTCAGGAATGCTCGTGATTCCGCCGATTACATTCCCGATGATATCGGTCGGACGCAAACGCCCCCTGCGCTTTTCATCGTCGATTGGACCTTCGACTTCTTCCGACACCGTGTATGAGGGGCGCCACCCTTCGGCTTTAATGAAAAACACGAGCTCGCGCCGTTGTTCTTCATTCGCTTTTGAACTAAACGTCGAGGTCGCCGGCGAGCCAAGCACATTGCCGGGGATTATGCGCTCGGCCAACCCAATCGTCATGTCTTCCAGCTTGGACAGGCCGGGAACCGTCTCGATAGTTTTCAGTTTGCGGTTGCGGAACAGCCCCCCCAATACGAGGACTTGGCCATGCCGGACCCACACCTGCGTATCGATGCTTCGCGATACGAACGTCGGCGCCGTTATACGGCTTGCGCCTACGAGCCGGTCCTGCTCGGCGACGACAATTTCCTCCCCGAGCTCCTTTACTTCCGAACGCAGCAGCAAACAGAAATACGTATCTTCGGTAGTCTCCCAACTTCCATCATCATCGATAACGTCAATAATCTGGACAGTCATGATAACGCCGGTTTTACGGAATTCGGTTGCCGCGACCACGGTCGTCCCGACGACGGTGGGGCTTTCGTATGGATTCTCTTCGACGGTTTCAATCGTGGTGGGAACCGTTCCGCGTACCGGCACCATCGCGCGAGGGCGGTCGAGAATGAAAGCCCTATTTTCAGTGACGAGCGCTTGCAGCATTAACTCGAGGTCGCCGTCGGCCAGCCGGAGCCGATCGAGGAACACAGTGATAGAGCCTTCAGCCAGCAGCGGGAAGGTCAGGTCCGCCGTTGATATCGCGCCTTCTCCATCTGACACCCTGCCAAACGGCTTGGAATTATTCCTGCGCGCATAGAACGCGCTCAGGCCCGTTTCAACCCCCTTCGTCGCCTGAAACTCTACGACTTTGACGGAAATATTCGCCTGTTTCGGCGCGTCCGCCGACAACGGAGTCGTCGGCAAAGTTGGGGCGGGCCGGGGCGGATCAAGGACCGGTGGCACGGGAAACGGCGCCGCTTGCGCGATGCCCGCGTGCAATGCAACCCAGAGTACGCCCGCTATGGCAATTCGTTTCATGATATTACCGGTCGAATGTTGCGACGCAATCGTACCGGTTTACCTCGTCGATGTTGTCAAAGTTGCTGAAACGCGCGCTGAACGCGCGGACCTCGCCCGGATTTAGCCGGCCAATATGCACCGTGTTCGTGTCGTACACCATGTTGCCGAACGCGTAGATCGTAATCACCACCTGCGCGCCATATAACACGCTCGCGCCCCGGTTCACGACTTGCCCCGTTACCGCGAAGTACAAAGGCTCGCGGGTCAGCAGGTCTTTGCCACTTTTGAATGAAGCCGTGTTGAAAACCCAGAGCGGCTGGCGCTCGACTTCGCGCCGTTGCACTTCCGATGGGGTCAGCACGATAAACTCGCCACTTGCCAATTGTTCCACTTTGCCGCTCACGCGGGGATCACGCGCGAGCGCGGGGTCTTGCCGGATAACGCGGTAATAGATCGCCGCGGCGCTGTCGTAATCACCGCGCTTCCACAATGTCTCGGCGAACTGCATGTTCAATTCCGTATCAGATGGGTCCGCCGCAACCTTGTCCGCGAGTACCCTCACCTCGGCATTCATTTCTTCCGCGGTCTGATATTTCTCATCGTAAATACGTTTCAACTGGCCCAGGTGATCGCTGGCTTGCGCCGCGTACGCGCCCTCGGGTGCAAGCCGCTGATATTCCTGAAACATATCCATGGCGTCACGATAGCTGTCAATTTTCATGTAGGCTACGCCCAACCAGTACCTGGCGTCCATCGCGTTCTTGGATTCGGGGGAGTTGCTAATCACATGCAACAACCGGGGAATGACGATTGTGGTGTCGCCCGCTTCGATGCTTTTTCGAGCTTCGGCAACGGTCCGGGCGCCAGCGCCGGGAGTGGGTCGAGTGAGGCCACCCGAAGTTTTTTCCCGCCCAACCGATTCGCACGCCGATAGCGCCAGCATGCAGGCTACCGTGCCCGCGAAACCCAGTAGCACCCGCCGCTTTTGCATCGGCGATACGAAATACGCGCGTGCCACCAAACCCCCCGGCCTACTTCTTTTCAGTCGTGGGCTTGGCCTTCGAGCTCTTGGGGTCGTTTTTCGATTCGGCCTTTGCCGTGCGGTTGGTGTCTTTCCCGACGGCTTTGCCTCTTTTATTCTTGGCAAGCGCCTTCTGGGTACCTTCAAGCCGCTCTAATACGACCTTTGTCAGATCATCCGCCGGTATGGCTGGCGTCAACGTTGCCAGATAGCCTTGCAGCGCAATCAGGTCATAGTCCGTTCCCTGGCCAATATCGGCGATGGCCCGCGTTGAACGGTCGCTCGCCTGGCTCATCAGAATCCAGTATTTGCCGGTCCCGCGCTCGATCTTGTCGCGTTTGAGTTCTCTTAGTTCCGGGGTCGAACGAAGAATGGCGTCGTAATCCACTTCGCCGGCTTTTTCGAAACCGGTGACGGCCCCCCAAAAGACTTTCTTTGAATCCACCTGGTCAACAGGAATGGCGTACATTTGCGCCAAGGCGGCCGTGGTGGTCATGACCACCATCATTGCCAATCTTGTTTGCACTGAGTTATTCATTACTTGATACCTCTCTCGGGGTCATTTAGCAACTTGCCTTGTCGCCCACGTGGCAACCCCTACCCGTGGGAACTAGGGTACCGGTTAGAAGGAGCGTTGTCAACCCTGTCAACAATATTCCTCGCCTCCACAACCCCTCGAAACCCCTCCAAGGGTGACGCCCAACCAGCGCCTACGTCATCATTTTCCCCTGGATTTCTGCCACAAATTCACGTCTTCTGCAACAGTTCTACTTGGCTGTATACTCGAGCTATCGGGAAAGTTTCCCAAACTCCCGACAAATTTACGTCGCGGTGTCCGACACAGGTTGTATCTAACTACCGTCAAAAGGGATAGACATCACAAAGCGCAGTATACGAATAATGCTAGTCACCGGAGTTTTTTGCCTAGTCTTCGGATGGGCAACCGGGAGTCTCGCAACAACTGGTAACATACTGTCAGCAGATGAGTTGTGTCGCACAGAAACAAAAACCCCCGAAATCCGCGTCGTCCATAGCCTAACCGGTGTCAACACCTTACGCCCGTCAACCGTTCTACCCTTTGACAGCCAACCCCGCGTTCTCTACAATGGCATGCAAGGTCTGCCCCTTCCGGGAAAGGATATCTAGATAATGCGGTGTTTCCTGATTGGAACCCTGCTGCTTGTAGCCTCGAACGTAAGCTATGCACAGCAACGGCTCTGGCTCGCTCCCTCCGGGGATAGCCCAACCAGCCAGGCCAGTATTCACCCGCGTTTTGTTCCCGAGCATTCCCTCCCATCCACAATTACGTTTGATACGCAGGTAGTCGCGCTGGAACCCATTGATCAAGCAGATTTGGCGCTTACAATTTTGGACCCCGCGGGAACCGCTATCCATACAGGTAAATTATCCCTGGACCTCGCGAATAAGGTTGCTCCCGCGATATTCACCTGGAACCCGGAATCGCTCGCTGACGGCGTGTATGCGGCCCATTTCGTTCTCAACCGTCGCACGGGCGGGACGCTTGCGGAACATCGTCTGGCAGTGCGTCTGCTAACCGGACCAAACATTTCCGCGAAGGTGGATGCCGTCGAGGTGGAGGCAGCGAGGCTTCGATCTGCATTGGGTGCGTTCGGCGGCAGGAGCGTGCCTGCGTATGCGGCTTTGCACACGGTGGTTATCAATGATTATTTACCCGTGGCGACGGCGGCGCTGGCAGCGGGCGATTGGCAAAAGGCCGCTGACTTCGCGGACTACCTGGCCAATTTAGCCGAAGTCACAATTGCCGAACTCAGCATTGTCACGCCGGCGACCGAATCGTCGTGGCCGAGAGTTCCGGCGCTTCCGGCACCAATTACGATTCGAGAAGGCGCATTTGAAACGGAGAAAGGTCCGGTTTTTCTGTTCGGCGCGTCGTATGATTCTACGTTGGCGAGCCAATTGCCAGTGCTCGAACGCTATGGCCTTGAT
>Ga0163150_10003357_pt1 | contig 22650 bp, 18 predicted proteins | sample OliLakLV19P2IB_FD_148628 | JGI IMG/M metagenome (GOLD analysis project Ga0163150, IMG submission 148628) | Freshwater microbial mat bacterial communities from Lake Vanda, McMurdo Dry Valleys, Antarctica - Oligotrophic Lake LV.19.P2.IB | ecosystem: Environmental > Aquatic > Freshwater > Lake >...
AGCCCCGTGAGAGACTACGCCGTGGGCTTCAGCCTTCGTGGCCGCTGGAAAGCCGGGCCAGAGGAACTCGCGGTGGTCCTTGTCGTTGTCCGGGTTTCGCCACGCGACGAAGTTGGTATCCGGCTGGTTCCACTGGCGCGGGTAGACTCGAAGGCCGATGCGCTCACCGTCGCGACGCGAGATGTCCAGGAAGTTGTAGGTGGGAAGCCACTCCCCCTTGCCATGCTCAGGATGCATTGCCCCGGCGACGAGCCGCACCTTTCCGTTGATCTCGTCGAGTCGCTGGGAGTGCTTGTGGCCGAAGAGCTGGATGTGGACCTTCGACTTCAAGTGGTCTTCGACCGCATCGTAGTCCCGAAGCCAGTCTGGCGGGTGGTGGCAAAGCGTCATGTGGAGCACGCTTGACGCACGTTCGACGCTCGCTTGCGCGGCGCCGAGAACGATCCATGTGCGCCTGTCCTCCTCGTTGGACACGAGCGCACTCGTGAGGCCACGGAGTCGAATGGCAGTCCCGCAGGCGAGCGTGAGGTCGCGCTCCCAGTAGTGCTTCTCGGCGGAGATCGAGCAGCCGAAACGCCCCGCGAATTTGTTGTAGTCGGTCAACGGTTCAAGGAGAGCGGCCGCAGACTGTGCGTCGGAGAAAATCTCACGAAGCTCCTTGTCGACGTCTGATCCATCCTTCCTGATGCCTTGGTGAAGCATGCGCGTGACCTTCCGCTTCGTCCGCTGCCGATCGACATCGTGGTTCCCGGGCACGACCCAGACGCTTTCCTCGTGGCACCCAATCGCTCGACAGAAGTCGCGGAGCCAGTTGGTGGCATGGTCGAATTCGGCCTCGCTGCCCGAAAATGCGATATCGCCGGTGACGAGGACGCCAGTGACCGGACCGATCTCCTTAGCGACCTTGGTCGCATCCAAAACCAACTCGTTCCGCACGTTCTTGTCGAGGTCGTGGACGGAGACACCCGACGCGCGGGTGAAGTGAATGTCCGATAGATGAACGAGGACGAGTTTCTCCATCACGTCAGCCCCAGCACTTTCATCGCGGCCGTCTTCGGGTCGCCGAAGAAGATCGGGTGCACGTGCTTCATGAGCACAAACACGGCGCCGAGCTCGGCCGACTTGGTCTCCAAGGCACTGAAGGTACGCTGGATGAAGATATTCATACCGGGCTCTCCCAGACGATTTTTCCCGTCACGGCGGCGGCGATCAGGGCGGCGCGGCGCTCCTTGAGCAGAGCGATGGTCGCTTCAGTCGACGTCCGCAATTTGTCCAACTGCCCACACCTCTCTTCCATACGTTCGACAATGGCCGCCTGCTCTTCACGTGGCGGCAGAGGAATCGGCATCTCCTTGATGTTTGTCGAAGAAATCGACGCGAGGTTCGTGGACTGCTTTGCGCGACTCTCCAAGTATGCTTTCGCGCCCTCACTCAATGTCCATGCATCTAGCCAGACCGAAAGGACCTTGTGAGTGTTAGGGCGCACTGCGAAGACGTGGTTCTGATGAAGGCATGGCGAGATCTCAGCATGCCAGATAGCGCCCCGCCCAAGTTTGTCCGCGTCGCCACCTTCATTCATCAATACATCTCCCGCCTGCAGCATGCACGTTGCTGCCTCGCTGGCAGGAACCATGACCGTGGTCACATCCGTGAGATCAAGGTGCCCGTCCTGCACGTTCGCGACCCGCAGGTACGGAAGCTCTACGAGAGACGTGCTGCCATAGTTCTTACCTAGCGCGAAACCGCCGCGTACCTCGGCCACGAATTTCAGTCGGGTGGGAGTCCAATGCGCCGGAATCTCGCCGAGCCAGGGGATGCCGGAGTTGCAAAGGGGGGCGCGGGGGTCGAGACCGCGGGTGACGGCGCGGGTGATGAGCGCGCGGCGCTTCTCGGCCAACAGCCCGAGCACCCGCTCCTTGGCCGCCACCAGCGCATCCAGCCGCGCCGTCTCGCGGTCGAGGTAGTCGGCGATGGCGCGTTGCCTTGGCCACTCAGGGACTGGAACTGGCATATTGCCGATGAAGTCCCAATCGGCCCTCGGCATCTTCGAACCGAACGTCGACGCATCTACTGCGTCGATGAAATCACGACAGAGGCAGACGTAGCGAAGGAACCGTGCTTCTGCCTCGACCGGCTGCATGACAAGCAGTTCAGTGGTACACCGGCCAGCAAATTCAGCGATCCAGGCCTTTGCGAGGTACGGCCGGAGCTTGCCGAAGAGGACGTCGCCACGCTCGAAGGTGTTGCTCAGCGATTCGCCCTCCGCAGTCGCAGGAGATGTCGTGTCGACGGTGGCTACGGGGTTGCCAATGAGTCGCCCCGTCGCCGACTCGATGTTCTCAAGACCAATGTACGGCCTGTCTTCTTGCGTGCCATCGACGCGCGAGCGCCGGAGGGACACGACATACTTGAGCCGCTTAGCGGTCACTGACTGCGGTGCGAGTGCGCTCACTCCGTCACCTCTCGCAGTAACCGCACGATCTCCGCTTCCGCCTGCTTCAGCTCCGCGTCGATCTCCTCCAACGGCCGCGGCGGCGTGTACTTGTAGAAGTGGCGATTGAAGTTGATCTCGTAGCCCACCTTGTCCTTGGTCCGGTCCATCCAGGCGTCGTCCACATGCGGGCGCACCTCGCGCTCGAAGTAGGCGTTGATGTCGTCCTTGAGCGGCACGTTCTCGAAGTCGCGCAGGTCCGCGTCGGGCTCATACCCCCCGCTTTCTTCATCAGGGCGCCCACCCTTGGCGACCGGCTCGGCGTCAGGGTCCTTCTGCGTGAAGACGCTGCGGAAGAGCTTCTGCTCGGTCGCCTTCCAGCGCGACTTGCGCGCGTGCAGCACGTCCTCGATGCGGCTCCACACCGCATTCCACTCGCGCTGCGGCTCGCGGCCGAGCGACTTGTCGATGGCCTGCACGTCATCGAGCAGGTGCGGGCAGGCGTCGAGGAAACGCGCCTTGTCTTCCAGCGTCATCTGGTAGCGCAGGCGCAGGGGCCGCTCGACGGTGACGCGGGTGTAGCCGAAGTCGGCGTTGTCGAAGGTCTTCGAGATCTCGCCATCGCCCTGCCGGCCGTAGAGCTTCACGATCTCGCTGATCTGGGCGCCGGTGATATGCCGGCGCTTGTCGCCGAGGCTGCGTTTGTTGTCTTCGCTGCCGCCCGCCGTCCAGACGTCGCGCGCATCGAGCAACTGGATCCTGCCCTTGCGCGCCTTCTCCTTGCGGTTGGTGACGAGCCAGACGTAGGTGCCGATGCCGGTGTTGTAGAACATCTGCTCCGGCAGGGCGACGATGGCTTCGAGCCAGTCGTTCTCGATGATCCACTTGCGGATGTCGCTCTCGCCCGAGCCCGCGCCACCGGTGAAGAGCGGCGAGCCGCTGAAGACGATGGCCAGGCGCGAGCCGTGCTTGTGCTCGGCCGGGCGTACCGGCTCGAACTTGTCGACCATGTGCTGCAGGAAGAGCAGCGAGCCGTCGTTGACGCGCGGCAGTCCGGCGCCGAAGCGACCGTCGAAGCCGCGCTTGTCGTGCTCCTGCTGGATCTCCTTCTGCTGCTTCTTCCAGTCCACCCCGAACGGCGGGTTGGTGAGGAAGTAGTCGAAGGTGTCGTCCGCGAAGCGGTCGTCGGTGAAGCTGTCGCCGAAGCGCACGTTCTCGCCGCCGCCGTTGTGGCTCACTTCCTTCATCAGCATGTCGGAGGCAGCCGTGGCGAAGGCGCGCTTGTTGTAGTCCTGCCCGTAGACGTAGAGCTGCGCCTGGGCGTGGTGCTGGCGCAGGTAGTTCTGCGCCTCGGCCAGCATGCCGCCGGTGCCGCAGGCCGGGTCGAGGAGCTTGCGCACCGTGCCGGGCGTGGCGAGCAGCTTGTCGTCGTGCATGAAGAGAATGTTGACCATCAGCCGAATCACTTCGCGCGGCGTGAAGTGATCGCCCGCCGTCTCGTTGGCAAGCTCGTTGAAGCGGCGGATGAGGTTTTCGAAGATCCGCCCCATCTCCTCGTTCGGCACGGACTTCGGGTGCAAGTCCACATCGCAGAACTTGGAGACGACGAGGAAGAGGAGGTTCGCCTCGCGCATCCGCTCGATCTCGGCTTCGAACTCGAAGAAGTCGAAGATGCGGCGCACGTTGGCCGAGAAGCCCTTGATGTAGCTGACGAGGTGCTTCTCGATGTTGTCTTGGTCGCCCTTCAGCTTCTCGAAGTCGAGCGGCGAGTGATTGTGGAAGCGTTGGCCGGCGGCCTCGTTGAGCGCGGAGTCGAGTGCGTCGCCTTCGAGCTTGCCGCCCTTGCGACGTTCGTGCGCGGCCAGGACCTTGGCTTTGGTAGGTGCGAGGACACAGTCGAACCGCCGGAGCACGGTCATAGGCAGCATGACGCGCTCGTACTGCGGTGGGCGGTACGGGCCACGCAGCAGGTCGGCGATCTGCCAGATCAGAGTCGAGAAGTAGTTGTGGTCAGGCATCGATGGGATGGTCTTCTTTCAGAGCTGTCATCGCCGCTGCACTCCGGTGGGACGCCTAACTTAACTTGGACAGGTCAGGCATATCACCGCGATTGCAGCGACCCGACCTGGCTAATTCCCCGACCCTCACGCGCGGTAGCCGGTGAAGACGACAACGCCGCACCAAGTTCCGTCGAGCGACGGGTAGCGCCGCTCGACTTCGACAGGTCTGCCTGATCCCGACATCTTGCATCCAGATCTCCTCGCTGCGGCAGTCATGGCGCGCCGCCCCCGGCATCCCGCAGCGGCACCGACAGCAGCCGATCGGCCGGACTCAGAACCCCGCCCGGCCCACGGTTGAGGACGTGGGTGTAGATCATCGTCGTCGCCACATCCTTGTGGCCGAGCAACTCCTGGACGGTGCGGATGTCGCTGCCGTCCTCGAGGAGGTGGGTCGCGAACGAGTGGCGGAACGTGTGACACGTCGCTCGCTTGGCGATCCCGGAGGCAAGGACGGCACGGCGCACCGCCTGTTGGACGACTGTCTCGTGGAGGTGGTGACGCCTACGCTGACCGGTCTCGCGGTCGACGTAGGCTCGCGTCGCGGGGAAGACCCACTGCCACGCCCAGTCGCGGCCGGCACCGGGGAGCTTCCGCGCCAGGGCATCGGGAAGCTCGACCCAGCCGGCGCCGTCGGCCAGATCGCGCTGGTGCTGTGCGCGAGCCTGCCCGAGATGCGTGGCCAACTCTCCCATCACGATCGCGGGCAGCATCGTCACGCGGTCCTTGTCACCCTTCCCGCGCCGGACGGCGATCTGGCGTCGTCCGAAGTCGATGTCCTTGACGCGCAGGCGGGCAGCACTCGAGGAGTCGCAGGCCGGAGCCGTACAGCAACATCGCCATCAGCCTGGGGACGCCGCGCACGTCCGAGAGAACGGCCCGCACCTCGTCCCGCGTAAGAACGACGGGAAGGCGCTCCGGACCCCTGGCGCGCACCAGACCATCGAGCCACGGGAAGTCCTGCCCGAGCACCTGGCGATAGAGGAAGATCAGCGCGGCCAGCGCCTGATTCTGGGTCGAAGCCGCAACGCGGCGCTGCGTGGCGAGAGAGCTGAGGAAGGCCGTCAGGTGGGTGGCGCCGAGAGCTGCTGGATCCTTGCGCCCATGGAAGTCGTAGTAGCGGCGCATCCAGCCGAGGTAGGCCTCCTCGCTCCGGGGGCTCAGGTGTTCGAGGCGCATCGCCGAGCGCGAGCCCGCTCGCCGAGCCGCGGCGTGCGCCGCAGTGGCCCCGACGCCACGCCTGCGATCGCCCTTCGTTAGCCCCGCTCTACCGCCTCGCACACGAGCCATCCGTGCCTGATCCGCAGCATGGCGAGCCGCGACGCGCCCCTTCCAGAGCACTCGAGTCGAACGATCGCGTTGATGCCGTCGAAGTGAGGCAGCTCACATCCGCTCGATGATCGTCCCCGTGCCGAGCCCGCCCCCGCAGCACATCGCGATCAACCCGTAGCGCCCGCCCGTGCGCTCCAGCTCGTGCAGCGCCGTCGTGATCAAGCGCGCCCCCGTACATCCAGTCGGGTGCCCGAGCGCGATCGCGCCGCCGTTTGGATTGACGCGCTCCGGGTTCGGCTCGAGTTCCTTCTCCCAGGCGATCACCACCGACGCGAACGCCTCGTTGACCTCGAAGGTGTCGATCTGCTCGACCTTCAGGCCGGTCTGCGCGAGCACCTTGCGCGACGCCGGGATCGGTCCCTTCAGCATCGTGATCGGATCGACGCCGACCAGCGTCGTCGCGACGATCCGCGCGCGCGGCTTCAACCCCAGCTCCTTCGCCTTCTCGGGCGACGCGAGCAGGATCGCCGACGCACCGTCCGACACCTGCGACGACGTGCCCGCGGTGTGCACGCCACCGGGCACGACGGGGTTCAGCGTCGCGAGCTTCTCGAGCGAGCTCTCACGCAGGCCCTCGTCTTTCTTGACGACACGGGTCTCGCCGGTCTCCTTGCCCTCGGCGTCGAGGAGGGGTGCGGTCACGGGCACGACCTCGCGGTCGAAGCGGCCCTCGGCCCAGGCCTTGATCGCGTTCTGCTGGCTGAGCAGCCCGAAGCGGTCGGTGTCCTCGCGCGTGATGCCGTACTCCTGCGCGATCATCTCGGCGCCCTGGAACTGCGACGTGGCCTCGTAGTGCGCGAAGTACCCGGGCGAGATCGGCGAGCCGCCCTTCATGTTCGCGCCGAGCGGCACGCGCGTCATCATCTCGACGCCGCAGGCGAGCACGATGTCCTCGATGCCGGCGCCGATCATGCCGGCGGCGAGCGAGGTCGCCTGCTGCGACGAGCCGCACTGGCTGTCCACCGTCGTCGCGGCGATCTCCATCGGAAAGCCCTGGCCGAGCCAGGCGACGCGCGCGATGTTGAACGACTGCTCGCCGACCTGCGACACGCAGCCGCCGATCACCTGTCCGACCGCGCCGGGGTCGATGCCGGAGCGCTCGACCGCCGCGCGCTGGGCGACGCCGAGCAGGTCGGCGGGGTGCATGCCGGACAGGCCACCCTTGCGGCGTCCGATGGGGCTGCGGACGGCTCCGACGATGTAGACTTCACGCATTTCAGACTCCGTGTAGATCGAGCGAAAAGCTCTCAGCCCTTCGCCGGCTGGATGCCGAGCGTGGCGAGATCGGGCACGTGGCAGTGTCCGCCGCCGCGCTTCTCGAAGTAGCGCTGGTGGTAGTCCTCGGCCGGGTAGTACGTCGAGGCCGGGGTGATCTCGGTCACGATCGGCCGGCGGAAGCGGCCCGACGCGTCGGCCTCGCGCCTGGACTGCTCGGCGACCGCCTGCTGCTCGGGCGTGTGGAAGAAGATCGCCGAGCGGTACTGGGCGCCGACGTCGGGTCCCTGGCGGTTGAGGGTGGTCGGGTCGTGCAGACGCCAGAACAGCTCGACGAGCTGCTCGAACGACACCCGCTCGGGATCGTACTCGATCTGCACCACCTCGGCGTGGCCGGTGCGGCCGCTGCAGACCTGCTGGTAGGTGGGGTTGTCGAGCGTTCCGCCGAGATACCCGACCGAGGTCGCCGTCACGCCGGGTAGCTGACGGAAGGTTTCCTCGACTCCCCAGAAGCATCCCGCGCCAAAGGTCGCCGTCGCCATGACGACGAAGTAACCCTTGCCCGGAAGCAACGCCAGCCGGACCGCCCAGGCTCGAATGCGGCGCCGGGACGAGCGTCCAACCCGCGGTTTCGCTCGTACTGGCCGCGAGGTAAGGGAGCTACCGCAGAGTGCATCGGATCATGAGAAGGCTTCTCGTCACGACGGCCGTGCTGCTCGCCGCCGCCACGCTTTCCCCGGCGGCGGACCAGGCCGAATTGGCCGTCACCGCGCCCGCCAGGCGGCCGAACGTGCTGATCGTCACCCTCGACACCACGCGGGCCGACCACACCTCCGCCTATGGCTACGCGCGACCGACCACGCCGCGCCTCGAGCAGACGGTCGCGCAGGGCGTGCGCTTCGACGCCGCCTACGCGCCGATGGCGACCACCCTGCCCTCGCACACGACGATGTTCACGGGTCTCCTGCCGCGCACGCACGGCACTCTGAAGAACGGCCTGCCGGTCGACCCGAGCCTGCCGCTGCTGAGCGAGATCCTGGGCAAGGAGGGCTACCGCACGGGCGCGTTCCTGAGCTCGTTCGCGGTGTCGAGCCGCTTCGGCCTGCAGCGCGGCTTCACCGTCTACGACGACGACTTCAAGGACGGCGAGTGCAAGTGGGAGGTCGACCGCTGGGAAGGGCACAAGCTCGACGGTGACTTCTGCCGGCGCGGCGACCTGACCCGCGCGCGCGCCGAGAAGTGGCTCGAGGGCAACGGCTATCTGCCGCGCGACGGCAAGCAGGCCGCGACCGCGACCGAGCCCTTCTTCCTCTGGATCCACTTCTTCGACGCGCACAACCCGTACGATCCGCCCGAGGAGCAGGCGAAGATGTTCCCACCCACGGGGAATCCGCCGACCGAGCTCGATCGCGAGATCGCCAAGTACGACGCCGAGATCCACTTCGCGGACCAGGAGATGGGTAAGCTCTTCGACCGCCTCGCCGCGGCGAAGCTGCTCGACGACACGCTGGTGATCGTCGCCGGCGACCACGGCGAGGGCCTCATGGACCACGGCTGGATGCTGCACGGCCTGCAGATCTACGAGGAGGCGGTGCGCGTGCCGCTCGTGTTCCGCTGGCCCGCGAAGCTGCCGGCGGGCAAGACGATCGCGCCGCCGGTCGAGCTCGCCGACATGACGCCGACCGTGCTCGAGCTGACCGGCATCGCGATGCCGAAGGCGAAGCACGCACCCGAAGGCTTGAGCCTCGCCAGCGCCCTCACCGGCAAGGGCACGCTGGACGAGCAGCGCGCGGTCCTGACGCAGCGCCGCTTCTACGCCAGCGATTCGGAGCGTGGCGTGGCCGTCAAGGGCAGCAAGCACGGGCTGCGCGTCGGCAGCTGGAAGTACATCGAGGCGAAGGACGAGGACAGCTTCGAGCTCTACGACCTGGCGAAGGACCCGGGCGAGAAGCACAACCTCGTCAAGGACCAATCGACGGAGCGTGCGGCGCTGGCGACCCAGCTCGAGACGACGCTCTCCGGGACCGGGACCGCGGCCGCGGCGCCGGCACCGCGTGGCGTCTCGGAAGAGGACGCGCGCCGGCTCGAAGCGCTGGGCTACGTGCAATGACCGTCGCGCCCGGCGCGCGCCGCGCCCTGCTGCTCGCGGCACTCCTGCTCGCCGCGGCCGCCGCGCCGGCGACGGTGCTGGCGAAGCAGAAGCACGAGCAGACGAACCTGATCCTGGTCACGGTCGACACGCTACGCGCCGACCACCTGGGCTTCGCCGGCTATCCGCGCGACACCTCGCCGAACCTCGATCGCCTGGCGCGCGACGGCACCTGGTTTCCGAGGTTCTACTCGCAGTCGGCGACCACGGGTGCGGCGCACGCGTCGATCTTCACCTCGCTGACGCCGCGCGAGCACGGCGTGACCGCGAACAGCCAGCCGTTCCCGGCCGACAAGGCCTCGCTGATGAGCGCGCTGCGCCTGCAGGGCTATCTCGCGGCGGGCTTCGTCTCGAGCGTCGTCGTCGGTCGCAAATCCAAGCTGCAGGAGCACTTCGACCACTTCGACGACGCGCTCACCACGGTCGAGCCGAACCGGCAGACGCGCTTCGAGCGGCCGGCGGCGGAGACCGTCAAGGCAGCACTCGACTTCCTCGCACGCGCACCGCAGGACAAGCCCTTCTTCCTGTGGATCCACCTGATCGATCCGCACGGGCCGTACGAGGCACCGGTCGAGCCCGACCGCTACGTCGGCGACCGCTTCTACGACCAGCTCACGACCGAGATCCCGCTCGGTGAAACGGACTGGCAGCCGGGCACGATCCCGCGCTACCAGGCGCTCGGCGGACGTACCGACGCGCGCTACTACGTCGCGCGCTACGACGCCGAGATCCGCTACATGGACTCCGCCCTCGGGACCTTGCTCGAGGCTCTGCAGGAGCGCGGCCTTGCGGCGAACACGCTGGTCGCGGTCACCGCGGATCACGGCGAGACGCTCGCCGAGCCCGGCCACAAGCACTACTTCTCGCACGGCGTCATCACCTACGAGGAGGTGACGCGCGTGCCGCTGGTGATCCGCGAGCCGCACGGCGAGCGCCGCCTCGGCACGGTGAACCGCGAGCGCCCGCTGTCGGCGCTCGACCTCGCACCGACCCTGCTCGAGCTGCTCGGCCTGCCCGTGCCGGCGGGATTTCGCGGCCGCAACCTGCTGCACACGCCGCTCGACCCGGAAGCACCAATGGTCTCGCTCGGCGGCTACGGCACCGAGAACCTCGAGCAGAGCATCGGCACGCAGTTCAGCGTGCGCCGCGGACCGCTGCGCTACATCGTCAATACCAAGGACGGCAGCCAGGAGCTCTACGACCTCGGCACCGATCCCGGCGAGAGCAAGAACCTGATCGCCGCGCCGCCGGCCGACGTCGCGGCGCTGCGCGCGCCGATCGACACCGCGGTCGGCGCCAACCACATCGCCGCCCCGGCGGCGAAGGTCAGCGACGACCAGGCGGCGGCGTTGAAGGCGCTGGGATACGTCGAGTGATCCGCGGCGCGCACCGATGACGTCCGCCACGGATCACGCCGCGGCGCCGTCGGGTGCACCGCTGAGCGAAGCACGGCGGCGCCCGCGCTGGCCCTACCTGGCCTTCTTCGTCCTGGCTGCCGTCTTCGGCTGGCAGCTGCTCGTCCAGGGGCGCGTCCTGCTGCCCACCAACCCCGCCACGGTCCCGCCGTGGGGCGGCGACACGAGCCCGGAGTCGGCGGCCGTGCCGTCGAACGGGCTGATGATGGACGCGCTGATCTTCACGCTGCCGGCGCGCATCTACAACGCGGAGATGCTGCGCGCGGGGGAGATCCCGTTCTGGAACCCACGCGTCTTCGCCGGCTACCCGCACCTGGCGCTGATCCAGAACAACGTCCTCTACCCGCTCAGCACGCTGTTCGACCTGATCGAGCCGGTCGCGGGGATGGGCTACAGCATCCTCCTGCATCTGGCGCTGGCGGGCTGCCTGATGTTCGCCTTCCTGCGCGCGCGCGGGCTCGACGACGGCGCCGCGTTCCTCGGTGCGGCCGCCTTCGAGCTCAACGGCATGTTTCTGATCCGCGTCAGCGCGCCGAGCTACGTGTTCAGCGGCACCTGGCTGCCGCTGATGCTGCTCGGGGCAATGCGCGTCGCGCGTACGGGCAAGCTCCGCCGCGGCTGGCCGCTGCTGCTCGCCACCGCGGCGAGCGTGCTCGGCGGCCACCCGCAGATCACCTCGCTGTGCTTGACGATGGCGGGGACGTTCCTGCTGGTCGAGACGATCGCCACCGCCGATGCCCGCGGCGGATCGCTGGCAGCCCGGCTCGGCCTGTCGGTGGCGGCGTTCGCGGCGCTGGTCGTGCTCGCGGTCGGGCTGGTCGCCTACCAGGTGGTGCCGTTCCTCGAGCTGATGGCCAATTCGGCGCGGCGCGGCGTCGCGCTCGAGGTGTACCGCCGCGCCTCGACACCGTTCACCGGCCTCCTGCAGGCGCTGATCCCCGACTTGTTCGGCCATCCGGTGGAGCTCGACTACTGGTTCGCCGACCGTGCGCACCTGGTCGACGGCATCACGCCGGGCGAGCGCCCCTGGGCGCTCAACTTCAGCGGCCAGAACCTCTACACCGGCATCGTGCCGCTCGTCCTCGCCGTGGTCGCGGTGGTGCGCGCGCCGCAGCGGCGCGACGTGCTGCTGTTCGCCGCTGCCGCGCTGTTCAGCCTGGGCGTGGTGCTCGGCACGCCACTGCTCGACGTCGCCTACGCGCTCATCCCGGGCTTCCGGCACTCGCGGCCCGACCGCATCCTGTTCGTCTACATGGCGGCGCTGTCCGTCTTGACGGCGTACGGCTTCGCGGCGCTGACGAGTGCCACGACCGCGACTGCGACTGCGAGCCGCCGGCGCGGCGCCGGCGTGAGCGCGGCGGTCGCGCTCGCGATCCTGCTCTGGCCCGTCGTGCCGCGGCTGGTGCACGCCGCCGCGCGCGCCGATCTCGTGGCCTGGCTCGACATGGCGGAGACGCAGTGGTCGGCGCACCGTGCGGCGCTGCTGCCGCAGATTGCCGGCACCGCCCTGCTCGTGGTCGCAAGCGCGCTGCTGGTGCTGCCGCGGATCGCGCACCGCACGCCGCGCGCGCTCGCGCTCGTGGTCTGGCCGCTGCTGCTCGTCGTGCCGAGCCTGCTGTTCGGCTGGCGCTTCAACCCGATGCAGCACCGTCCGGTGTTCGGCCAGACGGGGCTCGAGCGCGCGCTGGTCGAGCAGGCGAAGAACCAACCCGAGCGCGCACGCATCGCGCGCATCCTGCCCGGCTTGCCGCAGGCCCTGCCGGCCAACGTCGTGCAGCTCCTCGGCGTCGACGACATCCACGGCGCCAGCGCCGCCGGCGTCGGCGGCTATCTCGACCTGATCGACACGGCGGAGCGTGGCTCGGTCAATGCGCACAAGTACTTCCGCGCCTTCCGCGATCCGGCGATCGCGAACGGCCGGCTGCTCGATCTGCTCGGCGCGAATCTGGTGCTCGCCAATGTCGACCTGCCGGCGGACTACGAGCGGCTGGCAAGCGAGGACGGCTTGACGCTGTACCGGAACCCGCGCGCCCTGCCGCGCTTCTTCGTGGTCGCCGATGCCAGGTCTTACGAGACACCGGAGGAGGGCCGGGCGCGCCTGCTCGCGCCCGGCTTCGACCCCGCGTCGCGCGTGCTGGTGCAGGCCAGCGAGGTCGCCCTCCTGCGCCCGACGCTCTTCGAGCCCGGGTCCATTGCGCCGCCGCAATCGAGCGTGACCGTGGTCGAGAGCGCGCCGCACCGCATCCGGCTGAGTGTTGCGACCGCGGCGCCCGGCTTCCTGGTCTCGAGCGAGGTCTTCTATCCCGGCTGGCAGACTTTCGTCGACGGCCAGGCCGCGGCGACCGTGCGGGTCAACACCGCGTTCCGCGGCGCGCTCCTCGATGCCGGGACGCACGAGGTCGAGATGGTGTACGTGCCGCGCTCGTTCCAGCTCGGCATGCTGATCAGCCTGGTCACGCTCGCTCTGATCGCGTTCCTCTGGTGGCCGCGGCGCGGCCTGGCGACACCCGCACCGGCGAGAGGCTGACGCGGCGATGCGCAAGGGAGTCACGGTCGTCGTTGCCGCGCTCGCGGTCGTCCTGCTGATCGTCGCGGGTCGCGCGTTGCTGGGTCCGCGCGCAGGCCGCGCGCAGCCGAACGTCCTGCTGCTGTCGATCGACACCCTGCGTGCCGATCACCTCGGCTGCTACGGCAGCACGGTCGCGACGCCGAACATCGACGGTCTCGCGCGAGAGGGCGCGCTGTTCGAGAACGCCGCCTGCCCGATGCCGATGACGCGGCCGGCGCTGTCGACCGTGCACACCTCGCTGCACCCGCGCGAGCACGGCGTGGTCAACAACGGCGTCGCGCTCGCGCCCGACGCCATCACGCTCGCCGAGGTGCTCGCTGGCGCGGGCTACGACACGGCCGCGTTCACGCCGGCGCGCCTGCTCGACGCGAGCTCGGGTCTCGCGCAGGGCTTCGCGTCCTACACCGCACCGGACGCGCACCACGTGCCGGCCGGCAAGGTCACGCCGCAGGCGCTCGACTGGCTCGCCGCGCGCGACCCGGAGAAGCCGTTCTTCGTCTGGCTGCACCTCTTCGATCCGCACCTGCCCTACGCGCCACCGCCCGAGTACGTCCGCGGCGCGGGCGCCGGCGAGGTGTCTTGGCCGAGCCTGCTCGCGACCGCGAAGGAGCACGCCGGCGACATCCCGGCGAGCGTGCTCGAGCGCGCGCTCGAGCTCTACGCCGGCGAGGTCGCCTACGTCGACCACTGGGTCGGCGAGGTCCGCGCGAAGCTCGAGCAGCTCGGCGCGCTCGACGACACCGTGATCGTCTTCACCGCCGACCACGGCGAGTGCTTCGATCACGGCATCTTCTTCGAGCACTCCGACTGCCTGTACGACGGTGCGGCAAAGGTGCCGCTGCTGGTGCGCTACCCGGCGCGCGTCGCCGCTGGCACGCGCGTCACCGCACAGGTGGAGCACCTCGACGTCGCACCGACGATCCTCGCACTCGCCGGGATCACGTCGCCGCCCGCGTTCCGCGGACAGGCGCTGCTTTCGGGTCCGACCGGCACTGCGCCGGAAGGAGCGTTCGCACCCGGTGCCTTCGCGCTGATCGAGCACCCGCTCTACCAGGACCGCAACGCGCAGCAGCGCGCGCGCAAGCAGGACCGGATCCGCTCGGTCGCGGGCGTACCGACGCGCGAGATCCTGGTCGACCGGCCGCGCACGGCCGTGCGCGGCGCGAGGTGGAAGCTGATCACCGAGGGCGCCTCCAGCGAGCTCTACGACCTCGTCACCGACCCGGCCGAAGCACACGATCTCGCCGCCACGAAGCCGCAGGTGACGAGCGAGCTGCGCGGCGTGCTCGACGAGAAGCTGGCGCAGACCCCGCTCCGGCTGCGCGAGGGCGGCGACGTCAATCCGCGCCTGCGCGAGACGCTGAAGGCACTCGGCTACGTTCAGTGAGCGGCGACCGCCGCCGTCGCGGCAGGCGGTGACTGCCCGCCGCCAGCGCGCGCGAGCCACGCTTCCACCACCGATGGCTCGATGCGCCGCATGCGCACCAGGGCGCCGCGCTTGCCCTCGCTCAGGTTCGGATTGAGGAACTCCCAGACGATCTCGCCCGCGGGCGTGACCTCGAACGCACGTCCGCTGTCGGACTGCGCGATCAGCGTGTTGCCGTTTGGCAGGCGCTGGTTGGCGCCGCGCGTCTGGGTGTAGAAGCTCTCCGGCTCGGGCGCGCGGTACTGCCACACGATCTGGCGCGTCTTCGGGTCGACCTCGACGATGCGCGACCAGCGCCGCCCGAGGCCGTTGTCGAACACCAGGAGGTTGCCGCTCGGCAGCACCACCGCGTCGTGCGGCCCCGAGATCTCGCCCTGCCCCCACGCCCAGACGACCTTCTTCGCCTCCCAGTCGATCACCGCGACCGTGTCCTGATGGCGAATGGTCACCACCACGTTCGACGGCGCGTACAGCGGGTCGCGCGCGGCGAGCTGCGGGTCGGCCATCCAGAAGACCGAGTTGGCGTGCAGCAGGTCGAGGTGCCCCCTGCCCTGCGTGCGTGGCTGGAAGCGGAACTGGTCTGCGGGCGCGGTCTTCAGCAGATCGTACAGCGACGCCTCGGCGATCGTCTCGCCACCGCCCGTGAGCAGGGTCAGCGCGTCGTCCTTCATCCTGCGCTTCTCGTCGACCTCGGGCACGGCGCGTCGGCTCGCCGTCAGCACCGCGATCTCGCCGCGCGGCGTGACGTGCGCGTCGTGGTGCGCGCCGAGCGGCGTCTTCCAGATCACCTCGCCGTTCCAGCCCAGCCGCGCGACGTAGCGTCCGGCGGCCCAGCCGGTGTCGCCGTCCGCGTTGCCCTTCGCCGGCTTCGTTCCGCGCCCGACCACCAGCAGGTCGCCGTTCGGGAACAGGCTCGTGTTGTCCCAGCGGAAGCATGGCGCGAGCGACCACGTGCGTACGACCTTGCCGGCCGGGTCGAGGAGCTGCGTCGAGCACAGGTGCGCGTTGGTGAACAGGTTGTAGCCCGGATACGAGCGCGCGGTGTCGTGCACGACCACGCCCGAGCGACCGTCCTGCACGGGCTCGGCTGCGACGTCGACGTAGCCGAGCGCCTGCAGGCGCTCGATCTCGGCGCGCGACACTTCCGCCGCTCGCGCGAGCGCTGCCGGTGTCGCCGTCGTACTCGCCGGCGCGGCGGATGGCGCGGGCGCCGCGCCGCGATCGCAGGCCGCGAGCACGGCGCCGAGCGCGAGCAGTGACCTGACGGGGCGTCGCATGGCATCGAGCGTTTGCACGCCCGCCGCGATGCACTATGGGTTGTTCCGTTGTCGTTCAAGCATCGCTGCCTGCTGCTCGCGGCCCTGCTCGCGCTGGTGCACCTGCTGCGCTTCGACGTGACGGAAGGGCCGATCGTCACCGACGTCCGTTACTACGTCTACTTCGCCGCGCGTATGGCCGACGGCGCGGTGCCGCACCGCGACTTCTTCGACAACAAGACGCAGCTCGCGACCGTGGCCGGCGCGGCGCTGTACGCGACCGGACGGACGCTCGGCGTCGACCCGCTGATCGCGATGCGCGTCGGCTACCTCGCGCTCACCGGGCTCGCAGCCCTGCTGCTGTTCGCGATCCACCGTCGCCTGCGCGACGGCTCGTGTGTCGCCGGCCTGCTCGGCATGCTGTGCTACCTCGGCTTCTCGCTGCTCGGCTTCCTGCCGGCGATCGGGCCGCTGCCCAAGCTGCTGATGGGCATCTGCGCCTCGGCGGCAGCACTGCTCGCCTGCCGTGGCTGGTGGACGCTCGCCGGCCTGGTCGGCGGGATCGCGTTTCTCGACTGGCAGATCGGCGTGCTCGCGGGGCTCGGGGTCTTCACCGCGGCGCTGTGCGAGCGCGAGCAGCGCCTCGCGGGCGCAACTCGCGTCGCGCTCGGCGGAATCGGCGCGCTGGCAGCCGCGTGCGCCTACTTCGCGTGGAACGGCGCGCTCGGTGTCGCCTACCGCCAGGTCGTGCTGACCTCGCTCGCGCGTGGCGAGTCCGCGCTCGCCGGCAAGACCTTCAGCGCACGGGTGCTGCAGATTCTCGATTCGATCGACGTGGCGTGTCCGGGTCAGACCTGGCTGGTGGTGGTCGGTCTCGCCGGCATGGCGCTCTACCCGCTGCTCCTCGTCCGCCATCGCGGCGAGCCGGTACAGCGCCTGGTGATCGCGCTCGCGGTCTATCACTTCGGCATCGTCGCCTTCAGCTTGACGGACTACCAGGCGTACGGCGACCTGTTCGCGCTGCTCGCGAGCCTGGCCTTCTTCGCCGGCGTCGCGCTCAACGAGTTCTACTTCGCGCTGCAAGCGCTGGTCGCACGACTCGTCGGCCCCGGCGACGAGCGTCCACGTCGCGCGCGGTGGCTGGTTACGATGACGGCCGTGCTCGTCGCAGTGCTGGCGCTCCGCATCGGCAGGCCACGCCTCGACATCACGCTGCCTGACAAGATCGCAAAAGGAGCGGCGTCGCTCACCGAGCAGCGCAGCGTCGCGCGCCAGATCACAGCGCAGGTGGCCGGACGCCGGGCGGTGTTCGTGAACTGCCCCGAGCAGCTCTACTTGACGGGCAGCACGAATCCGCTGCCGTTCGGATTCTGGAACCGCGCGACGCACAACGCCTTCCGCCTGAGCCCCGACGAGCAGTCGCCCGAGGCGCTCGGACGCCTGATCGAGTCGGTGCGTCCCGACTTCGTGCTCTGCCCGACACCGCGGGTCGGGCACGATCTGGTGATCAGCGGCGCCTTCGAGCGCGTCGACGTGCATGCGGACAGCGGCAGCTATCAGGTCGTGCTGCTGCGACGTCGCTAGCGCCGGTCGCGCGCCGTCCGCGCGGTTTGCGCCGTCCGGGCGGTTTGCCTGCTGCGGCTGGGTACCCGGCGCTGCGGTGGCTTGGCGCGCGGCGCAAGCGCCTCGAACGCGTAGGTCAGCAGGGCATCCATGGTGCGCGGGCTCGTCGTCTGATGGCAGACCAGCTTGCGGTAGAAGAACGCGCCGAAGATGAAGTCGATGGCCAGCTCGACGTCGAGATCGGCGCGCAGCGCGCCCGCGTCGACCGCGCGCTGCAGCACCCGGCGAAAGTCCGCGCGGCCCGGCGCGACGTAGGTCATCGCGCAGACCGTCGCGACGCCGATCGAGCAGGAGGTCAACGGCGTCGAGGACATGCTCTACATGTCCTCGCAGAGCACCACCGACGGTGCGATGCAGCTCACCATCACGTTCAAGCTCGGCACCGACCTCGACAAGGCCCAGGTGCTGGTGCAGAACCGGGTCGCGATCGCAGAGCCGCGTCTTTCCGAAGAGGTCCGGCGCGTCGGCGTGACCACCGTCAAGAGCTCGCCCGACCTGCTCCTGGTCGTGCACCTGATGTCGCCCGACGAGAGCCTCGACCAGCTCTACATCGGCAACTACGCGCTGATCCAGATCCGCGACACGATGGCGCGCATCGACGGCGTCGGCGACGTCTCGCTGTTCGGCCTGCGCGAGTACAGCATGCGCGTCTGGCTCGACCCCGAACGGCTCGCCGCACGCAGCGTCACCACGGCCAACGTGCTCGAGCCCGAGCAGTTCGAGAACGTCGTCATCAAGCGCGGCAAGGACAACCTCGGCCGGATCACGCGCCTGCGCGACGTCGCGCGCATCGAGCTCGGCGCGCTCGACTGCGGTGTCAACTCCTACCTCGACAACCAGCCGGCGGTCGGCATGGCGATCCTGCAGCGGCCGGGCGACAACGCGCTCGCGACCGCCGACGCCGTCATCAGGACGATGGAGGAGTTCAAGAAGAGCTTCCCCAAGGGCCTCGACTACCAGATCGCCTACAACCCGGCTTCATCCCGGCCCAGGACGCGGGCTATCTGATCGTCGCGGTCCAGCTCCCCGACGGCGCCTCGCTCGAGCGCACCGACGCCGTCGTGCGCCACGCGAGCGAGCTCATCCGCGCCACGCCCGGCGTCAAGCACGCGGTCGCGTTCGCCGGCTTCTCGGGGGCGACGCGCGCCAACAGCCCGAACGCGGGCGCGATCTTCGTCGTGCAGAACCCGTTCGAGGAGCGCAAGGACGGCCCGACCGCCGAAGACCTGCGGCACACGCTGCAGGAGCGCCTGAACACCGTCACCGAGGCCGACATGTTCGTGATCGCGCCGCCGCCGGTGCACGGCCTCGGCACCGCCGGCGGCTTCAAGGCGCTGACCCAGGACCGCGGCGGACGCGGCCTGCACGCCCTGCAGGAGGCCACCAACTCCTTCGTCGACGCCGCCAAGCAGGAGCACGTGCTGACCAGCGTGTTCTCACCGTTCCGCTCCTCCACACCGCAGATCTTCGCCGACGTCGACCGCGTCAAGGCGAACAAGCTCGACGTCCCGGTGGGCAACGTCTTCGACACCCTGCAGGGTCTACCTCGGCTCGGCCTACGTCTGCCGCTGGCGATCATCATGATCGCGCCGATGTGCCTGCCGTTCGCGCTCGCCGGCATCGACAACAACCTGATCACGCAGATCGGCTTCGTCGTGCTGATCGGCCTCGCCGCGAAGAACGCGGTGCTGATCGTCGAGTTCGCGAAGCAGCAGGAGGACGAGGGCATGGACCGCTTCCAGGCCGCGGTCGAGGCGGCACGGCTGCGCCTGCGCCCGATCCTGATGACGGCGCTTGCCTTCATCCTCGGCGTGGTGCCGCGCGCGCCTTCGGCGCCGGCGCCGAGATGCGCCGCGCGCTCGGCACCGCGGTGTTCTGCGGCATGCTCGGCGTGACCGTCCTCGGCCTGTTCTTGACGCCGGTGTTCTACGTCGCGTTGCGCCGCTTCGCGCGCGAGCGCGTCGCCGCCGAGTAGAGGACATCCGACTCGGGACCATGCGAGTTTGCGGGAGCTTGACCTGGTTGCAAGGTGAGGGCCATATCAGGGTATGGCCAGAACGTCAGTAGTGAAGGCGACCTACGCACTCGATGTCGAGAGTGTCCACGCGCTCGAGAGGATCGCGCAGCGCTGGCAGGTATCGAAGTCGGAGGCGTTGCGGCGAGCGATTCAGGCCGCCGCCAAAGCTCAGGCACGAGACGAGCGATACTGCCTCGATGCGCTAGATCGGCATCAGGCTTCACTCGCTCTGACGCCGGCGAAGGCCAAGGCGTGGGTGCGAGAGGTGCGTGCCGAGCGCAGCGCTACTGCCGCCGGGGATCCCTTCCCGACTGCATGATTGCAGCGGTGGCGATTCAGGGCGGCGCATCGCTCGCGACCGCCAACCCTCGGGACTTTTGACGTCTCGCGCCGCCGTCACTCGAAATCATCGCGCTGTAGTCCGTCACCGACCGGAAAGCTCGAGGAGCACGTCGGCGACGCGTCAGAGGTAGCCCAGCGCCTTCAGCGACTCGATGCTCTCCGGGTCGCGCGCGGGCGCACGTTCCGCTCCGCCGGGGGAGGTTCGCGCGCTCGTACGGATCGGCACCCGCTGTAGTCCGGACGCGCCGTCACGATTCAATCGAGCCGACTACGATTCGGTCGTGGAAGAACCCAGGCTCGCGTCAGCGGGCGGGCGTCGACACGTGATCGCAAATCGACCGCGGTGCACTAGTCCGCGTACCCAAGCGCGCGCAGCTTGCGTTCGACCTCCTCGGGGACCGGATTCGTATCGCGCGCGGGAGCGTTTGCTGCCTCCACTTGGCTCCAGGTCGCGATTTGCGCGGCGAGCTCGGCAGCGCGTTCCGGCTCAGCGTATGAGAGATCGCGCGTCTCTCCCGGGTCGGCTTCGAGATCGAAGAGAAGGCTGCGCCTTGCCTTGCGTCCGTTGACGAGCTTCCAGTTTCCCTTTCGCACGCCGAAGCTCGCAGCTGGCTTGTGCCGCCGACGAGGCGAGCGATCCCTTACGGGGCGCTGTAGGTAGAGCGCTCGATCGGAATCGATCCGGCGATTACCGACAATCGCTGGCAAGAGGTCGATGCCGTCCTCGGTCAAATCGGAGGCGACAACTTCGGTGGCCGCGAGGACTGTCGGAAAGAGGTCGACCAGAGATACCGGCTCGCCAATCCTCTGCCCGGCAGCGATCCGGCCCCGCCAATGCATGATCAGCGGGACGCGAACCTCTTCGTCGAAGAGATTGCGATTGTGCCCGTTCCACCCGTGCTCCCAGAACGCTTCGCCGTGGTCGCTGGTGACGATGGTCAATAGGCCGCGATTACCCGCATCGGCTTGGGATGCCTCGCTGAGGCGGCCCAGGCTCGTGTCGGCATAGAGGATCTCTCCATCGTAGGCATCGACGAGTGCTTGACGTGCCGTTGCCCCCGGGCTCTTGAAAGTCTCACCGCGCGGCGCTGGCGCTAAATAGGGCGCGTGCGGATCGAAAAGGTGTACCCACACGAACCACGGTTGGTCTTGTGCTTGCGTCGCGATCCAGGCAATGGCGCGATCGACGGTATCGCTCCCGAGGCGGTCGAATCCGCCTTCCACAGAGCGCCCATTCCAGCTCGCGAGCCCCATCGACGCGACGCCGCTGAAGTCGTCGTCGAAGTGCGCGAAGCCGCGCGCGAAGCCGAAGTGTCGCGAGACCGGATACGAGCTCACGAACGCGGCGGTACGATATCCGTGCTCGGCCAGGATCGCCGGCAGGACCGGAAGCTCCTCGCTCAGAGGAATGCCATTGCGCACGACGCCGTGACCGAGCGGGTACCGCGAAGTGAACAACGTCGCGTGGGACGGTCCAGTAGTGCTCATCGGAGCGTAGGCAGTCTCGAACAGCACGCCCTCGGCCGCGATCCTATCGAGATTCGGCGACGTCGCGCGCGCATAGCCATAGGCAGTGAGGTGGTCCGGCCTCAACGTGTCGATCGTTACCAGCAGCACATTGGGCTTTGGCCGCGCGACGGCGCCGGGGGCGGCGATCCGCTCGGGGGGGCGCGCGATGTGGCCCGAAACGTCGACGTCGTAGCTATCGTCGTTGCGGGAGCCCTCCCGCGGAGACCAAACAAGGACAACGATCGTTGCAAAGCCGACGAGCAGCACCGTCAGCAGGCGGAGGCGGCGGACCATCGGCCCCTTGAGAAGCACCCGCACCAGCGTTTGTGAAGGGACCTACCTGGCGCCCGCTCGATCGTGCCACGGGCCTCGCCTCCGGGCCTCGATGCATGCCGCCATCGATCGGCATCTGGCCAGGTCTCGGAATCGCCCGCGTCGCCCCTCGCGCGCCGTCGTCTGGCGAAGGCCCCACCTCTCGAGGGTAAGTGGCGGTGTGGACGAGCCCCCGTCCGGTCGCTCGTCCACACCCCACGCGGGCGCTAGTTCAAGCAGCTCAAGGGGTTCGTGGAAGTAGTCACCGACACCCCTGAACCGGCCGCTATCAACGGACTGACCGTGTTGATCCGCAGGTTCGTGAAGGTGTTCCCGGAGGAGCCCACCGCATCGATATGGTCGGCCGACGGGCGATAGGCCGCACACGATCCACAGGTATTGTTGTTAGCCCCAGTCTTGATCTGGAACGAGTTCGAGGGGGTTACGGTATCACCAAGCACACAGACCTGATTCAGGGCGTTGCTGCTCGAATTGGCGTCGATCTTCATGAATGAATGATTGATGACGGTCGAGAGGATTTTATTGTTGTTGCTGCTGTCGGTTATGTGCATGAAGTCGTGCGTCAAGCTATTGTAGCGGAAGCGGTTGTAGGATGACGTCTTTACGTAGATTCCCGCATGCGAACCGCTCGCGGCGCACGCCGAATCGTTTCCATAGACCGAATTCGAGAACACACGAACGCCGACGTTGGCATTACTCGATCCGTTGATACGTAAGACATAGATTCCCTCGCAGCCATTGTCGATCACTGAATTGCCAATGATCGAGTGATTGGCGACCGGAGGAGCAGGACTGAGCCCAGCCCTTTCAAGGTAAGTTTTCGTTGAATTTGCTGTATATTCCACCGCAGATGGGGGTGGTGGAATGTTGCTGGGGCGAATTTTCGAGCGGTTCGCGGCAGAGAGTGCGATCAGTGTGATGACGCGCGGGGTGATGCAGAACGCGCTGTCGGCATCGGCGATCGATGCGTTGTTCG
>Ga0163150_10003358_pt1 | contig 22649 bp, 6 predicted proteins | sample OliLakLV19P2IB_FD_148628 | JGI IMG/M metagenome (GOLD analysis project Ga0163150, IMG submission 148628) | Freshwater microbial mat bacterial communities from Lake Vanda, McMurdo Dry Valleys, Antarctica - Oligotrophic Lake LV.19.P2.IB | ecosystem: Environmental > Aquatic > Freshwater > Lake >...
CCCCACGCCCCACTCGCTTCTCCCCGATCTGCCCCAACAGATCGAGTATCTCCAGCGCCGCCTGCGCCGCTTCCCATCCCCGTCCCGCCATCTTCACGCCGGCGCGCTCCAGCGCGGCCTCGACCGAAGGGGCGTGCACGATCCCGAGCGTGATCGGGACGCCGTGTTCGAGCGAGAGCCGCAGGAGCCCGCTGCACGCCTCGCGCACCACCACCTCATCGTGGGACGTCTCTCCCTTGATTACACAGCCGACTGCGACGATCGCGTCTTGCCCGCCTCGCGTCAGCAACGCCTGGGCGGCCAGCGGCAATTCCAGGGAGCCGGGGGTCCAGACCACGTCGATCGCCTGTGCGGCGACGCCATGGTGGAGCAGGCACTCGCGCGCCCCCTCGACCAGCTCCGCCGCCACTAGTCGATTGAACCGGCCGGCGATGATCGTGATCTTCCTTCCCTCGCCGGCGATCCGACCTCGGACTTCGCGTTCCATCTCGCTCCCTCCGGTCTGCTCAGCCATCGGAATCCGGCTCCAGAAGATGGCCCATCTTCTCGCGTTTCGTCTGCAGATACTGTCGATTGTGGGGATTGCCCGGCACCTGGATCGAGACCTGTTCGATCACCTCGAGTCCGTGCGCCGTGATCCCGACTCGCTTCGTCGGGTTGTTGGTCAAGAGCCGGATCTGTCGCAGTCCCATGTCGTGCAGGATCTGCGCGCCGATGCCGTAGTCGCGCTCGTCCGGTCGGAACCCGAGTTGGACGTTGGCCTCGACGGTGTCGAGCCCCTGATCTTGGAGGTGATACGCGCGGAGCTTGTTCTCCAGCCCGATGCCGCGTCCCTCTTGCCGCATATAGAGGAAGACGCCCCGACCCTCCGCCTGGATCCGCTGCAACGCGCGCACCCGCTGCGGGCCGCAATCACAGCGCAGCGAGCCGAGCGAGTCGCCGGTCAGACACTGGGAGTGCACGCGCACCAGGACCGGCTCGGGCGTGCTGACGTCCCCGAGGACCAAAGCCATGTGGTGGTTCCCATCCAAGACGCTCTCATAGAGCAGGCAACGGAAGTCGCCGAACTCGGTCGGCAGCGCCGTCTCGACCAGCAGGTTCACCAGCCGCTCGGTCCGCTTGCGGTGCTCGATCAACGCCGCGATCGTGAGCACCTTCAGGCCATGGCGTCGACCCAGCTCCAGCAGCTCGGGCAGCCGCGCCATCCGTCCGTCCTCGCTCATGATCTCGCAGAGGATTCCCGCCGGCTCCAGCCCCGCCATTCGCGCCAGGTCGATGGCCGCCTCGGTGTGACCGGCGCGGCGCAACGTTCCTCCCAAGCGCGCTGCGAGCGGGAAGACGTGACCGGGTCGCGCCAGAGCCTCCGGACGCGACTTCGCGTCGAGCAGCACCCGCACCGTGACCGCGCGGTCGTAGGCCGAGATCCCCGTCTCGATCCCTTCCGCCGCATCGACCGAAACGGTGAACGGCGTGCCGAGCTTGGCCGTGTTGATCGGCGCCATCGCGTGGAGCTCCAGCCGGCGGAGTCGCTCTTCTTCCATCGGGACACAGATGAGCCCGCGCCCGATGTGAGCCATGAAGTTGATCGCCTCGGGCGTCACCTTCGAGGCCGCCATGATGAGGTCGCCCTCGTTCTCTCGATCCTCGTCGTCGACGACGATGACCATGCGCCCGGCGGAGATCTCGGCCAGCGCCTCTTCGACGGAGGCCAGCGCCCCCGCGGCGCCGAGCGCCGCCTCGGACGCCAGCTCGGGCGGCATCTCGGGCGGCCCTGGGTGAGGGCGCCCGGTGCGCTGCTTCATCGAATCTCCTCGCGCTCGTCTCGCCCGAAACCGCCCAGCAGCCGTTCCACGTGCTTGGCGAGGATATCCACCTCCAGGTTGACTCGGGCGCCGCGCACGTAGGCGCCGACGAGGGTGCGCTCTCGCGTCTCGGGAATGATGTGCACCCAGAAAGCTGCGGGAGAGCGCTCGGTTCGTCCCACCGTCAGGCTGACGCCATCGACGGCGATGGAGCCCTTCTCCACGACGTAGCGCGAGAGGTCTTCGGGCAACTCGATCCGGATCGCGTGGTCGTGACCGTCGCGTCGAACCTCGGCCACGACGCCGACGCCGTCGACGTGCCCTTGGACCCAGTGCCCCCCCAATCGATCTCCCACTCGCAGGGGCCGCTCCAGATGGACCGAAGCGCCGGGCGAGAGCTCGCCGAGGGTTGTGCGGCGCAGAGTTTCGCCGACCGCCACCACGCCGAAGGTATCGCCGCCACTCTCATCCTTTGTCGCAATGGTCTGACAGACGCCGTTCACCGCGATCGATTCGCCCGGTGAGAGTTGCTCCGCGAGGTCCCCCCCGGAGATGCGGAGGGCGCGTCCATCGGTTGTCTCGCGCGTCGCGACGACGAGTCCGAGTCGTTCGACGAGTCCGGTGAACACGCGCTTCCTCCGAGGATGCTCTCGACCGTTGCGGCGCGATACAACGCCCATCGATCGACGCCCAGTCGCTTCTCTGTCTGCAGCTCGAACGGAATCGCGGAACTCAGCGGCTCGACGGCGAACCCCGCCGGCCAACCGCCCGTTCCGCCCACGATCTTGGGGGCGGTGTAAAGGCTGAGCTCGTCGATCAACCCGGCCTGCAGAAGAGCGCCGGAGAGTCCGGGCCCGGCTTCGGCCAGGATCCGCACGAATCCCTCGTCCGCTGCGCGCTCGGCCAAGGCGCGCAGATCACAATGACCGCCGCGTCCCGCCGGCAGCTCCCAGACTTCCCATCCCAGCCGCCGGAAGCGTTCCCCTCGCTCCCGAGCCGCCGCCCGGCGCGTCGCCACGATCAACCGAGGAACCCGTGTCCAGGGACGTCGACCCTCGGATTGCTCATAGTTCCCGACCCGCGTCGTCGCCCCACGCGGGTCGACGCGTGCGAACGGGACTTCGGCCGCTTGCCAGACGCTCCAGATGCGCGCTCTCGGGTCGATGCGAAGCCGCGAATCTACCACAAGCCTCGAGGGTGAGGGTCCCGTGACCTCCCGGACATCGAGCGACGGATCATCTGCTCGGACCGTGCCCGCCCCCACCACGACCAGGTCCGCCTCCCGCCGTTCCTGATGCCCGTGTCGCCTCGCCTCTGCCGCTGTGACCCAGTGCGAGTCGCCCCGGGAGGTCGCCAATCGCCCGTCCAGTGAGGCGGCCACCTTGACCCGGATCCAAGCCCGGCCAGTCCGGCGCGAGAGGTGGTAGGCCGGGTCCAATTCGATCGCCTCCCGTCCGCCCACACCGACGACGACCGGGATGCCGGCGGCGCGAAGATGGGCGACGCCACGGCCGCACGTCCTGGGATCCGGGTCGAGGGCCGCGATGAGGACGCGCGAGGGCCTGACCAACGCCACCGCCTCCGCGCACGGGGGCGTTTTCCCATGGTGGACGCACGGTTCGAGAGTCAGATAGAGAACAGCGCCGCTACGAAGTCGCCCGCTCGAGGAGAAGGCCGAGCCGTCGTCTCGACGCGCCAGCTCCGCCCATAGAGCCGCCTCCGCGTGGGGGCCACCGAAGGACGCATGGTGGCCGACGGTCCAAGCCCCCGATCGATCCCGGAGCGCCGCCCCCACGAGCGGGTTGGGGGAAACGCGTCCCTTCCCGCGGGCGGCGACGCGCAGGGCCCGCAGCATCCCCTCCGGCGGATCCTCCTCTGGTTGGCTGGCGAGAGCCGAGTCGAGCCGACTCAGACAACCTCCTCGAACCGAGCATCCTCGATCTCAGCGGGGATCTCCTCTGTCCGCTGGGCGGGTCGTCCAACCGGCTCCGAGGCCGCGCGTGGCGCCGCGGGCGCTCCCCGTCGCACCAACAGTCGGAACGGGGCCGTGAGGAGCGTGAAGAGCACGGCACCGACGAAAATCGCAGCGGCGACGGCCAGTCCGAAGATGAGCATGGGCAAGACAGCCCAAAAACGGAGGCCGCCACCGGCGCCGACTCGGACGACTCGCGGCCCTCGGGGCATCGGGCTCATGTCTCAGTCCCTCCATTCCCCTCGGGGGCCGGAGTGATGCCCAGATCGCGCATCACCACCATCGCGGCCAACCAGTCTCGACGAGGGACCGAGACGGTACCCCAATGCGGGAAAGCGACTCCAACCAGACCTGGATACCCCGGCACCACGAGAGTGCGCACCCACGTGGGGATGCCGCGGCTGTCCAGCTCCGCCACCGCCGTCAGCACCGTCCATTCATCGGGACAGCGGGCCACCAGGGTCCATTCGACGTCGATGGGGCCGGTGGCATCCTCGTCGGCCGTCGTCTCCTCGCGCGGAGGACACGCGCAGCCGTCCCCCGACCGGAGACGCGTACGTCCGCAGCGGGAACAGACGAGACCTCGGATGCCAGATCGATTCACCATGGGAAAACGGAGCGCCGCCCCGCGGGCGAAGTCTGGCGATCGCCGACCCTCGAGTCAATGCCAGCCGGCAAAGCGGAAGGTCAGCACCTCACGGATCCCGATCAAGGATCCCAGTGGTGGTCGTCGACCGCCACCATGCAGACGATGGCGGTGACATCGCCCGCCTCGATGGTGACTTCGTAGTCGTCGAAGTCCCCGAGGTCACTCGTCGGGCACTCTCCGATCGCATCCGGCAGATAGCCCGCGTCGATCAGCGTGGAGACCGCGATGACCGCGTCCGTGATCCGCAGCTCGGCGGAGTAGAGGATCGTCTGAGTGACGACGTTCTTCTGATTGGAGATGCAGCTACTGCGCTTGGCGCGCGAGGTCGCCCGTAGGAAGTTCGGAATCGCCACGACGCAGAGGATCCCGATGATGGCGCAGACCGTCATCAACTCGATCAAGGTGAACCCAGCGCGGCGCCGACGGGGCGCCGTCGCATCGAAGGGGCCGCGTCGCGTCACGTCGGCGGCATCGAGATGGGGCTTCTGCAAAATCCGGAACCCTCCGACCACTCCCCGCGAGGCGCGTGGGGCCACTCGGTCCAACCCGCCACTCGATCCCGCGGCAAGCTGCGTACCGACCGAAGCGACCGACTCAACAGACTCGCCGGCTTCCAGATACGCTACCAGGGTCCCCCTCGCCTTCTGCGCGGGAACCGCATCCTGCAAGGCCGACCCGGAGTTTGCCGAGGCCCGAAGCAGATTGCATTGGGGCATCCGCCCCAGACGTGCAATCGCACACAAGCGACACACAAGCGAGAGGCCGAGAGCACGTTCATGCTCTCGGCCTCGACTTGCGCCAACGCGCTGATGGCTCACGAACGAGCCGTCGTGCGAATTAGTTGACGATCGTGAACTCCGTACGACGGTTGCGGGCCCGACCGAGGTCGGTGTCGTTCGTGTCGACCGGGGTGGACTCGCCCTTGCCGGTCGTCTCGAGACTCATCGCGGGGACGCCGCGATTCACGAGATAGTTCTTGATCGTCTCCGCGCGTCGCTCGGAAAGGTTCTGGTTGGCCTCTTCCGAACCGACGTTGTCGGTATGACCCGTGATCCGCAGACGCAAGCTCGGATCTTCCTTCATGACGCGGACGACATCCTCCAGGACCGGAATCGGATCAGCGCCGCTGATCTCGGCCGTGCCGAACTTGAAGTTGATGTAGGCCAACGCCGGGATCCGACGATCCGGTCCCGCCTGATCCGGGCAACCGTCCGCATCCTCGAAGTTGTTGAAGTTCTCGGCGGCGTTCGGGCACTGATCGTTTGCGTCCAAGATGCCGTCGTTGTCGTTGTCCATATCCGGACAACCGTCGGAGTCCTGGAAGCCATCGAAGTCCTCGGCCTGATTCGGACAATCGTCGTTCGCGTCCGCCAGTCCGTCCCCGTCATTGTCCGGGTCCGGGCAACCGTCCGTGTCGGCGAATCCGTCGAAGTCCTCCGGCTGATCCGGGCACTGATCGCGATCGTCAGAGATTCCGTCTCCGTCGCGATCGCCCATTCCGCCCGACATCCGGCGCGGCGTCACCTCGTCCTTGTCGAAACCGAGGGTGATGCTGAACCGGTGGTTCTCGTCCAAGAACGTCTCCGGCTCGACCACGTAGGCGTAGTCGAAGCGAAGGAAGTCGAACGAGATCCCGAGACCGCCCGCGAACTTGTCGTGATTCAGCCCCATCCGGACGGCAGCTCCGAGATCATCGTTGATCCCGACCGCGTACTCCGCGCCGGCGTGGAACCGATAGTCGTCCTCATCGCGGGTCTTCTCGACATCGAACGCAGCCGTCAGTCCGTCCATCGGGACGATACCGACACCGGCGCGCAACGTAGCCGGGATGTCGTTGACATCCTCGACCGAACCGAGCTTGCCCGCGATGTTCTGCGCCGAGACGCCGACCCGCGCGTACTCCGTCAGCTCGAGGCCGGCGCCGAGATCGAGTCCGAAACCGCTGGCGGCATCGTCACCCGCTACCTCGGCTCCGATCGACTCCCGTAGGTACTTGCCCGAGAGACCAAGCGAGAAGACGTCCCATCGCTTGGCCAACGACAGCTGGAGCGCGTTGTCGGAGAAGTTGAAGTCACCCTTCAACGCGCCAGCGGCGTCGCGCTGCTCGATGTCGCTCATACCGGCGTTCTGCCAGCTGGCGGCGTAGGCGCCCCACTCAGCGTTTCTCGCCACTGAAACATAGTTGTGGCTACGGTCGACATTCATGCCGCCCGTGTACATACCCGTGACTTCCCAACCGGTCATCCAAGTCAGACCGGCCGGATTCCAATACGCGGCAGTGGCGTCGTCGGCAACTCCGACGAACGCGCCACCCATTCCAAGAGCCCGAGCACCCGCGCCGATCCGGAGATACGGCACGTTCCGGTTGCTCGTGCCATCCCCCGCGGCGTAGACCGCAGGGGCCGTGATCGGAAGCATCGCCGCAGCGACCGCGAGGGCCACGGGCAGGGCGTTCCGCATCCGTCCAAACATCTCCCTACCTCCTTGTTGAACCTGTGTGTCGTTTCTCATTTTGTGCGCTTCGAGTCGAGGGAGAGGCTCGGCGCCTCTCCCCATCGACCCTCTACTCACGCCAGAGGACGACCTTCAGGTTGGCCTCTTCGGTCCTGGCGCCATCGGTCGCGGTGAGGCGAACGATGTAGCTACCGTTCGCGAGGTCGGTGTGATCCGAAGACTCACCCGCCCACGGAACCATGTGCGATCCGGCATCGAAGTGCTTCACCGCCGCCAAGGTCGCCACGTAGTTACCACCGAAGTCGTAGACCTTGGCGGTGACGTCGCCTCCCTTGCTCAGCGTGAAGTGGATCCCCGCGTCGGCCTCTTCAGGATTGAAGGGGTTCGGGTAGACCATGGCGCCAGTCATCGCCAGGATCGCCGTCTCGACACGGATCACCTTGGTGTTGTTGCAGCGGTTGCCCAGCAAGTCCGCCGAGCGGACCTGCACCGAGTACTCGCCCCGATCGAGCGGTCCTTCGACCGTCGCCGTATAAACGCCGTCCTCGAGCTTCTCGCTATCGACCTCGACCGGATTCCCGCTCGGGTCGTACACGATCACGTCGATCGAGTTCTCGTCGATACCGGCGCCGTCATCCGAGAAGTGGACCTCGATGAAGAGGTCTCCATCCGGAGTGACGGTCGCGAGCGGACTGACGATCTCGCACTGCGGCGGACGCATGTCGACGATGAACCGCTGCTCGACGTAGCGGCTGCCGATGTTGTCCGTCCAGTCCTGGATACCTGCGACGTAGATGTGCTGCTCCTGCGACTCGCTGTCGTAGGTGCAGTCGCGGCCGTAGACCAGGATGAAGTCGTCTTCGTCATCGAAGATGTCCCCCAATTCCGTGTCGCCGTCACTGCCGTCACCGCCGCCGCCGTAGGGACCGTCATCGTCCGGCGCCTCTTCCTGGATCCAGAGCGTGTCGACGTCGCAGCCGAAGCCGTGGCCGTCGCTGTACTGCTCGACGTGCTTGTCGCTGTACCAGACGATCTCGAGCACGTCGTTGTGTCGGATGCGTCCGCCGCCGAGGACAGGAACCGGAACTCGCAGCGTGTCGGTGGCCGGGTTGTAGTCGGCCAGACGCGGGCGGATCCAAGGCTCGAGCTCGTCAGCGGTGCCCGGGTGCAACAGCACGCGCTCTTCGATCTCATCGATATCGTTCTGGTTGTCCTCGTGATGGACCAGCCAGAGGTCGTACTTCACCTCGCGGTCAGTGCCGTACGAGTTACCGAAGGTCAGGTCCTTGAAGAGGATTCCCGATCCAGCGTCGTACATCTTGACCATGAGGCTGTCGTTGCTCGGATTCATGTAGCCCGCGAGGTTGATCAGACGCGGATTCGTGACCCAGCCGCCATCGAACTCGACGTACGGAGGCGTGCGATCGACGAAGAACGTCCGGCTGGCCTCGACCCACTCCGCAGTCCCGTCCTCACCCATGTACCGAATGGTCAGGGTGTGCTCACCCTCGGCCAACCAGTCACGCGGGAGTGACGAGTGGAAGTAGTTCAGTTCCATGACCGTTCCCGCCCCGTTGGCGTACTCCAGAGTCGCCACGCCGTCTCCACGCGTCCAATTGGCAATGTAGACGTCGTTGTTATCCGGATCGTAGGGGTCGTCGGAACCGTCGTCTTCGAGGATGAAGTCGAACCAGGTCGCCCAATACTCGCCGTCGATCAACAACTCGACCGATTCCGGCGCGATGGTCTGACCCGAACGATCCTTCAAGTAGGCGACGAACTCGGGGTCGACGTCCGTCCACCAGTCGTTGACGTACGGGCTCATCGGCTCGACGCCAGCAAAGGTGACCGGTCCGTTCGCCTTCGGGATGAACAGGGCAAAGATGTTGCCCGTGATGAACGAGAGGTCGTCGAACCCTGATTCCAGGTTATCCACCCGGAAGCAGACCTCGTTCGCGAGCGTGTCGACGTGGATGTGGCTGATACCGCCGCCACTCCACGAAGCGGTCTCGTCGAAGACGCCGCCGCCGAGAGGCGAGGCGACGTTCGAGTCGTCCGTGTTGCCGTCGTCGGACTCGAAGGACGACACCCAGCGGCGAACCGTGAGATCCCCTTCCGACGACTGCGTTCCCGCCAATGCGGCCGCGACGGCGTCGTCTCGGTACTGGATGCAGACGAGCGCTTCGTAGCCCTCACGGAAGCCGGTGCTGATCTCGCCCTTCCCGCTGTCGGAGCGCAGCTCGATGTAGTACGTCGTGTCCTCGACCAGGTTCAGATACATCTGCTGGTCGCGATCGGCCAGCGGCGGGTAGGTCGGAGCGACGAGCAGACAGCCTTCGTCGTCCCAGGCGCCCGGCTCGATCGTCACGGAGACGCCGAGTCCCTCATACGCCGGGGTGAAGACCGTGCCGTTCGTGCCCACCGCCTCGTTGACCGGGAACTCACGAATCGAAGCGTGATCCATGTCGATCCACTGCGCGATGCCCGCAGTGCCGTCGAGTCCGGTCACACAGATGTCGTAGTTAGAGCAGCTCACGCTCTCACCATCGCCCTCGAGGTGGAACCAGCCGCGCCAGATCGTCGGATCATCGATGCTGCGGACAAGCGCGCCGTCCCAGTCTTCGACGTACGGCGAGATGTTCTGCACCTCGTCCGTGGTCGGGAACTCGTCAGGCGTATTGACCTCAGAGATGATGAGAACGCGAGGCGTCTCGTCGGCCGCGGTCATCTTGACCTCGATATTGATGATCTCTCGGCCCGAAGCGGAGTGGGCCACCACCTGCGTGCGGACGTACTCGATGACCTGTACGCCGTTCTGCTGCTCCGCAGAACGCTCCGATTCGAGCGTGACCATGCCGTCGATCTCGCGAACGATGTTCGCGGCGAGGGTCGGCACCACGTCCGTCGGATTGTCGCCGTAGCGGTTGCCGTCGCTGTCCTCGGCCAGGGCGCGAACCCAGAGCTGAGTGACCGACGGATCGAACTGCGTCAGGTCGATCATCGCGTACCAGATGGTCTCTGTCGTCACGTCGTCCTGGCTGGAGTACTGCTCCGAGACGCCGATGTTGATCCACTCCCCGACGGGCGAAGTCTCACCGGCCGTGCGGATGTTGTACTGGAACTGGACGTCGATGATCGAAGGATCGCTCTCGGCGAGTGCATACAGCGTCGTCCGCGAGGGCGGGTTGTCGCCGTGCAGCTGGAGGTCCGTATCCCAGCAAGCGATCCGCGCGATCGGCGGAATGCTGTCGGTGACGCGAACGTTCGCCGGCTGCGACCAGGTGAAGCTGTTCGCTCCGACCGGGTTGTTGCACTCATCCTTGGCGCCGACGCGGAGGAAGTACTGACCTTCCGCCAGGCCGGTGGTATTCCAGAGCACGGAGTCACTGACCGCCGAAGCGTCGCCATGATCCGACGGGTCGAAGTAGCGGACGCCGAGGTCGCGCCACACCTCACCATCGTTCAGGTCGCCGTCCGGAGCGGAGAGCGGCAGGTCGATTGCAACCTGGAACTGCATGACGGAGATGCCCGTCTCGTAGTTCCGGCCGGTGACCGGGTCCGGCTCGTTCGGGAGACAGAACTCGTCGTCCGACGCGGTGCCGTAGACCACGACTCGCGTACCGGCGCTCACGTCCGTGTACTGGCCGCCGTCATTCGGATCCTGCGTGGTGTCCTGACCCTCCCACCAGATGTTCGAGATCTGCACGCGGTTGGGGTTCGACTCGTCGACGACGTTCTTCCACGTGTAGACCGTCGAGGCGTTGCCAGAGGAGTCGATGACACGGGCGCGCAGGTCGTACAGACCTGAGTCGTCGCCGTCGCCTTCTCCGACGTCGCCGCCATCGCAGTCACGCGGAACGTTGCTCAGCAGGTCGAGATCCAACACCGCGGAATAGCGATTCGTGACGTCGTCGTAGTTGACGGCGTCCAGGTCTCCGCCCGCTAGCAGCGTCCACCCGGTCGAATCGGCATCGCTGCCCTTGACCTCGAAGACCACCTGGTAGACATCGTCGTGGATGCTGTTCGCACCACGATCCACTTCCACGATCAGATCGAGATCGTCGCCGTCCGCATCGTCGACCTGCGGGCACCAGCGGTCGCCCGGGGCGACGAGCGTCGTCGGCGGGGCGTCGTAGTCCACGTAGACCAGCATGATGTCCGGGTTCGCGCAGACGTTGCCGACGTTGTCGACACCGACCGCAGCCACCTCGTACCAGGCATTGTGAGTCAGCGTGCGGAGATCCCAACTGCCCAACGTCCAAGTGACGTTGTCGGGGCTGCCGACGAGATCCGCGTCGATCAGGCTCCACGTCGCGTCGCCCTGGAGGCGATAGACGAACTCGACATGGTCGAGGTCGCGATCACCCGTCAGCAGCTTCGCTTCGATGAAGCTGAACCCGCGCGCGTGGACCCGAGTCGGCATCGCGATCGGCGTGTCGTCGCCCAACTCCTCGTCCCGATCCGCGAGCTGCCGTTGCGCCTGCGTGATCTCGAGGCAAGGCGCGATCGTATCGATGATGTCGAGCGTGATGTGCCTCGTGCCGACACCGGAGACGTTCAGATCGTCGAACATCGTCAGATGGTCGACCTCGTTGCAAACCACGTCACTGACCGCCGCGACGAAGTCGTACGACTCACCGACCGAGAGGGCCGGGTTGTTGATCTCGTCGGTCGGCTCGGTCAGGTGGCCGAGGCGGACGTCAAACGAGTACGGACGCGTCGGATCGGGATTTCCATCCTCGATGTCGACGCCCGCAGCCGTGGGCACCATGCCCCACGAGTCAGCCATGTTCAGGTCGCGGCTGCGCTTGAACCAGAACGTGACTTCCGCGTCCTCGTTGTTGTCCACCGTATTGCTGCCCGCCAGGAGCGTCCGCGCGAAGAGCGTGAAGTCGCCGTTCCGCTGAACCGTGAGGGTCTTCTCGACGGCCGGCGTGGCGGCGTTCACGTCCATCTGCGTGGTCAGGCCCGTGTTGTCGATGACGATGCGCGCCGCGGTCCAGTCCAAGGTGGTCTGGTCCTCCACGTTGCCCTCTTCGTCGACCGCGTAGGCGGCGAGTTCGTAGGTTCCGTCCGGATAGAGACGGTTCCCGTCCAGGCCCACCTCGAGCGTGTTCCAGGTCAGGTGCCAGTAGTAGAGCGGGAAGAACGGTGAGTACTCGTCCTTGCCCAGGTCGTAGGTCTCGACGGTGTTGCCCGCCTCATCTAGGCGGCGCGCCTGGAAGACAACGTAGCCGATGCCGTCATCGATGCTCTCGTCATCCGCCCAGGTCCGACCGACCAACGTGATCGTCCGCGCGACGCGGACTTCGTTCCGGTCGTTCGCGTCGGAGAGGTAGCTCTCGGTCACGTCGCGCGGGAACGTGTTGCACACGTCGCCGACCGCGAGGCCCGAGCAGTCCTCAGCCGACACTCCAGGCTCGTCGCCTTCGGAGATGAGGAAGTCGAGCCCCTCGTTGAAGAACGGACCTTCGTCGGTTCCGTCGCTTCCGTCGCTTCCGTCGGTGCCTTCACCGCGATCCGCCACGTTGACCGCAGCGAACTCGCCGTACGCAGGCGCCCAGACTTCCCAACCCTTGCGGGTCAGTTCGTCGATATCCGCCGAATCGGGGATGTCGTCACATTCGTCGTCCACGTAGTAGACCAGGCCCTCGATCGCGATGATCTTGGTCCGGTCCGGCGCCGCGTTGTCGTCGACCGTGATGGTGAAGTCGTTCGGGTGAAGGATCGTTGCGTCGTTGCCGGCCGAGTCCCAGACGATGAGCCGGAATTCGAACTCGGTATCACGCACCACCCATTCAGGCGCGACCCACGCGAAGCGTGAGATCCACATGGCGTTGTCGGTGTCGATGCCGGCGCCCTGCGGCGCCTCATCGGTTCCCCAGACGATCCACTCGCCCGTACCCACCTCTCGGTACTGCAGCTGGACCGCGTCCACGTCCGTGAACTCCAGGTCCTGCGTGCTGATCTCGAAGTTGACAGTCCCGCTGACCTCGACGTGATTCGTGGGCGAATCGTCGTTCCAGTCGAACAGGGTCGGGTCGGTCGCATCGACCGTGAGGTCCTGCACCGTCTCCTGCAGCACGTTGGTGTTGCCGGCCTCATCGGTGGCAACCGCACGGAACTGCATCGGGCCTTCCGCCTCGACGGCGTCGGCGAAGTCTTCGACGTGCAGCCACCAGACGAAGCGGGGTTCGCCGCCGCCCGGGACGTAGTCGAGGTTCGTCTGACGCTCCATCATTCCGGACTGACCCGCGAGGTCGTCGAAGTCGCGCCACGAACCGATCGCATCCGTGGCGAAGCGCCACTGGATCTCGACCGTCTCGACGTCGCCGTCGGTCGTCGTCACCTGGAAGATGACGTCCTTCGTGTCGGGATCCGGGTAGATCACGAGGCTCTCGTGCGCCGGCACTCCGTCGTCCTCGTACGGCACAGACTCGACGAACCCATCGAAGAGCGGTCCGTCGACGTCGTACTGGACTTCCGGCGCTGTCCGGTCGATGCGGACAGTCACCTTGGCGGCCTCGCTGAAGGAGGACTCGTTGCCGTCCTGGTCGACCGTGGTCGCCCAGAGAACGTACGTGCCCTCCGCGAGATCATCCGCGTCCCAGACGATCGAGAACGTGCCGTCGCTCGCGTCGAAGTCGACACCGATCAGAACCGAATCACCATCGGCTCCGACCATGTAGACGTTGACCTTCGCGACCTGCACCTCGTTCGGACCGATCGTTCCCTCGATTGTGACCGGGTCCTTGGCCTGGATCGCGAGCGTCTCGACCGAATCGATGACCCTGTCGTCGATCTCGGTGATGTACGCGTGCGGCGTCGTGTCGTCGTTCAAGAGGATGAGGGTCGTCGGCGGACCGAAGCCGTCGGCGTCCGTATCCTCGTTCCCAGCGACGTCGGTCGCGACCAACCGCAAGCGGACGTACTCGTCCAGCTCCCAGTCTTCCGCTTCCGTCCACGCGCCGATGAAGTCCCAACCACGCGGCGTCCAGGTCATCTGGTACGCGTCACCGTTGTTGGGGTTCTCGAGGCGCGGCAGGTCGCCGTTGTCGATCGGGGTCGGGTCGAGGTCGAACCAGAAGTTCGCCGCCGAGCCGTTCGGGGTCTCGGCGCCGTCGGCGCCGTCATGGATGTTGGTATCGCCGATCGAGAAGGTCCGATCTCCGTCGGTGTCCTCCCAGACCTCGTCGATTCCGTTGTCGAAGTACCCGGCATTCCCGGCGAGAGGATCGTCCACGTAGTAGAGCGAACCGTCGTCGGCGCCCAGGCGAGCCTGGAAGCGAACGAAGTCGGGGTCATCCGAGCACTCCCCCGGAAGTTCACCCTCGGTCGCCATACCGACGAGCAGGATCGCCTCGTCGTACGCGAACACCTCACCCGGCAGCGGCTGCGAGAGCTGCGCGCTCGGCTCGTTGTTGTCGACGGAGAGCACCAACGTAACGCCCGGGATCTGACGATCCGAGTAGCCAGAGTTGTAGCCGTCGTCGCGAGCGATCACGCGGATCCAGATCGGCGAGACGAGCTCGCCTTCTTCGTCGAAGAAGCCGTCACCGTCGTTGTCGAATCCATCCGTCTCGCCATCGACCGGGGTCCAAGCGACCGCCCAGCCGTTGTCGTCCGGATCGGTGTCCTCACCGATCGTGACCCAGTCGATCCCGCCGTTCGGCGAGTACTGGAAGATCGCGAGGTCGACCGCGAGGATGTTCAGGTCGGTGTACGGGAAGTCGCTGATCTCAGCCACCAGCGTGTAGCTCTGCTGGGGCGAGACGCAGTCGAAGTCGATCGGCTGATTCTCATCGTTGAGCAACGTGATCGACTGGACCACCGGCTCGTCGCGATCGTGAATGAACACGACCTCGCCCTGATGCGTGTCCGGGTCTCCCGGCATTCCGCTGTTCAGCGTGGTGCCCGAATTCCCCTGGCTATCCCAAACCGTGGCCACCGCGTGGTGGACGGAGTGATTGTCCAGGTCGGTCAGGTTGTCCAGGTGGACGTACCAGAACGGCGTCCCCGGAACGATGAGCGCCGAATAGTCGGTGCATCCCCCGAGCAGGTTCTTCTCGCAGGGGCAGGTGTTGCGGGCATCGATCACCGTCTCCTGCTCATCGCCGACCAGGTCGACGAGGAAGCGGTAGTGGTGAGTCGTGTCCACGTCGAACCGGCCGGTCGCCTGCCAGAAATCGCCCATGTCCGTCATCTGGTACTCGCGCGTCCACGTGCTGCCGGAATCCGTGGAGATCTGGAGAACGATGTTCTCCAAGCTCTCGGGCGTCCATCGCTCGTAGTCGTCCTCGTAGAAGGTGATCGGAATGTCGATGTAGGTGGCGCTCGAGCTGTACTCGTCGGCCGGGAAGTTCCGGACCACTTCGGCCGGATTGTTCTTCAGCACCCACGAGGTGATGGTCAACAGAACCGAGTCGATGCCACTGCCGCCCGTCGAATCGTCGGAGGCGGTGATGAAGACGTCGGTCTCGATACCACTCAGCTTGGCCGCGTAGTCGTAGTTCTGCAGGTCGTCACCCGAATTGAACAGCGGGTTGCCCGGGGTATTCCAGTCCGGACAGGTCAGCTGATCGGCGGGATCGTTGTCGCTGAAGTCGAGACCCCAGATCTGGACGAGAGGGCGATCCTGATCGTCGAGGATCAGGTGATTCCCTTCGCTCAGGAGCGCCTCGAGGAAGTCGCAACCGTCTTCGCCATCTTCACCGCCCTCGTCGAGTCCGCCGTCACCGTTGACGTCGAAGCTCGCGACAGCGATCAGGTCGTAGGCGTCGGTCGCCGGATTGCTCGGGGCCGGGATGCCGCCCTCGCCCTGGCTCCACGCCACCGTGTACGGAGCGAACTCGTCGCCTTCGGCGATCTGCTCCCACCCGGTGATGTTGTAGCTGACGAGGAGGACGTCCTCACCGTCCGGACGCGCTCCGAAGACAATCGCGTTGTTCGCCGTGTCGACGGTGAAGTCGAACTTGGTCGGACCGACAACCGCAGACAGGTCGGAGTGGAACGTCGCCACGGTGCCGTTGACCGTGACCACGACTCCATCACCCAACTCGGTGCTGACGATGGTCTCTCCGAGCGCCTCGGACGTGTACGGCGCCAGCGGCTGGACGCGCGTCGGATCGATGTTCTCTTCCAGCACGCGCTCGGCGTAGTAGAAGAACACACCGGTCGTCGGCTCCTGGCTCGGGTCGATCAGCTCTCCGGTGATGACGTACGAGTCACCAACCGCGGCGTGATCCGGCGCGGCCGGCGGAGGGGCCGGGTCCGACACGAAGGCGAAGTCGACGCCCGCGTTGTCGAACTTCTTGAAGCACCACGGATTCTCCGGCGCCGGGTTGTAGTTCCCCGTCTCGTCGTAAGCCCGCGGATAGAACTCATACGAACCGCTCGGCAGCAGATCCGTGGCGATGTCGAAGTCGTATGGGTAGACGGCATCCACCTCGGTGAATCCGTCCGCGGCCATCGACTTGAACTGCATCGCGGCGAAACCGCTGTCCGGGTAGCAGCTCGGATCGAGTCGGTACCAGAGTTCCACGCGGTCGATCGAGGAGGTGTCCTCGGCCGTCACGAAGACGCGCACCGTGTCGGTGTCGGCGCCGAACGTCGCGCAACCGTCGTCGTCCATGATCGACGGGCTGACGTCGAGCTGGACTCCGTCCAGGCCCTCGGCGCGGACGATGTCCGCCTCGGGCGGCTGGTTCTCGCCGATGATCACGGCAAGGATGTCCGACGTCTCGTCCGCGCGGTAGATGTCGCAGACCTGGTCGAACGCCGTCGCCCGGAACAGGACATTGACGTCCGTCCAGAGCGGCAGATCCGTGATGTCCAGGTAGACACAGAACGGCGCTTCGTAGTCCTGCGGACTACCCGGATCCGGCGGCGTTCCGACGAGCGGATCCTCGTCGACCACTCCGTCGAAGTCGTTGTCCACGCTGTCGAGGACGTCCTCACCCGACAGCGGGATCAGAGCCCATCCGATCGGCGTGTCGACTACTCCGTTGGCGCCCGGCGAGCGAACGAAGTCGATTGCGGGGCCGTCGTAGACGTAGTTCCCGTTGAGATCGTTGAAGATTTCGTCTTCGTTGAACTCACCGATCTGGGCGCCGAGGGTGTCGTTGACGTCGGCGTAGAAGTCGTCGTCGTTGTTCACGTCCAGCGAGTTGTACGTCGCTCCGCCGTTGAGGCTGTACTCGAAGAGCATCCGGGCGATGTCCGAATCACCCTCCGCACAGATCTTGATCCACTTCGTCGAGCCGTTGACGTATGGCGTCGGGAAGCCGGTCGAGACGTCGAGCACCGTGCCATCGGGCAACGTGATGGTGACGATGTTGGCATCCGGGAGGACCGTGTCGATCCGGACCAACTCCAACTCCTCGGGATTCTGAGCCGACGGGTCGTAGCAGGTGTAGGTGATCACGTCTTCCTGGTTGGTCTCGTCGATAGCGATCGACCAGGTCAGGTAGCTGCCCTCCGGCAAGCCGGTGGCATCCCACGCGACGTTCCAGAGATCGAGGGCATTGTTGTCACCCTCGAGCTCGTTCTCGCGGAAGATCCAGTCCGACTGGTCGAGCCCGTCCGTGCCGCCGTCGTTGCTGGCGTAGAACTCGTCGTCCTGGAATGCCGTCAGGGTCACGCCGTTCGGAATGTCGCCGTCTTCGCCGATGACTTCGTCGTCATCGCCGTCGTCGAAGATTCCGTCGCCGTCGTCCAAGACGACCGGGTCGCGGGACGAGTACCCGTCGTTCTCCGGATCCCAGAACATGTAATACGATCCGCCCAACTGCTCGGCGTAGAGAAGCTCGTCGAGCTTGTCGCCGCCGAGGTCACCGTCGGTGTCATCCTCGGACGGACGGTACAGCACCGCGTCGCCGCGGCCCGAAGCGTCGTCGTCGAGATCGATCACGACCCAGCTGTTGCCATCGTTGGCGCAGCCGTCGCCGTTCGCGTCGAAGTAGTACTCGAAGCGAACCTTGTCGATCTCGTAGTCGTGGATGTAGTGCACCGCGTACAGGTCGAACTGCAGACCGCCCGTGCAGACTTCCGGCTGGATGTACGCCCGAAGCGGCTCATTGCGGACGCAGACGGTCGTGATGAACGCGGTCGTCGAGTCGCAGTTGCCTTCGATATCGCACGCCCAGGCGCGGACATCGTAGTTGCCGGTCTCGAGATCGAGCGTGTTCCAGGTCGCCTTGACCGGATTGGTCCAGTCGATGACGTTCGGCGGATCGCTGTACGGATCGCCGTGAACCGTCGCGATCGGGAGCCAGCCGAGGTCCGGCGAATCGTCGACAGGGTTGAACTCGAAGATGACCTTCACGATGTCGTTCGTGATGTAGTCATCGGTCTCGGCGAGGTTACCGGCGCCGCTATCGGAACCGTTCCACTCGTCGTCGTTCGTTCCCGGAATTCCATCGGTACCCGCGACGTCCACGCCCAGCGTGAAGATCCCGTCGCCGTCGACATCATCCTCGTCGGTGCCGCCTTCGTCGGCCTCGTCAACGAGCAGGTCGCCATCGTTGTCGGTGCCGTCTGTCAGAAGTGCGAGGTCTCCGTCGTCGTCGACCCCGGCGTCACCGGTCCGGAAGTCGAGACCAGCGACCCAGTCGAGCGGATTGCCATCCGCATCGAGGTCGTTGTCTGCGACGTCCGCCCAGATGTTGATGCTGGAATCCGGCGCGACGCAGGTGCCGTCGGTCAGATCGTCGTCATCGCCGATCTGCGTGATCACGGTCGTCGGATTCGTTCCGTCGATCACGATCACCGTCAGCACGCAGAAGTCGTCTTCCTGCGTCTGATTGCCGAACTCGTCCTCGGCGATCGCGCGGAAATAAACCGTGTCCGCGTTGGCCGCCGGGTAGTTGTTGATCGTGTACATCCCGTCGACGCTCGGCCACTCGGCCGTGAACGGCGCGGTGATGTCGGTCGCGGTGAAGTCGATCGTGGTGAAGTCCGGATCGAACGACGCCTCGAAGGTGACCTCGACCGCGTCGTCATCGGCCGTAGCCGTCAACGTGTACGGCTGAGGGTGCTTGCCGGCGTCGTAGATCTGGATCCCGGCGGCGGGACTGACGTCGGCGAAATCGGTCGGCGGAACGCCGTCGTTGTCGCCGTCGCCATCCGCGTCGCAACCCGGAATCGCCGCGAGCGGAGCGTCGAGGTCCAGCGTGAAGCTGATCGGCTCGCTCCAGAGCTCGTCGAAGTTACCGGCCTTGTCGTGGGCGTTCGCACGGATCTGATGGATCGTCGCGCCATCGGCGGTCAGACCGTAGATCTCCGAGAGGAGCTCCCAGTCGACGTTCTCGCCGCTGTGCGTGTCGGCCCAGTTGAACGTGCGATTGAACCCTGACGTCGAGTCAGCCGCACCGCCGAGGTCGTAACCCACGTCCGGGAAGGTCCGGGACGAGTAGGTCATGTTCTCGTAGGCAGCTTCGACCACTTCGCCGTAGGCCAGCTCGTTCGCGTAGAAGGGCAGGTTCTTGGCGTCGGTGGCGTTGACCGGACGGCGTCCGAGAATGTGCGCGGCATCCACTCGGACGAAGTCCGCATCCACGCCGGGGCCCGGCGCCGGAGGAGCGTAGAGTCCGAGCGCGAACGGATCGTGGTCGATCGCGAGGATCGAGAATCCGTTGCCGATCGGCGCCGAAACGGCTTCTCCGTTGGCGATACCGTCCTCGTTGTCGTCGGCCGAGCCCGTGCCGTAGGTGCCGCTTTCCGGCGCCTCGTCAGCCTCGTCGGTCGAGCCGTCGTTGTCGTCGTCGAAGTTGTTCGAGCGACTCTCGTCGATGTTGTACCAGTAGATCCGACCGATGTTCGTGCCCGCGGTCGCGGACAACCCACCGTTCTCGTACGAGTCGTAGACGAAGAACGCGTCGTTGTCGTTGTCCGTGTAGTCGTTCATCGCATGCAGGCCATTGGAGTTGGTCGCCCCGCTGTCCTGCGTCGAGTCCTGCGCCGCCGCATGGACTTCACGGTCGGAGAAGTCGATACCCTCGCCGTCGTCGAGCGTGTCGAGAATTCCGTCCTCGTCCTCGTCGAAGGCGTTGCTATCGGCCAACGTCGAGTCGGCGTCCTCGTCGTAGAGTTCGCCACCCGGGAATCCATCGGCGTTCGCGTCGCTGTTGGCGGCGCCCGACTGCGGACCCGGGTCGAGGGTCAGGTTCTGCCAGCTCCCGGACGGCGCGGCCATGCTCGTGCCGATCCGGATGCGCATGTTGTTGTAGAGAACGTCACGGTCGCTGAAGTTCGCGCTCGTGAAGTCCACGTAGCGGCCCAGGTTGTAGACCGGATTGCCCGGGACGATGAGGTTCGTCCCCACTTCGGTCGCGGGTCCGCCTTCGTTGGCCAAGAAGCTGAACTCGCTCACGGTCGGCTCGCGCAAGTCGAGGACCGCGGCGAAACGCCGCTCCGGATCGCCGCCATTCAACGTGTTGACGTGGAAAAGCGTGCGATTGAAGTCGGAAACGACATCGGTGAACGGCAGATTGCGTCCGGCCGGATACAGCGTGCGGACGTTGCCGTCGATCCCGTTGTCTTCGATGTTGATCACGATCGGCGTGTACGGATCGAGCATCGCGGCCGCGTTCGGGTTGGCCAGGCGATAGCCCTGGCGGACGCTTCCGCGGACCGACGCATCGGTCGAGCGAACCTCGTACCAACCGAACTCCTCGGCGTCGTTCGAGTCGAGATTCGGCTCGCCCGGATCGAAGATGTGGTCGCCCTTGTCGGTGTCGTTGACCCGGTCGAGGAAGGTCTCGCCCGCGTCGAAGGCTCCGTTGCCGTTCTCGTCGACGTACGGATCGCCGTAGGTCGCCAAGCCGTCACCTTCACCCTGATCGTTGGTGCCGGCGACGCCGTCGAGACCGACGTCGTCGAACTGCTCGCTCGGGTCGATCGTTCCGTCGTCGTTGAGATCGTCGGAGTTCTGCCAGTCGCCGTCGTTGTCGACCTGGTCCGCTCCGAGGGAGGCGAAGAGGATCGAGTCGGCGGGCGTACTGAAGCCCGAGATGTTTCCGCCCGTGTTGTCGATCTGGGTGAAGTCCGCCCAGGCGTGGAGCAGGGCGCTCCGTCCGAGCGGATTGTTGTCGTCCGGATCGAGGCAGTCGACGTAGGGCCGAGCGCCCAAGAAGCGGATGTTGATGTAGTCGTTCGCATTGTAGATGCGATACGGATTCCAGGGGTCGAACACGAAGTCGGCGTACGGTGTGGCCGCACTGCCCGCGATCGTGGCGTAGTTGCGCTGGAAGATGATCTGCGTGCCGGTCGAGAAGTCGGAGTCGCCACTCTTCGAGAAGACCCAGACGCAGAAGACCACCTGCGGGTCGGTCGGGATCAGCTCGATGAAGTCGAAGCTCCCGTTGACGTTCACAGTGCCGGCGCCGAGGCGGTTGTCGGTCAACGGATCGGGTCCGTCGAAGACCACGACCGAGTCGGCGTCGCACGGGATCGCGCCCTCGTCACCGTAGATGTAGTGCGTCACCCCGGCGGTCAGCGAGTCACCCACGATATGGATGACGTCATGATCCCAGTCGGCCGAGTCGGCCTCGGCCGGGAGGCTCACGTCGCTGATGAAGTCGCGGGGCGGGCAGAGCGGTCCGACCAGGAACGCACCGAAGAGGTGGTTCGAGACCGGGTTGTTCCCGAGATCGCCTCGCTGCGAGAGGTTGCCCCAGAGATCGCCGGCCGCCACGAGGACGTAGATCTGGTCGCCCTCCTGGAGGATGACTCCGTCCGTGGTCATCGTGACGCCCGGATCGATCAAGAACCCGGCGCGGTTGAGCGTCGGGCTGTTGGTGACCTGCGGCTCGAAGTCTCCGAGCGGAATCGCGCTTCCCAGATAGGTGTTCATCCAGGTCGATGTGATGTTGCTCGGCGATTCCTTCGTGAAGAAGAGGTAGTAGTCCTCGGTATCCGTGCCGTTGGTCTCCGTCCAGGCCACGAAGATCGAGTCGATGCCGGCCACGTCGTTCCACCGGTCGTAGGTGAACTCGGCGCTTTCGGTGATCACCGTGGTGAAGGGACGGGACTCGTCCGAGACGGCGACACGGGAAACGGTGTCGATGTTCTCGAACGTCTCATCGCCGACGATGGTCGACCCGTCCGTGTCGACCGCGTTGATCCGCGAGCCGTGGCGCGGGTAGTTCGTCGCGGTGAAGCCCTGAATCGTGATCCGGGTCAGGTTGTTCTCGTTCCGCCGGTCGGTCACCACGCAATTGGTGAACGTGAAGCCGTGCGGATCGAAGTCGGAGCAATCGAGGTCGATGGCCGTGAGGTCGTCGGTCTCTTCGCTCAACCAGATGTAGAGGTTGTCGTCCGCGAACGAGCCGCTCTGGCGGTCATCGTAGGAGACGCGCAGGATGCCCGGACCGGTCGAGATCAGGTCCGAGTTGACGGCCAACGCGGCATCGCCCTGGTAGTCGAGGAGCGGTGAGCCGCCGCCGTTGCCGATCGTGTCGTCGACGCCGTCAGGCGCCGCGACCAGGTCCGTCAGCAACAGGACGTTCGTGATCTCTCCCGCCGCGGCCGACGTGACGTTCGCGCCCACGAGGCTGAATCCGCCTCCGGTCGTGAAGTTGTTCGAGGCCGGCGTGTCGAAGCTGGAGGGATCGACAGGCTCCGACATCACCACGAAGAGAACCTGCGTCACGTCGTTGTAGTGGGCGGCAACGACGTGCGGTCCCTGATTGGTGATGACGTAGCGCTGTTCAGTGTTGTTCTCGGTGTCGACGTCCTCCCAGCGGATCCGGTTCGCAGCCAGGCGAAGGTGGGT
>Ga0163150_10003359_pt1 | contig 22647 bp, 16 predicted proteins | sample OliLakLV19P2IB_FD_148628 | JGI IMG/M metagenome (GOLD analysis project Ga0163150, IMG submission 148628) | Freshwater microbial mat bacterial communities from Lake Vanda, McMurdo Dry Valleys, Antarctica - Oligotrophic Lake LV.19.P2.IB | ecosystem: Environmental > Aquatic > Freshwater > Lake >...
GAGGACTTCCACCTCTCTGACCAAATGCGCTTTCAGGCGCACGATTCCCGCTTTCGCGGGAATGACGCACACCAAGCTCAAGAGACTTTCTGTGCTTGACGGAGCTGGACTGGCGGCCAATTCCTATTGTGGCTTCCTATTTCCCAGATGCGTGTCGAACCAAGCGAACGCGTCGGCTTGCATTTCCGGGTCGAATTTGTGCCCACCAGGATAAAAGTTGCAGCGATACTGCTGCTCTGCTCCACCGCGCTTGAAGGTATCACGCAGCATCGCATCGGCTCGTTTCATTTCCGCCACGGTGTAAAGCGGATCCTCGGTACAGTTGAGAACCATCGTTGCTGATGGTGCCCGCAGTGCAAGGATTTCCGGGAAGTCCAGATCGCGGGGGAGCAGCGGCAGATAGGTCATCCAGGTATGAGTGAAGCACTTGTCGAGCAGGAATTCGCGCCAAGTCGTCATGAAGCCCACCGCAATCGCGCAGCGGATGCGGTCATCCAGGCCGCCCAGAAATACCGTACGCATGCCGCCACCCGAGAGGCCTGCGCAACCCACTCTTGAGACATCTACATCCGGGCGAGCGCATAAAACGTCGAGCGCTCGCTGGTCCTCTACCACGTACACTCCCGGCCAGGTGGTTCCCGCGCTGATTAGGCTTTTCTCCATGATGTGTTCATGCTGCCCGGCAAACGCGTTGTACTTGGCGATGCCTTCCGTATCCGTGGGTTCGGGATCGACGGCACCCTGGCGTAAGCGTTCAGGTACGTCGGCCACCCGCACCCTTCGGCTCGCGAAAGGAAACGTGTCGTGCACCAGCACGGCATAACCGCGCCGCGCCAGTTCATTGGCCCACGCCACGCCGCCATAATACTTCTCATGATGGGTAGCCTGTATTGGCCAAGGCTTGTCATCGGCGCGAACAATCTTGCGCCAGCCCATGAACTTGTTGCCACCGTGATCATGCAATCCCAAAACGGCTGGCAGGCGACCCCGCGCACCGGCAGGCTTCAGGAAAACCGCCTCAGTTCGCGGCCCACCCGGCAACTGCCACGAGAGGTGCTCGATGTGCAGGCCGTCATAAGTGGTTTCTGACTCAACCTTGACCTCTGGCTTGCCTCCCAGATTCACCGGCGCCATCGTTTCGAGTACTCGCTGCCGGGCCGCTTTCCGCCATGCGCTCAAGTTCTTCCATTTTCCGGTTCGGAAAGACAGCCGGGCGGGGCCGTCACCCAAAACCTCGTCAGCCAGCCAGGGCCCATAGCTGCCCGTCATGTTGGGTCGCATGGGCGTGGATTGCTTTGCCGGGGATTGCCCGGATGGCCTGAACTGAAACGAAATGAGACTCACCATTAACAAACCAAACAAGATCATGCGTCGCATGTATGACTCCTTTGAAAACCGGTTCTGCCCGGTAGGGCGCGGTGTCTCCACCGCGCCGTTCTTGGTACGTACCTGCGACGCTGCGGCTGGCTGAGGACAGCCCGCCCTACCCCTTTTCTATCGAACGTGGCCTCGCAACGCGGCATGAAAAACTCATCTGAAAAATAGAACCCTGTAGCGCAGACCTGCCGTCTTGTGGCAGGTCTGCGGCAGTTGGGATACCCAGACGAAAGGCCGCAGACCTGCCACAAGACGGCAGGTCTGCGCTACATCTACATCATTCTCATCCTCTGTGGTGCGATCCGCAGCGGGCATGGGGAACTAATTCGTAGAAGGACGTCCCCTTCACTACTTACAGCGGATTTCCGCACAAACGGCACTGCGACCGACGCTTGGCATTCAGGCCGCTGCATCGCGAACAGCGGTAATACATTGTTCCTATGAACCATTGGGTGATGAGCGCACTGCCGCCGAGTATGCCAACCAGCAGAAGGAGGTTGATTAGCAATTCCATGGGATTCAAGATGATGAGGTGTAAGGTACGGGTGAGAGAAAGCATTCCTCATTCGTCAATAGTCATTGGTCATTGCTCATTATCTCAATGAATGAAAAATGGCAAATGACCATTGACCAATCGCTTTTCTCTTCGCACCCGCCGCAAGGATCTATTCTCCTTGATCCTTCACGCTTTCGCTTCCTTCGGCTTAAAAAACAACGCAAACAGCGCCAGTACTCCCGCTGCGCCCAGGGCGGGCACCATCCAAATCTGCGGCCAGGAGTGCGCGACACCGTTGCCAACTGCGGCAGTGTACCTCTGAACCACCAGACCGGAAGCCCAGGAGCCCAGGAACATTCCAGCGCCGAGGGTGACGAAGGCGATGAACCCCTGAGCTGCGCCGCGCATCTCCACGGGAGCGCGCTGGTCCACGTAAATCTGTCCGGTCACGAAAAAGAAATCGTAGCAAATGCCGTGAAGCAGAATGCCGGCGTACAGCATCCAGATATTGGTGTCGATGTTGCCGTAAGCGAAAAGTAAATAGCGAGTCACCCAAGCCGTCATCCCGAGGATAATGGTCTTCTTAATTCCCACGCGGCTGAGGAAGAACGGCATCACCAGCATAAAACCAATCTCGGACATTTGCCCCAGGGTCATCTTGCCCGCCGCGTTCACCATGCCCAGTTCATTCAAGAAGAGGTTCGTAAAAGCATAGTAGAACGTTAACGGGACACAGATGAGAAACGATCCGATGACAAAAATCGCAAACGAGGGATGTTTCATCAACTTCAAAGCGTCCAGCCCCAGGATGGCACCCACAGAAGCGGGCTGTCCTTTCAGCTTCGGCGGCGTGTGGGGCAGTGTGAGGCAGTAAAGCCCCAGCAGTATCGACGATCCCGCTGCAATCTTCAGCGGCGTCGCGCTTGCTTCAATGCCCAGCCAGCCAATCAATTGGCCCACCGCGATCCAACCGATGGTGCCAAGCACGCGGACACTGGGAAACTCCTTCGCCGGATCCTTCATGTTGTGGAATGAAAGAGCGTTCGAGAGTGCCAGCGTCGGCATGTAACAAAGCGTGTATGCGAGCAACGTGGGGTAGACAAGGCTGAACGTCGAGAAGGTCGAGGCCAGATACATTAGCCCGCCGCCGACAAGATGCAGGACCGCCAGAATCTTCTCGGTAGCAAAGAAGCGATCCGCAATCATACCCACAAAAAAAGGTGAGATCACAGCGGCTAGAGCCGTGGTGCCCGATATCAAGCCCACTTGGACCGCACTGAAGTTGTGAATTTGAGTCAGGTAGGTCCCCACCGTGACCCACCAGGCACCCCAGACGAAGTACTGCAGGAACATCATGATTGAGAGCTTCAGGCGAACAGGTGTCATGACAACTCCTCAGATGTCTTGAATAGGTCGCGTCAATCGGTGGCAAAACGTGGGTGCCGTCCTCGAGATGCCATCGTGCTGGTACCGGAGGCACGGCCGCTGGCTGGGGCACCCGGCGGACGAGACGTCCGCGCTCCCATGCCTGCTGGAGAACACAAAGACACAACAGGTGATAGAGCCGCAAGCAGAACGAAAGGGCAGATTGTTCGCATAGAGATTTTGGAGTCCGCTGGCCGAAACATTCGGATGACGTCACCGTGGGAGGGCGAGGCTCCTGCCGAGCCATTCTTGATGAGCAGCTTGCCGCCAAGCGGCTCGGCGGGAGCCTCTTCCTCCCGAATTGTTCACGGCTCCCCTTCATTACGCTTCACTACAGAAGAGCCAGACCCTCATCTGGCGAGGTGTCGTCAAGCCGCCACCTCAGGAAAGCGGTGTCAAGCCACCCCACTCCAAGGCCGTCGCAACCTTTGCACGGTCCGCGTTTGCCCCAGCGCCACCATGACTTCGAAAATGCCGGGGGCTACGGCTTTTCCTGTCAAGAGCACGCGCGAGGCATTGATCAGCAATCCCGGTTTCACCTGGCGTTGGTCTGCAAAGCCGCGCAGGGTTGCCTCAGTTATCTCGAGCGTGAATTCCGGCAAGGCATCCAGCCTCAAGGCCAACTCCGGCAACAGCAGCGCCAGAGCAGACTCCTTGAGAAACTTGTCGCGAGCCGCCGGGTCAATTTCGTATTCGTCACTGAGGAAAGCCCGTCCGCTATCGACAAAGTCTGGCAGCAGACGAGCGCGGGTCTTGAGCAGATCGACCAATCCCAGGAACCATCCTTTGCGATCTCCTTCGTAGACGGCATCCCAGAGCCCCGCATTTGTGACCTCGGTTCGAACCAGTGGCAAAAGTTCTTCTGCAGGAGTGCTGCTCAAGTACTGGCTGTTCAGCCAAGCCAACTTGTCGAGGTTGAAAACGGCGTCGCTCTTGTTGATCCCTTCCAACGAGAAGCGCTGGATGAGTTCCGCCGTGGGCATCTTTTCAGAATCGTCGCCGGGCGACCAGCCGAGCAGCGCCAGGAAATTGCGGAACGCTTCAGGCAGAAACCCCTGGTCACGATAGGCCGTGACCGACGTGGCGCCGTGCCGCTTGCTCAGCCGGCTCTTGTCGGGACCCAGAATCAACGGAACATGAGCAAACTGAGGGACGTGCGCATTGAGCGCTTGGTACAGAAGGATCTGTTTGGGGGTGTTCGAGATATGGTCGGCGCCGCGAATGACGTGGGAAATCTGCATGTCGATGTCATCGACAACGACACCCAGATGGTAGGTAGGCATGCCGTCCGAGCGCAGCAATACAAAATCTTCGACGGTGGCGAAATCGTGCTCGATGCGGCCAAACACCTGGTCGGCAAATTCAATTTTTCCTTCGGATGGTACCTTGAACCGAAGGATCTTGGTCTGGCCTTTGCTTTCTCTTTCCCAGATCTCGGCAACCGTCAGACTGCGGCAGGTACCATCATACTTCCACGGCAGCTTTGCCCGAGCCGCAGCCTCGCGCTTGGCCGTCAGCGACTCCACCGAACAAAAGCAGGGATAGGCTTTGCCCGATTCCTGCAGTTTCGACGCCACGCCCCGATACTGCTCCAGCCTGTGAGACTGGAAGAAAGGCCCTTCGTCCCAGTTCAGTCCCAGCCAGCGCATACCCTGGAGAATGCCTTCCACCATTTCAGCAGACGACCGCTCAACATCCGTGTCTTCAATGCGCAGGATGAACTTTCCTTGATGATGCTGTGCGAAGAGCCAATTGAAAAGCGCGGTGCGGGCGCCACCGACGTGGAGGTAGCCGGTAGGCGAGGGTGCAAAGCGAACGCGAATCTGAGCCAAACGAAATTCCTCCGTTTCGAAATGGAGGGGAGAATTGAGGATAGAGGATGGAGGATGGAGGATAGAGGATCGCTGCAGTGCTATCCTCGATCTTCTATCCTCGATCCTCAGAGTCGTTAAGCTTTCGCTGTCAATGCCCCTTTGGCCGCAGCCAGCGCCGCATCGTAGTTCGGGTGGTCGCCCACTTCTTTGACGTACTCGACGTGCCTGATGGTGTCGCTGCCATCCACGACGAAGATCGCCCGGCTGTCGATGCGCAGTTCCTTGATGAGTGTTCCGTAGGCCTGGCTGAAGGAGGCGTCCCGATGATCGGAGAGTAGCTGCACTTTGTCGACGCCTGCCGCCCCGCACCACCGCTTTTGGGCAAAAGGCAGATCCATGCTGATCGTGAGAATGGCTACATCTCCCAGGTTGGCAGCCTCCTGATTGAACCGGCGCGTCTGGGCGTCGCAAACCGGCGTGTCGAGCGAAGGGACCACGCTAATGAGACGCACCTTCCCGGCGCTGTTGGCCAACGCAACTTCCTTTAGATCATTGCCAACTGACGTAAAGGCAGGTGCTTTGTCTCCGACCTTAAGTTCAGGACCTACCAGAGTGAACGGGTTTCCCTTCAGTGTCGTTCCTGCAGGTCTTTCTTGCGGCATATCTCTATTCTCCTTTTCGTGTTCGATCTTAGTTTTGCACTCATCACTCAGTATCCAGTATCCACCCTACCCCCTCTGCATTTCCCCCTTATGCACTTAGCAAGGGGGAGAAACAGTACTCAGCACTGTCTTACGATTCCTCGTACTGCGACTTCAACTTCGCAACCACGGTGGCATCAGCCAGGGTCGTGGTATCACCCAGCGCACGTCCTTCGGCAATGTCACGCAACAAGCGGCGCATAATTTTTCCACTGCGGGTCTTCGGCAGTTCAGCCGTGAAGAAGATGGCATCGGGCCGCGCAATCGAACCGATTTTTTCGGAAACGTGCTTCTTCAGTTCGGCCACCATGTCCGCGCCTCCAGGCGTGCCCTCCTTCAAAGTGACAAACGCGGCAATGGCCTCTCCCTTGATGTCGTCTTTCTTGCCGATCACCGCCGCCTCGGCCACTTCGTGATGGTCCACCAGGGCGCTTTCCACCTCCATGGTGCTGATGCGGTGGCCTGAGACATTCATGACATCGTCAACGCGGCCCAGCAACCAGAAATAACCCTGGGCATCGCGCTTGCAGCCATCACCCGCGAAATAAACATCCTTGCCAAACCGGCTCCAGTAGGTCTGAACGTAGCGATCCGGATCGCCATATATCGTGCGCGCCATCGAGGGCCAGGGAGACTTCAGCACCAGATACCCCCCGCCTCCCAGCGGCACAGACTGGCCCGCCTCATCCACGACATCGGCATCGATTCCTGGCAGCGGAAACGTTGCCGAGCCGGGCTTGGTGGTGGTGAGGCCCGGAAGCGGCGAGATCAGGATCGACCCGGTTTCAGTTTGCCACCAGGTATCGACGATGGGGCATTTCCCTTTCCCGATCACCCAGTGATACCAAATCCAGGCCTCGGGATTGATGGGCTCTCCCACCGAGCCCAGCAACCGCAAACTGGAGAGATTGTGCTGGTTTGGATACTTTTCGCCCCACTTCATAAACGCGCGAATCGCGGTAGGTGCGGTGTAGAGAATGCTCACGCCATATTTCGCAATCATCGACCACCAGCGGTCTTTCTCCGGCCAGTCAGGTGATCCTTCATACATGACGCCCGTCGTGCCATTCGCCAGCGGCCCATACACGATGTAAGTGTGGCCGGTCACCCAGCCGATGTCGGCGGTACACCAGAAGACGTCCTCTTCCTTAATATCGAACACCCACTTGTGGGTCAGAGAAGCACCTAGCAGATAACCAGCCGTTGTGTGCAGGATACCCTTCGGCTTGGCTGTCGTGCCGGAAGTGTAGAGAATGAATAGCGGATCTTCCGCATCCATGGCTTCCGGCTCGCAGTAGGCTTCGGCATCAGCCATCAAGCGGTGCCACCAGTGGTCACGTCCTTCCTGCACGTGAATGGCTGCCGCATCACCCAGGCGTTTCAGCAGGATGACATTCTCGACACAAGGGCATTCTTTGACTGCGGCATCGACATTCCGTTTCAGAGGAACAATCTGGCCGCGGCGATAGCTGCCATCCGCCGTGATAACCAGCTTTGACTCGGCGTCGTTAATGCGATCGCGCAGTGACTCGGAGCTGAACCCGCCAAACACTACGCTGTGCGGCGCCCCGATGCGGGCACAGGCCAGCAAAGCGATGGGCAGCTCGGGCACCATGGGCATGTAGATCGTCACCCGGTCGCCCTTGCGGATTCCCAGCTTCTTCATTACGTTGGCGAACTTATTAACCTCGCGGTACAGGTCTGCGTAGGTCAGTACGCGCTCCTCACCTGGTTCACCTTCCCAAATCAGAGCCGCTTTGTTGCGACGCCAGGTTTTGACATGGCGATCGAGGCAGTTGTAGGAAACATTGATCTTCCCGCCAGTAAACCACTTCGCGATTGGAGGATCCCATTCAAGAACCTTATCCCATGGCTTGAACCAATCGAGGCTGCGAGCCGCCTCCGCCCAAAAACCTTCGGGATCTTTCTTTGCTCTCTCATACACGCCGGCATCGTTGATATTGGCTTGCTCTCGGATCGCAGCCGTGGGCTCGAAGGCTCTTTCTTCGGCGAGCAGCGCCTCAATCGGCAAGTTGGGAGAACTCATGGTATCAACCTCGGACCTAGAGAAATGAAAAGCGACCTCTTTGCAAAGGCGAGATTATACACAGCAGCGTTTCGTTTGGCCACAGACAGCAAGGGCCACAGAGCAGACAGGCACGGAGACCATCTGAGCCGGGCGCAGAGTACGCAGCTTGGAAGACAAAAGGCAAACCTGAATGACTAATGACTAAGCACGAATGACGAAAGAATGACGAAGCCCGAATGTCTCAATCCAGTTTTCGTCATTCGGATTTTGGATTTCTTTAGTCATTCGTGCTTAGGCATTAGTCATTCAGTTGAGCTTCAAGGATCCGGCACCGATCTACGTCCAGCTGTGCAATCTGCGTCCAAGTTTCCCTCTTCCTACAAATACTCGTTCAACAAGTTCTCCAGCATTTCCACCCGGCCCGAGGTGTTGGACGCTGGTTCTCCTTTTTCGAGCATGTATTGCTTGAGCCGCGAAAAGTTCAGCTTTCCCGCCTCGATATCCTTGCCAATGCCGGAGTCCCAACTCGCATAGCGCTCCTTCACGAAACCGCCCAGGGTACCGTCCTTCCGAATCACCGCGGCCGTTTTCAATCCGCGGGCGAAAGCGTCCATTCCACCAATATGAGCGTAAAAGAGGTCGATCGGCTCAAAGCTTTCACGGGACACCTTCGCATCGAAGTTCAACCCACCGGTCGTGAACCCGCCCGCGCCCAGAATCGTCAGCATCACCAGGACCGTGTCGTAGAGATCGGTTGGGAATTGGTCCGTGTCCCATCCCAGCATCACATCGCCGCGGTTGGCGTCGACTGAACCGAACAGGCCAACCGCCGCTGTGTACTCCATCTCGTGCTGGAACGTGTGACCGGCCAACGTGGCGTGGTTGGCCTCGATGTTCAGCCTGAAATGCTCCGTCAGGCCGTAGCGTTGCAGGAATGCATAGCAGGCCGCTGCATCGGAATCGTATTGGTGTTTGGTAGGTTCCTTGGGCTTGGGCTCGATATAGAACGGTGCCGTAAAACCGATCTCCTTCTTGTAGTCCACAGCCATCTGCAGGAATTTCCCAAGGTGATCCATCTCGCGCCGCATGTCGGTATTGAGCAGGGTCTTGTAACCTTCACGCCCACCCCAGAAGACATAGCCGGCGCCACCCAGCTCTAGCGTGACTTCCATCGCCTTGGCGACCTGAGCAGCGGCATAGGCAAACACTTCAGCGTTGCAGGAAGTGGAGGCCCCGTGGACGAACCGAGGATTGGAAAATAGATTCGCTGTTCCCCAGAGTGGTTTGATGCCCGTTCGCTGCTGCTCTTCTTTGAGGACCTTGACGACCGCATCCAAATTCTTGTCGGTCTCGGCCAGCGTGCTTTCTTCAGGCGCCACGTCACGGTCATGGAAACAATAGAACGGCACACCCAGCTTCTCCATGAATTCAAACGCCACACGAGCACGATTCTGGGCGTTCTCAATGGAATTGGAGCCATCGTCCCAGGGCATCTGACGCGTGCCGACGCCGAAAGGGTCGGCATTCATATTTCGGAAGCTGTGCCAGTAGGCCACCGAGAACCGCAGGTGCTCGGCCATGGTCTTGCCGTCAACCACTTCGGTCGCGTTGTAGTGCTTGAACGACAGAGGGTTCCTGGACTTCGAGCCCTCGTAGACAATCTTGCCCACACCTGGAAACGCTGCTTGCATGACAGTGCTCCTTGCTAAAAGTGATCGACCTAAGCTGAAGGGCGTTACTCTACTACAAAGTCCAGGGAGGAAACGAGCTGCCACGCAAGACCAACGCCGCTGCGCCTTGTCTCCTTTGGAGGTGTTCCTGGCATGCGATGGAGTTTCGTCGGATGGTGAACGGCACGAAATAAACATTCCATGTGACGCAGCGAACAAGGTTAGAATTGTACGCCTAAGCTTGAACCATCAACCGAACCTGGCTCAGGACGAATATCCACCATGCCACAAAGACTAGCCCACAAACCCATTTGGACTTATACAGACTACTGTGTTCTGCCGCAAGACTACCGCCGCCATGAAATTATCGAGGGAGATCACATCGTGACCCCTTCACCAACAACTCGACATCAAAAGGTCCTCGCAGCGCTGCAGTTTCTTCTGGACACTCATGTCCGTTCACAAAAGCTGGGCACGCTGTTATTCGCGCCCATGGATGTCGTTTTGTCAGAGACGTCGGTCGTCCAGCCCGATCTTCTCTTTGTCAGCACGCTGCGAGAGCACATCATCACAGAACCTTATGTTGATGGCCCGCCGGACCTGGTGATCGAGGCTCTTTCTGCTTCAACGGCTGCCATGGACCGCGGCGGAAAGATGCGCCTCTATGCAAAATATGGGATACGTCACTATTGGATTATTGATCCACAAGGACTGACTCTGGAAATGTTCGAGTTGCGGGAGGCTGATTATCAGTTGCAAGCCAAGTTCGACAAGGCAGAAACAGCCGTATCCACGCTCTTCCCGGGCTTGCTGATTCCGATGGCGGAGCTGGGGAAATAGGTTCAGGGGAGAATCGTTAGTCCGATTGCAAGAATAAGGCCTGGATGTTGCTTCACAGCATCCAGGCCTTTTCCTTGTCCAAAGCGGGCACGAGCCAAGTCGATTTCAGTACTTCGGCATCTTCGTATCAACTTTGTCCGCCCAGCGGGTGATGCCGCCGGTGAGATTCAGGACATTCTTGAAGCCGGCCTTGCGCATATGGTCGGCAGCCTTGGCACTGCGGCCGCCCATCTTGCAATGCACCACGATTTCAGCGTTCTGATCGAGTTCATTCATCCTCATGGGAATCTGGCCGAGCGGGATGAGAATTGAGTTCGGAATCCGGCAAATATCAAACTCGTGGGGTTCCCGAACATCGACAATGATCGGCGTTGTCCCGCTGTCGATGCGAGCCTTCAATTCCTCCGGTGTCATCTCCAAAGCTTCCTCCTTGTGGACCGCAGCCACGGCCGCCGGCGGTGTGATACCGCAGAATTGGTCGTAATCGATCAATGCCTTAATGGTTGGATTCTCTCCGCAGAGCGGGCACTTCGGATTTTTACGCAGCTTCAGCTCGCGGAATTTCATTTCCAGCGCGTCGTAAAGCAGCAACCTCCCAATCAGCGAGCGCCCGCGACCCAGAATCAGCTTCACCGCTTCGGTCGCCTGCACAAGCCCAATAGTCCCCGGCAGAATCCCCAGCACTCCACCCTCGGCGCAGCTCGGCACCAATCCGGGCGGAGGCGGTTCCGGATAGAGGCATCGGTAGCAGGGTCCTTCCTTGGCGTAGAACACGGAGGCCTGCCCCTCAAACCGGAAAATGCTGCCATAGACGTTGGGCTTGTCCAGGAGCACGCACGCATCGTTCACCAGATAGCGCGTCTGGAAGTTGTCCGTGCCGTCGATGACGATGTCGTAATCCTTGATGATGTCCATCGCATTGTCGGAGCGCAGCATCGTCTCGTAGGTATCCACCTGAATGTATGGATTGATGCCGAGAATTTTTTCCTTGGCGGAAAGCAGCTTCGGTCGTCCGACGTCCCTGGTGCTGTGGATCACCTGCCGCTGCAGGTTGCTGAAGTCCACCACATCGAAATCGACCAGGCCGATGCGGCCAATTCCAGCCGCCGCCAGATATAACCCCAGTGGCGCCCCTAAACCTCCCGTGCCAATCAGGAGCACTTTGGCGGCCTTGAGCTTCTTTTGCCCATCCATGCCCACTTCAGGCATGATCAGGTGGCGGCTGTAGCGGGCGATCTCGTCGTTGCTCAGTTCCATGCTGGCAAACTTTTCCTCAATCGCCGCAATGTTCCCTCCTGCAATCGAAGGGACGATGCTGACCACGTCGCCTTCTTTGACCGCCGTTTGGTCGTCCCGGAGATAGCGGACATCTTCGTCGTTGACATACACGTTCACGAAATTGCGGAGCTTGCCCTCGGCGTTATAAAGATGCTTCTTCAACTCGGGAAACTGGGTCACCAAATCGTTCATGACTTCGGCTACCGTCCCTCCGGAGAGCTGCACTTCTTCCTGATTTCCAACCAGATGGCGCAACGCCGTCGGCAACAAAACCCTCAAAGCCATACCTTGTCTCCTTGCTTGTCGATTACAGCCTGACTACGGTGGTAGGATGCGTTGCGATTGTCCAGCAACGCATCACCCTGTGAGAGGCCTCGTGGGCCTGTCCGCAACGCCTCCCATCCAACCGATGGCGATGCGTTGGGAAAATCGCCAACGCATCCTACTCCTATCCTTTATCCTCTGTCCTCACCATCTCTTCCGGATCAAAGCACGACCGGTCATCCCGCATCTGCCAAGAAGTCAACTCCTCGGACTTACCGTCGCGCACAGACACGATAACATAAGAATAGAATGGCCAGGCATGATCCAGGTCAAACTGGGAGGGGCGCGCCGAAGCATTTGGATGCGAATGGTAAAAGCCCACGATCTCCAGCTTCTGTTTTCGCGCATACTGTTCGGCCTCGCGTACCGCCTCCGGCGGAATCAAGAACCGATTGTGTTGCGCGCCTTCCTCACGGGTATTTTGCGCCGCAAAGGTTTCGGCCACCTTTTTCTCACCCACGATGACGCGGCCAAGCAGCAGTCCACAGCACTCATGAGGATAGGTCGCCTCTCCGTGTTTTCGAATCTGCTCCAGATGCTGGGCCGTCAGCCTAATGGGCAAGGCTATCCCCCTCCCAGAATCGCTCGTTCAAATACTTCATTCCCCCGTCGCAAAGCACGGTTACGATAACGCCTTCCTTCAAATTCCTACCGACCTGCAGAGCCGCTTGAACATTTGCCCCGGCAGAAATGCCCACCAGCAGCCCCTCTTCCCGGGACAGGCGAAGAACCATCGCCTGCGCTGCTTCCGTATCGACTTCCACCTGCTCATGCGCCAAACCAGCGTCGTAAATGGGCGGCACAATCGACGTCGCCATGTGCTTCATTCCCTCCAGCCCATGCATCGGTGAGTCGGGCTGCATCGAGACAAGCCGGATGGCAGGATTCAGTTCTCTGAGTCGCCGGCTGGTTCCGACGAACGTTCCACTAGTGCCGAGACCCGCAACGAAATGAGTGATGCGCTTCTCAGTCTGATCGAAAATCTCAACCGCCGTGGTTTTGTAGTGGGCCTGCCAGTTGGCCGGGTTGCCATATTGGTCCGGATAGAAATACAACTCCGGGCTTTCAGCATAGAGCTTTTGCGCCATCCGGATGGCGCCATCTGAACCTTCGCGGCCGCTGGTCTGGACAAGTTCCGCGCCGTACGCCGCCAGAATTCTCTTGCGCTCGGGCGTAACATTCTCAGGCATTGCTAACCGCACCCGGATGCCCTTGATGGCACCTATCATCGCGTACGCAATACCGGTGTTTCCTGACGTCGCGTCGAGCAAGATTTTTTCGAGCGTGAGCTTGCCGCTAGCTTCACCTTCCAGAATCATGTTCAACGCCGGGCGGTCCTTGACCGACCCGCCAGGGTTGAAGTACTCCGCCTTCGCATAAAGCTCCACGCCGGGACAATCGCGTTCGATTCGTTTTAACCGAACAAGCGGAGTATTTCCAATACGGCTGAGTAAATCCGTGGATCTAAAGGCTGGAGTCATCACTCTCGGAACTGCCGCCAGACTCATTACCTGCCCCCGTTCAGCGCGGCACGACCGGTAAGCTTAACATGAATCGGTCAGACAGCGTATTGCGAAGGCATCCTAGAGACCAGGGTTCCGTCAAACAAAGCCTTCTGGTGTGAGGCAGGGATCGTTGGCGCTCAGGTGGTGACAGACGCAGCGTTGGATCGGACACGGTGCGCTTGAGCGCGCACCCTACTTCGTGTCTTGATTCACTTGTAGGACTTTGACAGAGGCCTGGATCTCAGAGGATCTCAAAGTAGCGGGTAGTTTCCGGATAGGCGACTATACGACCATTGAGCCGGATCGGTAAACGCTACGGCGTCAGCGGCGGGTAATCGGCATCTGGCTTTCCTGGCACCTTCTGGTTAACGCCGTTTCACAGGCCTCAACGTCCGTGTAGCGAGGATCCACTCAGGAAAATAGCAGTATGGCGTAAGAGAGCGTCTCAGCTGTTACTCATCTCTGAGCACGACGTTCGGGTCTAGCCGCGATGCGCGCCACGCCGGCAGCCAACTGGCGACCACCGCCACGGCCGTAATCGTCGCGATCACAAAGGCGATCGTCACGGTATCTGTCGGTTGCACACCAAACAGCAGGGACGCAATCAGCCGATTTAAGGCAAGCGCGCCTGCAAGGCCAATGGTGACACCCAACGCCGTGACTTGAAGCCCTTGCTTCATGATCTGTGTGAGCACGTGGGAGCGAGCTGCACCGAGGGCGACCCGAATGCCGATCTCGCGCCGGCGCTCCGTAACCATGTAGGAGAGCACACCGTAAGTGCCGATGGCAGCCAGTAGCAGCGCCAGTCCGGCAAAAGCGCCCAATAGCTGCGCCAGGAGTCTCGGCCGGCCAATCGATTCGGCGAACACCGAATCCATGTTGCGAAGCCGCACGACGGGAACCGCGGCGTCCACTTCCCGAACCACTCGCTCGATCGTCCCTGACAGCGCGGCCGGTGGCAGCGTCGTCCGCATCACCACATTCATACTCGGCGGAGAGACGCCGTGCTGGTCAAGGGATACGTAAAGTTCAGTTCCTGCCGGGCGCTCCACCCCGCGCTGCCTCACGTCCTTGGCTACTCCGATCACCGTATGCCAGACATCATCAGTAGCGCCAAACGAACCACCCGGAGGCCGCAGACGCTGGCCAATCGGGTTCTGCCCCTTCCAGATCCTTTTCGCCAAAGTCTGATTGACGATGGCCACCTTGCCTTGCGACGCGTTGTCGGTTCGCTCGAAGCCGCGGCCGGCGACGATCGGGATGCCCATCGTCCCGAAATAGTCGCCCATGACGAATTGGTAGTAGTCGATGATTTCAAAGGGCCTACCATCGTCGGAGGTATAGTTCTGGAGCGGAGTAGCGATCTCATCTGGAGTTCGATTCGGCGGCAGACCCGACATGGCAACCGTTCCCAGCACGCCCGGTACGGAGCGAAGCCTGTCGAGGACGCGCTGATATGCCTGCGCGCGTGTGTCGGGATCTGAATTCGCCATTGGCAATGTCATCGAGAACGTCACCAGCCGCGACCGGTCAAATCCTGCATCGATCCTCGTGAGGTTGTAGACTGTCTGAACTAGCAAACCCGCTCCGATAACCAGCATCACCGCGAAAGCGACTTGGGCTATCACAAGTCCACGACGGGCGTAATGACGCCAGGCGCCGCTGGCACCCCGTGCGCCCTCCTTGAGTGCAGTCACCATGCTACTCGTTCTCCCGCGCCCGAGTGACACGAACCCGAAAAGCAGGGCCGTCCCAGTCGAGAGGCCGAGCGCAACCAGCAAAACGGGCAAATCGATCGTAAGCTCACTCGTCCGCGGGACGCTGGTCGGGTAGGCACGGATCAGGACCCGCACGCCAGCGCTGGCCAGCCACAGACCCAGAATGCCACCGGCTCCAGCCAGCACTGCACCTTCGGTTACCGACTGCCGGAGCAGCCGGCCGCGGCTGGCGCCAAGAGCAGCGCGCAGTACAAATTCACGTCGGCGTGACCCGGCGCGAGCCATTACCAAGTTTGCAAGATTCGCGCAGACGATGAGCAGCACGAATCCCACGGCGGCCTGCAGAACCCAGATCGGCCGGCTGGAACTCCCAACGATCGCGTCCTGTAACGCCCGCAATTGGAGGGTGTGGTCTATTGCGCGCAGGGGACGGTTCGTGGGGACATGGTCTTTCGTGCCGACACGCTCGCCCCAGTCTTCGACCAATGCGTTCAGCTCCGTCTGTGCCGCCTCGAAGGTGACGCCGTCTTTCAGTCGCGCAATGACGTATAGAACGTGGGCCCCGCGTTGCCGGGCCGTATTCGGGTGGAGCCAGAGGGGCAACCAAACCTGGGTGTGGTTATCCATGACGTCGGCCCCGGGTGGCATAATGCCAACGATTTCGTGGGAGCGGCCCTCGATTTCCACTTTTTGTCCAACGAGCAGTCGTCCTCCAAATGCTGTTCGCCACAATTCGTGCGAGAGAATTGCGATCGGTGGCGGTAGCGTCCCGGTCCAACGCGCGGTTTCTTCGTCACTGAAGAACCGTCCCTGCTCCGGCTGAATACTGAGCGCCTTGAGCAAATGTGCATCGACAGAAATCGAGCGCACCCGCAGAGGTCGATCCCCGGCCGTGAGGTTGACCTCGCCGGTTGTGTACGCCGCGCCGCCGGTCGAATAAGCGCCAACCGCCGCGAACGACTGGTTCATCTCGCGGAACTCCGTGTACTCTGGCTCAGAGAGCGCATTTCGGGTGCCCCCAATGGCCGGAGATTCTGCGGTCAGATACATCAGCTGATCGGGTTTTGGATAGTCGAGGGGCCGCAGCAGCACTCCATGCACGATCGTGAAACTGGCAGTGGTTGCTCCGATCCCAAGCGCCAGCGTGGCGACGACAACTCCTGTGAACCCTGGACTCTTCGCTAAAGATCGAATCGTGTAACGTACGTCTTGTACAAGATCCTCGACAAAGTTTACGCGGCGCATATCTCGGCACTCCTCCTTGTATTGCGCGATGCCTCCGATCATGCGCCGCGCGGCCCGGCGGGCCTCCTCGGGCGACATACCGGATGAAATGTTCTCTTCAATGAGCTGATCCAGGTGGAAACGAAGTTCGGCTTCGAGCTCGAACTCGACATTCGGACGGTGGCACAGCGATCGAAGCCGCAAACGAGCTTTGTCTAAAATCCGCATTGCTAAGCCTCTTGGACCACTATGTTGATGGCCGTCGACAGACGAACCCAGTTCGCCAATTCCCTTTCCAGTTGCTTCCGTCCAGAACGTGTAAGGGAGTAGAACTTTGCCATTCGCCCGGTCTCGGTCAGGCGCCACTCAGCCTTGATCCAGGCCTGCTGCTCCAGACGGTGTAGCGCCGGGTACAGGGACCCCTGCTGGATCTGGAGAGCTTCTTCTGAAACCTGTTGGATGCGCTTGGCGATGGCCCAGCCGTGTTTAGGTTCGAGCGATATGGTCTTGAGGATCAAGAGATCGAGAGTGCCTTGGACAAGATCGGTTGGCTTTGACATATGCCTAGATTACCAACAATTGTAGACAATCACAAGCGTCATTGCACAAGCCGGCCTCAGGGAAGATGATCTTGGGTAGATCCGGATTGTTCGCCCAGCGTTTTACTACTGCGAACTGGTGATGCGTCACGCGGAAGTTGAGCCGGTGCCAAGCGGTCCGGCCTGAAGAGTCTGGTTACGGTAATATGGCCCGGAAACCCCGCTGAGGGACGCACGTGGGCACATAGGTCCCGGCTTGTCGCCCAGTGTTTACCAAACCAAGTCAAGTTGACCTATCACGGCGTAACCAGACACTGATCCATTACGGCATTTGCCGGACCGGCTCAGGGATTTGCGCGGGATGGGGCATTGTTGCTGAGATCATTCTTCCTCAGTAAGTGCCCGGAGTTCCCTATTTCAAAGCAGATCCACAGAAACAATAACGGTGCGATGTGCATGATGAGCCGCGTCAGCGCGACCGGAAGAAGCTCTTCCAGTTTCCAGGGAATGACTATGAAGATCGCGCACAGCACAACAACGTAAAGGATTGGAATCCAAAGCAGAATGCTAAAACGAGATCGGACGGCGTTTGTCGGCGACCGCAAAAACAAAACGACGGCGGAAAGGCCGAGCAAACTCCACAGATGGGGTTTGAAAAAGAACTCCTTGCCGAGCGACCGAAGAATATAAGGCAAGCGATTGAGTCCACCAACCAGATTCTCCAGCGTGAGCAGCTTCACAAAGTCTTCGTCCACGACTGGAAGTCGTGCTTGATAGAGGAACCAAGGCGTCAAACAGATCAATCCCCCCAGAGCTGTCGCGGGCAAGGGCCACAGGCAGCGGACTGGCCGTCCGTAGAGAAGCCATGCCGCGAGAGCGGTGGCGAGGAACACAATGAATACAAGCGCCAGCCCTTCTGTCTTGGTGAGTACGGTCAGGCTGGCAAACAACAGGGCTAGGCGAAGATTGCCGGACGAACCTTCCTGCAGCCAGCGAAACAGGCGCGTTGTCAGCGCCGTGGCGTATAAGGCGAGTGGAAGGTCGGCATAGCCGCTGGCCGCACCCCCGTTGGCGTAGATCGTAAACACGGGCAGAGACGCAAACAAGCTCGTGGATAATAAAGCGTAGCGACGGCCAAAGGCCCGACTCAACTCAGAGCTCACCAGCAGAAGCAGCGAGACATAGAAGCAGGGAAACAGAAGCTTGAAGGCAGACTCGTAGAAGCCGCCTGAAACAGAAGCAATGAAGGTCTCGGCCAACGGAATCAGTTGCGGGTAGCGGGTTTTGGCATGAAGCCGATCCGCGTCAAGAAAGGCTTCGTTGTAGATCCCTTGTTCGAAGTAGAGGACTTTGGCTTTGAAGGCCCAGATGGCCCGCGCATCAAACGCGAGCAGTGGCTGGCTGAGGGCATCGGCAAACACGATGACGATGCACAAGCCCACAACAGTTAATGAGGTCCACTCCAACGCGGACAGAGGGTGGGCAAGCGGTAGGCTCTCAACAATCTGGGACGGATCAGAACTAGTGCTCCGACGTCTCTGAGTGCGACGCGCCAAGACAATCCAAAGAACAATCAGGCCCGCCAGCAGGCTGGCAGTCAAGATGAGAATATTCGTTGGACTAAGCGGAATTCCCCAATAGGCAAGATAGAACATGCCCAGACTGAGGATTCCACATCCCGCCCCAAACGACAGACCCCACAGCTCCATCGACCGCAGTGCGGAACGTTCAACTGCGAGGGCTCGCAGAGTCAGGTAGCCCGAGGCTTGCATCAGCGCCAAAGCCAGCCAGACGCGCATCAAAAGGAAGCCTTTCGGATTGCTACTTCGAAGTGGAGAGGTCCTGTGTCCGAAATCTCCAGGGTCCAGCCGATGCGCCGCTGGTCCATCCACGCTTCTGGAATGGACGAAATTGGTAGATGGCGCTCCGGATAGAAATAGAATTTTCGGGGGTAGAGCTCGTAGTTCAAGAGAAACTGCAAAGGCCGGTCAGTCTTGATGAGGATGACGGCCGTTTCAGGTGTCGTTTCGCGCAAAGCGCGCACGACGCGGTCGTCGTCACCAAAGTCCGCGGCAATTAGTTCAGCAGCCGAAAGGCTCTGGCTCTGCTTCAACCTGCTCACCAGGCTGATGGCACCAAAGTTCAGGGATAGGACTGTGATGGCAGTCCACCCACCCAACAGGAGCCACACCCCGAACGGCGGACTTGCGAGTCGTGGAACGCGATCCGCCAGAGGCAGAGCGAGCCGTCCCTGAAAGAAGCAGAGGCTGCCCGCGAGTAACAGGACCTCCGCTCCAGTAACAACGCTCAATACTGGAACCAGCCGAAGCTTCTCGACAAGCCGCGGATTGGGGCTTCCCGCCTGCCCCACCAGCGCTGCCAGCCAGGCCATGTCGTTGCCTGAAAGAGCGAACCCCGCCGCTATGAGAGTTCCAGCTAGCACCCAAACAGCCACATGGATCGCCGCGAAACCTGTCCGCACGTCGCAGTTACTCCCGCTTTCACTTGATTGCAAAGTTTAGAGGTTGGTTCTGAGAGGGATGGCAGCACCCGGCAAGGTGCCAATGCCTGCGTCCAATTTCCTGCGAGCCGTCAACTGGAGAATTCTTTCCCGGGGACCGCCGTCTTGCGCGATACCCCCGGCTACTCAGTGCCAGCACGAACTTGTGTGGTGTGAGAACTCCATGTTCCCGGCCGATTACTTCACCACAAGTTTTCCTTTCATCTTCCCATGTCCCATACCGCAACGCTTGCAGCAGCTGAATTCCAACTCGCCCGCCTTATCGGCATAGAACTCGATGGTTGCAGGCAACCCAGGTTTGAACTTAACGCAACTATCCTTCACTGATTTGAGCTCGAACCCGTGCTCCCTGTCTGTGGCTTTCAAATGCAGCCGCAGCAGTGTATTCACAGGTACCTCAATTTCTGCCGGGGTGAACTCATACTTTTTCGCGCTGACTTCGATTTCTTTCACAGGCGCTCCGGCCGGAGCGAAATTGCCGATTTTCTTGACCGCCGCGGTCTTGCTTTCCGCTCGCATCGACGGAGCCAAGAGCAACAAGCCGAGCAAAAGAACAACCGTGTTTTTCATAGAGCCTCCTAAGTGACACGCAACCTCTTTGATTTCAGGTAGGGTGCGTTCGTTGTTTGAACGCACCACGATCGATGTGGGGAAACAGCCTCTGCTAACGCTGAGTCGGAAAGCACGACGCGACCTACATCCCCGCTCCTTTCGAGACACATTCCCCTTTGAACACCCCCTGAAGTCCCCCTTGGACAAGCTAATCGTTGCCCGCAGCTTTTTTCTGGACACAAGGGGGGAACCATTGGACGACCTCAGGTTGGGGCGCGCGAGTTGGCCGGGCCCAGCAGTTGGGGGGCGAATTGGTTGGCCATGAAGAGCCAGACGGCTTGGATGTCATCGAGACGTTGCAAACCCAGCCACAGAGATTTGGTTCCGGGCGGCCCGTCACTTTTGCGTCCCAGATGGCCGCCCAGGCTGGCGACCATGCCCATGGCCTGCTGCAGGTTGGGCGGCTGCGCAGGTGGGGCCGGAGTGCGCTGCACAAACATGGTCAGGGCTTTCCATTCGGCCTCTTCAAAGAAGACGGTGCATGGCAGGTCGGGCGTTTCTCGGCCGAGCTTGGCCAGATAGAAGACCCGCCAGGCGACCACCAAGTCAATGGCCAGGCAGGCTTCGATGCGGTCGGCCGTGCCCAGCTGCCGTTCTTCGATCCGGCAGCCACTTTTCAGCGTGCGATGATAGACTTCAATACACCAGCGGATGCAGTACCAGCGGAGCTTTTCCAAGGCTTGAGGAAAACTCTCGACCCGGCACGTGGTCAACAGCAGCCACCGGACGGGCTCAACCTCGGAGGGCGCTTCGACTTCCTCGGCCAGAACGGCCCACAGGCTCAGCGGACCCAGGCCCGTCTTGCCGCTGGGCGGCTGCAGGGTCACGGGGGCGAAACGCACTTGCATTTGGGCCTGGCGAGCGGGTCGCTGACCCCGCCGAGGCACCCGCAAAGCGTAGGAACCCGCCAACGGTTGCCGGCGCAGGGTTCCGAGCAAATGCCCTTGTCCTTCGGCCAGCAGCCGGTCGTGTTCGGCACGAATCAACAGTTGGGGATCGCCCGCCTGGGGGCGGGCCAGAAGGAACAGCTCATAGATATCGGCCTCCCGGTCGGCCACACTGACCAGCTGGGTGCGGGGACAGCGCTTCTGAACTTGGGCGACCCGCTGGAAGCTTTGCAGCCATTTGTGACTCTCTTTGTCCTCGATGGCCCGTTGGCGGCGCTGGTGTTTTTTGCCAAAGCTGTCCCCGTCGCGAGCCCAACACTGGAGGTCCAGCAGGCCCAGTGGAGTTCCTTCGACGGTAAAAGCCAGGGTGTCATGCACCAGCAAACCCACCGGACCGTCTTTCAACTTCGACCCGATAGGGCCCAAACCCTCGGTGGCCGGATGGGCGCTATAGTTCAGGCTGGTGGTGTCTTGCACAGCCAGGACCAGCCGCTGCTGCCCGAGGCGCTCAGTGGTGGCTTGGTAATGACTCGCAAGCAAGCTGTTCATGTCGGTAGCCGGATGATCGAAGAAACGATAAGCGGCCTTGGTCTTGGCCCGCGTCTGGCAGGCCTGGGGGATCTGAGCTTGTGGCCGGGCCCCAAAATCTCGGGCCAACGTCACGGCCCGGCGTTGCAAGCGGCGATCCCCCAGCCGCACTCCTCCAAATTCCTGGGTGGCCCAATCGCTGGGATCAGCCGCCACCTCGGTGGCCGGCGGTGGGATCGAGGCCTCACACAAGCGGCGGCGCGCCTGCGGCTTGAGCGGATACAGATAAATGTCTTTGCGGGACAACCCACACCGGCCTTGACGATCCTGCCGGCCCCGTCCCTGGGTCGTGCCCACCGCCAGCCAGTTCGACGCCCGGTAGCTGGTCCCCGCATAGCGCGGACGCTCGACAAAGGTCTCCACCAACCACGGCTCGTAGCCGTAGCGCTGCTGCCAGTCGGCGGCCAGCTGTCGCAGCACCCAGCTCAACACATGCGAAGCCAGGTGCGGCACCCGCACCGCCGGCACAATCAAAAAGCGGCTGTTGGCCACCACCCGCTGCAGGTTCTGTTGCCGCGCCGCCGGGCTCCAGCCGATCCACTCATCGCGCGCCGCCAGCTGCCAGGCCGCCGCGCTGAAGGCCAATCCACCCAGCCACTGCTGCTGGCGACTGCGGATCAAGTAGCGCAGCTGGGCTCCGCACAACGGTCCAGCTCCCAGCGGATGATAGCACTCCATCAGATGGTTCCACACTTGGGAGCTGCGGCTGCCTCCTCGCCCGACCAAGACCACTTCCACCGGCTGCAGCTGGGCCAAACTGCATTCCAGCGGCTCGGTCACCGGTGGCGTCTCAGCCGGTTCAGCCCGGCGGGGCGGAGCCGACCGGCACTCCGGCAGGACGATGATTCCTTGCCGCTGCAGCTTCAACAGCGCTACCCGCGCACTCATCTGCTTCAGCTGCCCGTTGGCCGAGCGCCAGTCCAGCCATTGACAAACCCGCTGCGACAAGCCGCGCCGAGACAGTTGAGGCTCGTCGGCCACCGTCTGGCCAATCCGCCTCAGGATCTCGTCGCTGAACTCTTGCCCGCCCACTCGCACGCAGGCAATCTACGGTTACCACCCCCTCGGTGTCCAGAAAAAAGATGTGGGACGCGATTAG
>Ga0163150_10003360_pt1 | contig 22639 bp, 18 predicted proteins | sample OliLakLV19P2IB_FD_148628 | JGI IMG/M metagenome (GOLD analysis project Ga0163150, IMG submission 148628) | Freshwater microbial mat bacterial communities from Lake Vanda, McMurdo Dry Valleys, Antarctica - Oligotrophic Lake LV.19.P2.IB | ecosystem: Environmental > Aquatic > Freshwater > Lake >...
CCACAAAACGTCTAACGTCGCCCGCGCCGTCCGTTCCCATGTAAACTGCTTCATAAACTCCGGCCCCGCCTCGCACAAACGCCGATGCAATTCCCGGTCCTGCGCCATGCGCAACATCGCCGGCACATCCAGGCCCCGCTGCACGGCCAAAAGTCCATACGACGCCACCGCCTGCGCCACGCCAAATGCCCCCAACGGCCCTGGTCCCACGCCCCGCGCCAGCGCCAGGAACGCCAGCGCGTGGAGCCCGCGCGCCACGCCTTCGCCAGCGCTTAATGTCAGGAATTGCCGGATCACGATGTTAAGATTGTCCCTTATGCCAGTTCGCGTTGGAGTCGTCGGCCTTGGCGGCGTAGCCGATCGGATTCACCTCCCGGCCTGCGCCGCCGTCCCCGGTCTCGCGATCGCCGCCGCCGCCGATCCCAATTCCCAGACCCGCCAAACCATGGCCGAAAAGTTCGGAATCCGCGAAACCTACACCGGTTACGAAGAACTCCTGGAAAAAGCCAAACCCGATTTCATCATCGTCGGCACCCCGCCCGGTTCCCACTTTGAAATATGCCGCCACGCGCTGGAAGCCGGCGTCCATGTCTTCTGCGAGAAACCCTTCATGGCCTCCGTCGACGAGGCGTCGAAAATCGTCGAACTCGCGCGCCGGAAGAACCTCCTCCTCCGGGTCAACAATCAATACCGCTTCATGTCCTATTACGCCGAAACCAAGCGCCGCCTGGAGCAAGGCCAATTCGGCCGCCCTTTCTATATCCAGGGCTGGCAGCAGATGTTCCACCCGCCGGCGAAAGAGACCAACTGGCGCAGCGGCCTGAAACAGTACCTCCTCTTTGAATTCGGAACCCATGCCCTGGACCTCGCCTGCTTCTTTTTCGACGCCCTCCCTCAATCCGTAAACGTCTTCACTCCTCGCGTCCGCCCGGAATTTGACGCCGATATCCTTGTCAGCGCCACCCTTCGTTTCCCCGAGGAGCGCCTCGCCACGTTCTCCTTCAACCGCGTCTCGCACGCGCCTGAAAAGTATCTCGAAATGCGCATCGACTGTGAAAAAGCCTCCCTTCGCATTTCGCTCGGCGGCGTCGCCCGCGTCTCGATTGACTGGGCCAAAAACTCCCGCCGCTTCTACGTTAAGCATGGGTTCGTTCGCGGCGGCCAGGCGCGCGCCGAAGTCAATGGTGTTCCCCATACGTATTGCAATAGCGCCAATCCCGAATTCGCCGCCGCGACCGCTGAACACTTGAAGCTGTTCCTCAAACAAATGGAACTACCCCTGCGCCCCATTGATGCCGCTGAACAAGCTCGCGACGTCCTAAACCTGGTCTTCGCCGGCTACGAAAGCGCCGAGACCGGCGAAACTGTTCGATTGCAAAAGCCTGAGTAAAGGCATTGATGCTCAGGAGACTTACAGCTTCCCCAATGGCGCTCGGCCTGGCGGCAATACTGGCGATCCTGGGCTGGTATGTTTTAACCATCAACGCAAACTACGGCGGAAACTGGACTGCTCTGTTCTGTTCCGGCCGTCTCTTTCCAATTCCGCCTGAACTGGAACGGAGTACTTACCGTTTTGAAAACAGCATGGGATACGACGGCCAGCTTTACAGGATTGTCGCGCACGATCCGGGACTCACGCGCGGCCTCATGGTCTACTCAGACAATCCCGGCATCCGTTGGCGGCGCATTCTTGTACCCGCCATCGCCTGGGCAATGGCTCTCGGCAATCGCGAGTACATTGACACAACTTACATCCTGACAATCCTCCTGTTTTGCGGAATTGGCGTGTATGCGCTAGGCCGCTGGCTGGAACGGCGGGACCGGAATCCCATGGGTGGGTTGTTGTTCCTTCTGCTGCCGGGAACGCTGGTTTCTATTGATCGAATGACCGTCGATGTGGCGTTATACAGCCTCTTATTCCTTTGTTTGCTGTGGGATGAGGAAAGGAAGGACATTCCGCTTTGGATTGCGTTATGTGCTTGCGCTTTCACCCGGGATTTGGGTTTCCTCGTGATCGGCGCGTTTTTCCTCGCCGAAGTGGCTGCGCAACGCTTCCGGCGAGCCGTCTGGATATTGAGCGCCGCCATACCGGTGTTCGCCTGGTACCTGCATGTTCGCGTGATGCTGTCCGGTTTGTCTCCCGGGAAGCTCACTCCGGAAGTGGCGACTTGGGCGTTCGCCCAATCGGGCTACGGCATACTGCTGCGTATGTTCAGTCCTACCCAGTACGACCTGACTGGGTTCAAGCGGATGCTCGCCCTGGTGCTCGATCAAGTCGCACTGATAGCGCTTATCGCCTGCGTGTTTTTGACTTTCGCATACTTTCGCTGGCGCACCGCGACAAAGCTCGAATGGGTTGGACTCGCCTTTGCCGCACTTTTCTTTGTGGCGAATACGGAAACGCTTTGGCGGGATCTGTTCTCATGGACCCGGGCCTACACGCCACTACTCGCCGCCCTTGCCTTCACCGACAGAATCGGGTTCCAACGATGGTGCTGGATTCCGTTGATGGCTGTCCTGCCTCGCGTGCTGCTGCAGTTCGGCGGTCAACTAGAAGGAATAGTATCGGCAGTACGGAAATAGGTACTCAAGGCAGTCGAATCTGCCCCACGGAACGAGTTAGACTAAGTTAAGCGACGTAGCCTTACGTCCCGAGGTGTACCCGTGCGACGGTTAATGCTCAGCATCTGCTTTATTTCAGCCTCATGGGGACACTGCCCCCAGTTCCCATCGTTACCCGTCTGCCCGGCGCCCGCCCCAACTCCGACACCGACACCCTCGCCGACACCTACTCCCACGCCTACCCCTACTCCGGGTCCGCCTCCCGACGATCCATCCTCTCCGCCAGTTCCTACCACCATCTATCTCACCGTACCTGAGGTCTATCTGGAAGCGATGGCCGGCAGCCAATCCGTAATGAGCAGTCCGTTTCCCCTTATTTTCCTTGGCGAAGGCCTCTATTGGAAAACGGACGTTAAGACTGACGACGGACTGGCGTGGCTCGCCATGATACCCGCGCAAGGTCTCGACGATAATGATCTTCGCGTCCAAGCGAACGTCGCCTCGTTGAAGCCCGGCACTTACGCGGCACGCGTTAACGTTGTCGCCCCCGGCGCGATCAATTCCCCCGCTAGTTTCCGGGTTACTCTGCGCGTCCGAGAGCCCATCCCGGCCACGATGCGCGCCAACGTGGCTGCCGTCGCCTTCACCGCTCGCGAAGGCGAAACCACCAATCCCGTAATCCAGAAATTTTCCCTCAAAATGGAAGGTGAGACCAAGCCCGATTGGACCGCCACCGTAACTTCCCTTAACGGCGGAAGCTGGCTCGCCGTCTCCCCCGCCAGCGGCAAAGGCGATGGCGAAATTAACGCCACCGCCCGCATCGGAGATCTTCCCGCCGGAGTCTACGCCGCGCGCATCAACCTCACCGCCCCGGGCGCCACCAATCCCGCTCTCCAAATTCCGGTTTCATTTACCGTTACTCGGCAGAGAGCTAATCTAGCGGCCAACGGCATCGTCAACTCCGCCAGTCTTCGCGGCGGCGCCATCGCGCCGGGCCAACTCATTACGCTTTCCGGAGACCGCATGGGTCCTCGCGCGGGCCTTTCCGCCAAACCCAGTGAATCCACCAATCGTTACGCCACTTCCCTCGGCGGCACGCGCGTCCTCTTCGATGGCGTCCCCGGCGTCGTCCTCTACTCGTCCCTGAACCAGGTAAATGCGCAAGTGCCTTTCGAAATCGCCGGGAAATCCTCGGTCAAAGTTACCGTCGAAGCCGCCGGTTTCGATGCCTCCGAGCCCATCGAAATGCGCGTCGCCGAAACCGCGCCGGGTATGTTTTCCATTGATGGCGTTCGCGCCGCCGCCCTCAATCAGGACTACAGTTACAACACTCCGGCGACTCCGGCCGCCGCCGGCGATGTCATTCAATTTTTCTTCACCGGCCAAGGCCTCACTACTCCTCGGGTCGAAACTGGAGCCCTCGCCCCCGCCGCGGCTCCATTCGCAGTTCCGGATCAAGGTGTAACCGTACTGATCGACGGCCAGCGCGCTGAAATTGTCTTCGCCGGTCTCGCGCCCGGCTCCGTCGGCCTCCTTCAGGTCAACGTGCGCGTCCCCGCCTCCGTCGTTCCCTCGAACAACGTGCTGGTCGGCGGCCGCATCGGGAACAACGGTCTCCCGGAAGCCCTACAGATTTCCGTCAAGGCCGCCGACCCGCAAGAGTAGTATGATTGGCGATCAATTCCGCGCGCTTTTCCTGTTCTACGTGAATCCCAGGAAAGCGGCATCCACCGTTCTCGATCATGGCAGGTTGTTCTTTGCCATAATCGCCGCTGTCGTCGTTGCCCTGTCCATTTCCGCCGCCGCCACCGCCGTCGAATCCGCCGAGTTCAGTGTCCTGATGCAGGCAAAGGCCGCTCCAACCAGCCCGGATCCGGCCGCCCTCGCCCAGTATTATGAAGCCCAACAGCACGCATCGAGCCAACTCCGGGGCCGTTACTTTGCAACGGGCCTGAAAATTCTACTCGTCCTCGCCGTCGTTTTCGTCCCCTTTTGCATCCTGATAGTTGCCGGCTGGGATCATTTGGGCGGCGCCATGACTGTACTGTTCCGCGACTTCATGCCTGTCCTTGCTGGCGTCCTTTTCGCCTGGACCGCCGCCCATCTCCCGATTGCCATCCTCTGGTGGTCGCCACTCTCCGGCTCCCCGCTCGTCGTCCCGCTACAAATCGCCGGCCTTTTGCTCTTTGTTCTGCTGGCATCGCCGGTTCTGGCCACGGTTACCGGCGCAACACTTTCCCATTCCGCCATCACCGCCGCAATCGGTGTTGGCGTCAGCGCCGCCGCCTCCAGCCTCTTCGCGCATTCCAACAACATGCTCTATATGTTCGCCTCGCCCTGGCTGCTTTACTTCGTCTATCAGCGGTTTAGCGGCGATCTCAGCGATCTCGGCGGCGGCCTGTCGCAGCGCCAGAACTTCAAGCGTCAGCTCGAACTCGCCACCATCAACCCCCACGACGCCGACGCTCACTATCAACTCGGCCTCATCTATGTGCAGCGCCGCCTGCCCGCCGACGCCGAACAGCGTTTCCGCCGTGCCCTCGAGATCGATCCGAACGAACCCGAGACGCTCTACCAACTCGGACGCTTGCTCCGCCATCAGGAAGGCCGCGGCGAGGAGGCCCGCCAACTCCTGGAAAAAGGAGCCTCCCTGGATCCAAAACTCGCCAGCTACGAAGTCTGGCGCGAACTCGGCGCCGTCGCGCTGGCCGCCGGTCATCTCGAAGAAGCGATACGGTATCTCGCCCACTTCACCGCCGCCCGCGAGTACGACCCCGAAGGTCTCGTCCTTTACGGACGGGCTCTCAACGCTGTAAATCGCAAGGCCGAAGCGAAGGCCGCCTTCGAACAGGCCGTCGAATGCGTGAAGGGCGCCCCCCGCTTCCGCCGCCCGGAGTTGTCCCGATGGGAAAGCCAAGCCCGCCAGGAACTCCGTTCGCTCTAAGCCGGCCGGAGCACTTCCAGCTCAATTCGCGGGCCCACTTCCTGTTCAGCGACTTCCAGACCGTAAGGGGTTTGCAGGGTCATCCACATCTGTGCTGAGGTGCCGAAGTAGCGGGCGAACCGCAATGCCGTGTCGGCGGTGATGGATCGCTTGCCGTTTACAATTGCGCTGATACTGTTCATGGGAATCCGGAGCGAAAGCGCCAGCCCATTCAAGCTAACATTCCGCTCCTCCAACTCATCTCTGAGCAACTCGCCCGGATGAATTGGGCGAAGTTTAGTTGTTTTTGCCATGTCTTCCGCTCCTAATGGTGGTCGACGATTTCTACATCGACCGGATGGCCTTCCAGCCAACGAAAGCAGATTCGCCACTGGTCGTTTATCCGGATGCCGTACTGGCCCTTGCGATACCCCGATAACCCTTCCAAGTGATTGCCTCGAATGGCCGCCAGATCACCCCGAGAAACCGCCGCATCGAGAAACCGCAGTCTCCGGCGGGCGGAGTCCTCGATTCCAGAGAACCGCTTCACAAAGTAACCGGTGTGCAGACACTCGGTATCGGGACACCTAAAGCCTCGAACCATCTACGCCTATCACACTACGTATCGAGTACTACACTCACTTGCCGGACTTTCCATGCTCGCTGGCCGCGACGGCCCGCCCCCGCTTTTCCGCCTCAACCCGCATCTGCGCCCAAACGTGCGTAAATTCCGCTCCAAAAAAGAAAATCTGCGCCGAATAGTACACCCAGACCGTAATCACCATCAACGAACCCGCCGCGCCATAGGTCGAACCGACCCCCGCTTTGCCAAGATATAGTCCAATTAACGTTTTACCAAGCGTAAAAAGCAGGCCCGTCGCCACCGACCCCGCCGCGACATCCCTCCACGGGACTCTCCGTTCCGGAATATAGCGGAACATAAGCGCGAACAAGCCGGTAATACCGGCAAACGAGATTACAAAATTCAGAATTTCCAGAGCCTCAGGAGCCACCGCGAGCGTGGGCCCCCATGCTTTACCGATAGCGGCGAGCATCGCGCTGAAAAGAAGCGTCACCATTAAGAGAAATCCAATCGCCAATACTAAGCCGAACGACAAAAGCCGCTCCTTTACCATTCGGTAGAAGCTAATCGTCTGGTCGTTGCCGCTCCCGGCGATCCTATCCAACGCCGCGCGCAGCTCAGAAAAGACGCCGGATGCGCCAAAAAGCAACGTGAGTATGCTGAGAATCGATGCAAAAACGCCCGCGGCCGGTTTGCTAGCCGACTCCAGTATCCCCTCGACAAGCTTCCGACCTTCCGGACCCACCATCTCCTGCACCTGATAAAGGAGTTCGTTCTGCGCCGAGGCGCGATCAAAAACCAGGGCGGCAATCGCTACCGCCAAAAGCACGAGAGGCGACATTGAGAGAATCGTGTAAAACGCCAGCGAAGCGCCAAGGCGGGGCGCATCGTGAACCATCCAGTTCTCACCGGTTTTTCGCAGAATTGGCCAAATTTGCGCTAGACGCATTCCCTTCCGAAGATGCCGGCGAGGCACGAATTGTTACCGCGGTCAGCTTGGAAACCCATGCCGTCCGAAAGGCATCTACAGATTGAACGGAGGAATGAATGCTATTCCGAATTGCAGCGTTGATTGGGGCGGCCACTCTCAGTTCGGCCGCCGACCTCGGCCGTGGCGTGGAGAAGTTCCGCGAGCGAAACTACGCCGAGGCCGAATCCGAGTTGCGGGCCGTGGTGGAAACGGAGCCGGAAAACGTCGATGCTCTCCGCGTATTGGGTTTATCGCTGGTACGCCAAGGGAAGAGCGGTGACGCGGTGCCGTTTCTCGAAAAAGCCACCGTTGTCGGACCCGATTCTCCCGACGTGAAGCTGGCGTTGGCGGCGGCATACGCCGCTGAAAAACAATATGACAAGGCCGGAGAGTTGGTGAACGCCGTCTCGTCTCAGCAAGGCGATCATCCCGAACTGCCTTTCTATCGAGGGATGTTAGCCGTATTGAGAAAACAGTACAAAGAGGCGATTCCGTCCCTGGAGACGGCCATTAAGCAGGATTCCGAAAATGCCTACGCCTACTATTACGCGGGGCTGGCTTACAGCAACGCGAGGCGACCCGATAAGATGGTCGATTCGTTCAACAATTTCCTTCGTCTCGAACCGAGATCGCCGGAAGCGGACAAGGTGCGTTCCTTCCTGAAGTCCAGCCGCTAGGGGTATTTTTTGCGCATCAGGTTCATTCGAATCGCTGGTTTGACGATTGGCGGGTTGGTCATTGCGGGCGTTGCGCTTTTGCATACGCCGCCCATGAAGCGTTTTGCATTAGCGAAACTGCAAAGAGCGCTGGAGGCACAGGGCGTCCGCTTGGAAGCCTCCGGGCTCGATTTCAATCTGTTGTCTTTGCAAGCAAGCCTGAAAGGAGTCGTAGTCAAGCCTGAACCGGCTCTTCCTCCGCTGGCGAAAATCGAATCAGTGTCGCTCAAGTTATCTCTATGGGACTTGATGCGTGGACACTTTGTGATCTCCGGCGCTTCCTTGCAGCACCCTGAAGTGTGGCTGGTGATCAACGCCGAAGGGCTTTCTAATCTGCCAAAAACTAAGGCCGCGACGAATTCGGGTGAATCCTTCGAATACCTGGTGGAAAGTCTTTCGGCCGCGAACGGCTCTCTGAGTGTTGACGACCAGCGCGCCGGCCTGAAAATCGTGCTTCCGCAATGGTATCTCCGAGTGGTTGGAGATCGCCTCACGAACCGCCACCGGCTTCAGTTGCAGACACATTCGTTCGGGTCGGCAACCGTAGCTGGCAAAGCGTACCCCGTCGAATCTTTTCGAACCGTGATCGACGCCGGCAATAAGGATTTGCGTATTGAAGAATTGGCGCTGCGGACGCCGGGCGCGTCCGTGTCCGGCTCCCTGGCGATCCTCGATTTCGAGAAGCTCGGGCTGGATGGAAAGCTGATTGTGGACGCGCAGCCTGGGCAATTTCTCCCCGAAGTGTCAGGCCAAGTTCACGCCGAGTTGGCCATTGCCGGAACTGCCAAGGCGCCGATTATCACCGGCCAGTTGCAAGCGAAGAACGCGAGCTACCAGACATATCGCGACATCAACATCGAAGGCGATTTTGCCTACGATTCGCAAGCCGAAGCTGTCACCGCAAAACGTCTCTCCGTGTCGTCTCCGTTCGCCACTCTCAATGGCGACGGGCGACTTTCCCTGGTTGCAACTGGATCCAGTTCTTTTCAAGGAACGGTTCAGCGTCTGTTGGTGAGCAACTTCGTTCCGGATCTGGCGAGCTCCGCCAGTGGGACCATCCGCGCGCAATGGAAAGGGCTGGATTTCGCCGGCGCCACTGGAGACGCGGCGATTCGCCTAATCGGCACCCGGAGGCCTTCGAAAGGCGTCTACCCGGTTGCCGGAAATTTTCGGGTTAGCCGGACTGCGGGCGGCACCTTGGTCCGCGTGGACCGGGCGTCATTGGGCGGCATGGAATCCACCGGTACCATTCGAATCGACGGTCGCGACCGGCTGTCCGGCCAACTCTCCGTTTCGGCGGCGAATGTGGCCGCTCAACCGTACGCGGCGCTGCCGTTCTCCGGCAGCGCGATGGTGCAGTTAAACGTTAGCGGAACGGTACGGCAACCGGCCGCCGAATTCACGGTTGACGCACCCAATCTGACCGCTGAATCCATCACCGGCATCGCGATATCGGCCGCCGGTAGAGCAAATGCGAATCGGGTAGACCTGGATCGCGCAACGGTGAGATGGGGCGGCCAAAGTCTGGCGGCCAGCGGATGGGTGGGATTGACCGGCGCATCGGCCCCGTTGGCGATAGAAGCGGAAGTGACGAATTCCAGCATCCGGGAATTGCTGACCGTGATGGGGCAACCGGAAACGCCGGTCGCCGGCGTGGTGAATCTCCACGCCAATATTAGCGGCGCCATTGATCGTCCTTTAGGGAACGCGGCCATCGACGTCACCAGTATGGAGGCGTATGGCGAGAAGTTGGGGCATCTCACCGCCACGGCCCGATTCGATAAAACCTCCGCGGCGGTGCCCGATCTACTCATTGAGAAGGGACCGAACGAAAAGTTGCAAGGCCAGGGAACGTTTGAATTCGGGACCCAACGCTTCACGGCTTCTATTCAGAGCGATCCTCTCAAACTGACGAAAGGAACGGTGGCGATCAAAGCGGAGGGTAGCGGCACGGTGCAACATCCCGTGGTCACGGCGAACCTCAACGGGGAACTGAACGAAGTTGGCCCGCTGCAAATAAAAGCGGACCTTGACGGCAACGCTCTTCACGTGACGGCGGAAGCCGCAAAGCAAAACGTTACGGCCGACGCGCGCGGAACTACGGTCGCGCCTTATCCCTTCACACTGCAATTGCGGGCGAAGGACACGGATCTGGCGTCGCTTCCGGCAGCGCTGCCTAAGCAACTTCAAGGGAAGGTCACTGTCACCGTGAACGTCACTGGCGAAGCGTCAAATTGGCGGCAAGCGGAAGTCGCCATTCAGGCTGACCCGCTGGCGGTAGTGTTCGACGGCCAGCCTGTGGGAACCGATGGCCCGCTCAGCGCGACGATTCGAAATGGCGCGCTGGATCTAAGGCCCGTCACGCTGGTAGGCGCCGGGACGCGCATAACCGCGGAAGGCCAAGTTCCCGGAGCGCTGCGCATCGACGGCGCTGTCAATATTGAGGCCGCACAGAAAGCGTTTCGCGCCGGGCCGGAAGCCGCCACCGGAGAATTGGCTCTATCCGGTTCGGTGCAGAGTACCCTCCAAGGAGGGCGGTACAGCCTCGACCCGCGGTTGAACATCACGCTGGCGAATGGATCCTACAGCAACGCTTTAATCCCGCCGGTGACCGCCGCCAAGTTGCAAGCCCGCCTTGCGGACGGCAATTTACAAATCGATTCACTCGAAGCCCTGTGGGCTGCCGCGGCCATTACTGGCAAAGGAGAAGTGCCGCTCGGCCTGATTTCTACCTCATTGCCCTTCGATTTCGTTCGAAAAGCCGGGCTGGCGAGCGCGGAGCTTGGGGTGAAAGGCCTGAACTTTGCGCAGTTCAAGGGAGTGCCTGAAACGGTCACCGGACAGGCTTCATTCACCGCCAAAGTAGAATCTTCCCGGCCGGAATTGGATGCGCTCAGCGGCGAGCTACGCTTTGAAGAGCTGCGAATGCAGGCGGGCAAATTCACCTTGGCGCAGGAAACGCCCTCTTTGCTGCGGCTCGATAAAGGCACAGTGCAAGTCCAGCAGTTCAGTCTCAGCGGACCGGCTTCGAAAGTAACCCTCGCTGGGACGGCGCGGATAACGGGGACGCAGGCACTGCAATTGCGGCTGGAGTCGAATCTGGATCTTGGATTGATTTCGGCATTCACAACGACAGTTCGGGCCCAAGGCGCCACCGCCGTTGCGTTGAATATTGGCGGCACAATCACCGCGCCCGAGGCTGTTGGATATCTCCAGGTCACCGACGCCGATGCCAGCTTGAGCTCCCCGCGCATTCAGGCGGAAAAGGTGAATATGCGGTTGGACCTGGCGAAAAACCGGGTTACGCTGAGCCGTTTGACCGGGGCGCTGAATGGCGGAACGCTGCAGGGATCGGGCGGATTCTCCCTCAATGGCACGGAGATCGAGAATGCCGATCTGCGTGTATCCTCCACCGGTGTATACCTTGACTTTCCCGCGAACCTGAAAACGATGTCGAACGCGAATATCTTCCTGCGCTCCACCGGCAGTCGCTTTCTGCTCGGTGGGAACGTTGCGGTTGTCGATGGCAGTTACACAGAACCGGTGAATTTGGACCAGGGTGTTCTAAACGCGCTAAATTCTTCGTCTATCCCGGAAGTGCGCGAAGACCGGGCGCCCTTGCTGGAGAGGCTCGATTACGGCATCGCCATCAAGACGGAAAACCCCGTCGTCGTGGACAACAATTTAGCCAAGGCGGAACTGGAAATGGACGCGCGGCTAACCGGCACTTACTACCAGCCGGGGTTAGTGGGGCGGGTGACGATCGACGAAGGCGGAGCCCTGAATTTGAACGAGCGCAAATACCTTGTCGACCGCGGAGTCCTGACGTTCACCGACGAGAACAAAATCGATCCGTCGTTCGACATTGTGGCGAAAACGCAGGCTTCCGGTTATGACATCACACTTACCGTGCAAGGTTCCGGCAAGGAGCGCGAGACCACACTGACCTCAGACCCTCCGCTGCCTGAGCCCGACATCGCCGCAGTGCTTTTAACTGGCCGGACTTTGGACGAGCTAAGCGGCCAGGAGGCCGACGTCGCCAAGGAACAAGTTCTGTCGTATCTCACCGGTCGCGTTGGCGGAACGTTGGGCCGCGGCATCGAACAGGCCACCGGAATTTCCCAGGTCCGCATTGAGCCGAACTTGATCGCCAACGAGTCCGACCCTTCCGCGCGCCTGACTGTCGGCCAGAACTTCACCCGCCAATTGAGCTTGATCTACTCCATGAATCTTACCGATTCCGGAGACCAGATTCTGGTAGGGCAATATGACATCTCCAAAAGATTTCGCACGCGCGCGATCAAACAGTCCGATAACACCTACCGTTTCGACTTTTCCCGGAAGCAGGAGTTCGGCGGCGTGCCGCCGGAACCGTCAAGCACGGCCGACCGCGAGCGCAAGAAGATCGGCGTGGTTCAATTCACCGGTGAGCGGCTTTTCACCGACGAGCAGTTGGCGAAGTGGCTGGCGGCGCGCCAGGGCAAGACTTACGACTTTTTCAAGATCCGGCGAGGTGTGGAGCGCATTACGAATAAACACGCCGACGAGGGCCGTTTGGAGGCGCGCGTTCGTCTCACTCGAACCAATCGCGATGGCCAGGTCGATCTCGATCTGAGTGTCGAAGCCGGTCCCAAAGTCGACTTCGTTTATGAAGGCTTCCGCCCAAGCGGCGGCGTGCAAAGCAAGATTCGCGAGCAATGGCTCGCCGGTGTTTTCGACGTCCAACGCGCCGATGATGCCGCGACCACTCTGAGGGACGATTTGGCGAGTCAGGGCTATCTTTCCGCCCGGATCGACCACACGATCGATTCCCCGGAGCCGGGCCGGAAGCGAGTCGTTTTCGATATCCAGCCCGGCGATAAATTCGACACCCCGAAGCTCGTGTTTGCCGGCGCGAAAGGCGTTGAAGAAGACGATCTCCGAAAACTTTTGCGGGACGGAAAACTGACCTTGGCTGCGTTGGCCAAGCCCGATCCGGCTATCGACTTGATCGCCCGTTACTACCGCGATCTGGGCTATCTGGACGTCAAGGTCGCCAAGCCCGAGATTGTCCTCAATGCGCCGGCGAAGTCCGCGACGTTCATTTACCCCATCGCCGAGGGGCGGCTCTACGAAGTCGGCACGCTGAAGTTCGCTGGGAATCGGGTATTCCGGGTGGAAGAACTCCTGCCCTCGGTCACGCTCGAAGGAGGATATACCTATCTCCCTGAACTCCGCGAAGAAAGCCTTGTGAATCTGCGCGAACAGTATGGCCGCCGCGGCTACAACGATGCGGAACTCACTTACTCATTGGATCGGCGGCCAGCGGACGGTAAAGTCGACGTGATTTTCAACATCGTTGAAGGACCGCAAAGCGTCGTTCAGGCCGTTACCGTAAATGGGAATGATGCCACCTCAACCGGCCTGATTCGCAGCCAGTTGGAACTTATAGCCGGCGATCCGCTGGATTCCCAGATCTTAAGCCGTTCCCGGCGGAACCTGTACGCTACCGGCGCCTATTCGCTCATCGATATCCACCGTAACCCGCTCGATCCAATCGACGGCAAGAAACTTGTTTCGCTCGACGTGAATGTGCGCGAAGTCCGCCCCTTCCAAGTCACCTATGGCGGCTATTTCGATACGGAGCGCGGCCCCGGCGGAATCGTCGATTTCGCCAACCGAAATTCGTTGGGATCGGCCCGTGTCGTCGGCGTTCGCGCACGTTATGACGCAGACCTGCAGGAGAGCCGTCTGTATTTTACCCAACCCCTGCTGCGCCGCTTTCCCGTGCGGACAACCGGTTCTGCTTTCGTGCGGCGCGAGGTGCGGGAAGGCTTTAATACAGACCGCACCGGATTTTCTGTGCTTCAGGAATCCCGCTTTGGAAAAGCGTGGGTTCTCAACTACGGCTACCGCCTGGAGCGCACCCGGACCTACGACCGCGACCCCGATCCAATCTTCGACGCGACTTTGCGGGTGGCGCCGTTCACAGCTTCCCTGTCGCGGGATACCCGCGACGATCTCCTGGACGCCACGCGCGGGTCGTTCTTTTCTCATGCGGTCGAATATGCGCCAACCTTCTCCGGCAGCCAACTTAACTTCGCCAAATACTTCGGCCAGTATTTTCGTTACCTGGCCTTCGACAAACCTCAATTGCTTCCCCTGCAGAAAGGCGTTCGCAAGAGCAGGTTGATTTTCGCGACGGGCGTGCGCGTAGGCGTGGCGGGCGGCTTGAACGGTCAGGATCTGATCCCTGGCCGCAGTTCCACGAACCGGGTTAGTCTGGGCGAGCGGTTCTTCGCCGGAGGCGGCACAACCATTCGCGGTTTCGAACAGGATGGCGTTGGTCCGCGAATCTTCGACGGAATTTCGCCGTCGGGCGGTAACGCGCTGTTCATTCTGAATAATGAATTGCGATTCCCCATTGCCACCATCTTCGATGGCGTCGGCTTCGTGGATGCAGGTAATATCTACGACCGGCTTGGCGACTTCCGGCCCTGGTCCGTCCGCAAAGCTGGAGGATTCGGCATCCGGGTTCGAACGCCCTACTTCCTCATTCGTCTCGACTATGGAATAAAGCTTGATCGGCGGCCCGGTGAGCCGTTGGGGCGGCCGTTCTTTAGCATCGGCCAAGCATTCTAACAGGCGGGCTCGCAGTGGCCCTCAAGATGCTTCTCTATTTTCATGAAAAACCAGATGACCACCCTCATCGCAGCCCTGATTCTTACCACGACGCTTTGGGCGGAGGGCACTTTCGAAATGAAAAACGCTAAAGGCGAAACGGTGGGAACGGTAAGGATCTCCCCGGCGAGCGAAGGCGCGCCGGAAGTGGGAGTGAGATTCGATCTCAACCTTATGAACCTGCCGCCCGGTGAGCACGCCGTTCACATCCACGCGACAGGTCTGTGCGTCGCTCCGAGCTTTGAATCGGCCGGCCCCCACTTCAATCCGGAGAAGAAAAGCCACGGTGAAAAGAATCCACAAGGGCACCACGCCGGCGATCTGAAGAACATCACGGTTCTCTCGGATGGCACAGCGCAGGCCACGCTGACGGCGACCAAAGTGGCTCTGAAAGCGGGAGCCAACTCGATTACTGCGAATGGCGGCACCTCTTTGGTTATTCACGAAAAGGCGGACGACTACCAATCCGATCCAACTGGCAACGCCGGAGCGCGAATCGCCTGCGGTGTGATCAAGTAACTCTTTGCCCGCCGCCAGGTGCGTCGCTGAAAAAGAGCGTTGTTCTTACCCGTATCCTGTAGACTCGCACGATGAATACGAGTTCATAGGCCCCCGCCCTGGTGCTGGCTGTAACCGCAATCGATCTCCAGGCGCAATCGCCGAACCGACTCTGCGTCTACCCTTGAATACCAGGTGATTGCCATGAACTTTGCGCCGCGCCACTGGTATGTATTTTCTGCCCGATGGGCGCTACCTGAATGACGTCCCTAAAGAGGAACTGACGGCCAGGGCATTCGAGCAGGGATGCGCGAAGTATCCGGGGGATTGAGGCAAGTTCACCGTATCGGGCGGCAAGTTAAACCTAACGCCAAATAAAGGGAAGCCCTGGGTCGTGGATTACAAACCCGAACCCGCCGGGAACTGGGACATCGGTGGAATTCCTTGCCAGAAGATCACGGCGGTCTATCCGGCAAACGCCAAGCTGAACGGGCGCTATACGTCGGGATAGGCCTACGGCGGGATAAGCTCGGCGAGTACCTATGTGTTCAGTCGCGATGGTAGGTACACCGTTGAGAATGTGGGGTCAGTCCGTTCGACAGCGGGAGGCGCGGTGTCCGCCAACTCAAAACGAGGTACTTATCGGTTGAGCGCCAACACGCTCGAACTGGCGGCCAACGGGCAAACAACGAGGCATTTGATTTACGAGATTCCAGCCGGCTCAGGCACGCAGATGGTGATCGCCGGTTACTCGTGGAAAAAGAATTAGCGGTTTAACTGGGTCCCGGCACGCCGTTCTTCCACCATCTCCAGTTCCACATTTAGGATCTCTCGCACCGCCAAACCGCCGGTCAAGATATCGGCTCTTCAGCCTTTGGCCTTCGGTGTGCTTTTGACCAATCATGATCCCAATACGCTCAATGACCTTGGCGGCCGTGATTGTCTTGACTTCCTCTCAATGGGTCATCGCCGCCGACAGAAAGGCGCGGCCGGAGCAACGCTCGCGCGCGGTGAATCCCGCCGACGCGTTCGAGCGGGTAAACGACGCCGCGGATGCCGGCAACCTGAACCCTGGATCCGCCGGCGTGCGGGTGATACGCGCGCAGATCCTGATCGATCGCGCCCACTTCTCGCCGGGCGAGATCGACGGCAAGTTTGGTCCCGACCTGGAGATCGCCGTGAAGGGGTTCCAGGAGCGGCGCCAACTCCAGCCCACCGGCATCATCGACGCGGAGTTGTGGGCCCTGCTTAACGCCGACACGGAAGACCTTCTCACGTACTACACCATCACGCTCCTAGACCTTCGTGAGCCGCTCGTCACGATCCCCAAAGACTTACAGGAACAGGCGAAATTGAAGCGTATGGGCTTTCAACTCCCCGACGAGCGGATCGCGGAGAAGTTCCATCTCTCCCCGACGCTCCTGATGGAGCTAAATCCCAAGAAGAAATTTGACGTTGCAGGGGAAGACATACTCGTGCCTCGGCTGCACCGGGAATCCAGCGGCCGCGCGGCCAAAGTCGTCGTTTCGAAGTCGAAGCGCACAGTCACCGCACTGGCCGCCAACGGCAGCGTCATCGCACAATTTCCCGCCACGATCGGCGGTCCGCATGATCCCCTTCCTATCGGATCCTGGAAGGTCACCGTGGTTCAACCTTACCCCGTTTTCTATTACAGCCCCGAGCGATTCTGGAATGCCAAGCAAGACGGTCCGAAAGCGCAATTGCCACCCGGCCCCAACAACCCCTCCGGTACGGTATGGATCGGTTTGTCAAAGTCGCACTACGGCATTCATGGCTCGCCAGAACCCGGCACCGTTCGTCGCAGTGAATCGTACGGATGTATCCGCTTGACAAACTGGGACGCCGCGGACCTGGCAAAAATGGTTCGGGTGGGCACGCCGGCCATTCTTGAGGAGTAATGCACAGGCGCATATTCATCTGGCTTCCCATCGGCGCCTCTCGGCGGCTGATCGCAACGCCGCAAGCAGGCGATTTCGCGCTAACACTCCCGATCTCCGGCCTCACTTTGAAGGATCTTCGCGACACGTTCGAAGAGCCTCGGGGAAAGGCGAAGCATGAAGCGATCGACATTCTCGCTCCGCGAGGAAGTCCGGTACTTGCCGTTGTTTGCGGTACGATTCGCAAGCTGTTCCTAGGCAAGCCCGGCGGAATAACTATCTATCTCTTCGACGAGCGTGAGCAGTTCTGTTACTACTACGGGCACCTGAACGCCTATCGTGAAGGATTGCGTGAAGGCATGAAAGTAGATTCCGGAGAAGTAATTGGCTATGTCGGTTCGACCGGCAACGCGGACCCTCGCGTTCCGCATTTGCACATGGCCATTTTCGAACTGGGTCCACTAAAGCAGTGGTGGAAGGGAACCCCGTTGAATCCGCACCCGCCGCTTGTCGCGGCGGTCAAAAAGCTGATCAACCGCGGATACTGAAGGGGTGACACCCCGTTGCGCCGCCGTCGGGAACGTGCCAGAATAGCGACATTCGCGGCCAACGATTTTCTCCGCTGCCTGTTGTGATGAGGATAGAAAGGCGCCAGGAGTCAGTGCGCCTTTCGTCGTATCCGGTACTCTGGTGGAGATGCTACGAAGAGAGTTCCTGGCGGCGGGCGCGGCGGGCACGGCAATAGGGCAGACGAAGAAGCCGAACATTGTCTTCATCCTGCTGGATGACTTGGGGCTGGGCGATGTGGGGTGTTACGGGCAAAAGAAGATTCTGACGCCGAACATCGATTCGCTGGCACGAGGGGGCACGCGCATGACGGAGGCCTACGCAGGCGGCCCTGTGTGCGCGCCATCGCGGTGCGTGCTGATGACGGGCCTGCACGGCGGACACGCGCGGATCCGTGCCAACGCGGGAACTGCACCGATTGGCGCGGCTGACAAAACGTTCGCTTCCTGGCTGCACGGGCAGGGCTATGTCTGCGGCGGCTTCGGCAAGTGGGGGCTGGGGGACGCGGGGTCTACCGGAGTGCCGTGGAAGCATGGCTTTGACACCTTTTTCGGCTACCTGCATCAAGTGCATGCCCACACGTATTTTCCAGAGTTTCTGTGGGAGAACGACAAGAAAGTTCCGCTTGGCGGAAAGCGGTACAGCGCCGATGTCATTGCGGAAAAATCGTTCGAATTCCTGCGGGCGAACAAAGCCAAGCCGTTCTTTCTCTACGCCGCCTACACGGTACCGCATGGACGATTTGAGACGCCGAATGTGCGGCCCTATGAAGATCGCGACTGGCCCGAAGGGGAGAAGAAATACGCGGCCATGGTCACGCAGGGCGACACGTATGCCGGAAAACTGCTGGCGATGCTGCGCGAGTTCGGATTGGCGAAAAACACGCTGGTGATTTTTGCCAGCGACAACGGCGGCGTGCGCGGCGAAGGGCATGACTTGGCCACATTCGGCACAATGAAACTGGCCTCCGGCGCCACGCTTCGCGGGCAGAAAGGGACGCTGTATGAGGGCGGCCTGCGCGTGCCATTCGTCATGCGCTGGCCGGGACGGGTGAAGGCCGGCGCGGTGTCGAACACGCCGGTCTATTTCGCGGACGTGTTCGCCACGGTGATGCACGCCGTGGATGGGAAGACAACGGCGTATGGCGATGGCGTGTCGGTCTTAGAGTCGCTGCGCAAGCCGGTTGATCGGGCAATGGTTTGGGAGGATCATCGCTGGACCGCGGCGACAAAGGAACTCCGGCCGGAATATGGCATGGCGATGCGGATGGGGGATTGGAAGGCTGTCCGGGAGAAGCCGGACGCGGCGCTGCAAGTATTCAATTTGCGGGACGACCCGGGCGAGACAAAGGACCTGGGCGCGACGTCCCCAATGACGGCAAAACTGACCGCGGCCATGGCGGCGCAGCACACGCCGCCGGAACGGCATATCGGCGATATGAAATTTGCGCAATTACCATAAAAGCATGGCGACCATGCAAGCGCTGGTGAAGCGCGAGGCCAAACCGGGACTTTGGCTGGAAGAAGTTCCCGTCCCCGAAATGGGCATCAACGATGTGAAAATCCGCGTGGACCGGGCGTCGATCTGCGGGACCGATGTACACATTTACAAATGGGATGAATGGGCGGCGAAGACGATTCCGGTTCCGATGGTGATCGGGCATGAATTCGTCGGCGAGATTGTGGACGTGGGCATCAACGTGCGCGATTTCACGGCGGGCATGCTGGTGAGCGGCGAGGGCCACGTCACGTGCGGACTATGCCGCAATTGCCTGGCCGGCCGGCGGCATTTATGCGCGCATACCAGCGGCGTTGGCGTAAACCGCACCGGATGCTTTGCCAACTACATCGTGCTGCCCATGACCAACGTCTGGCATCACGATGAGTCTATCGACCGGGACGTGGCGTGCATCTTCGATCCGTTCGGCAACGCCGTACATACGGCGCTTTCATTCCCGCTGCTGGGCGAGGACGTGCTGGTGACCGGCGCCGGCCCCATCGGCATCATGGCCGCGGCGGTAGCGGTACATGCGGGCGCGCGATATACCGTGATCACCGATGTGAATCCCTATCGCCTGGAGTTGGCGCGGAAGCTGGGCGTGACGCTGGCCGTCGATGTTAGCCACCGGTCACTCGGCGACGTGCAAAAAGAACTGGGGATGAAGGAAGGGTTCGACGTGGGCATGGAAATGTCGGGCAATCCGCGCGCTTTCCGCGACATGCTGGCGAACCTCGCGCATGGGGCGAAAGTGGCTATGCTGGGGATTCCCGCGGGCGGCGAGATGTCGATCGACTGGAACACCGTTATCTTCAATATGCTGACGATTAAGGGCATCTATGGCCGCGAGATGTACGAGACCTGGTACAAGATGACAGTGATGCTGCAATCGGGTTTGGACATCAAGCCGGTGATCACGCACCGCTTCCCATTTACGCAATTCCTGGCGGGCTTTGAACTGATGGCCAGCGGGGCGTCGGGCAAGATTATCCTCAACTGGCGTTAAGAGCCGGTGATCTCCTCGACTAAGCCGAAGAAGCCTTTCTTGCGGTCCGTATCGATGCCCCAGTTCACCGGCGGCGTCTGGTACCCCTCGATATCGAGCATGCCCCAGGAGGCGTATTCGGCCACGGCGGCGGTGCAATTGTTGACGGGCTTATCGAAGTCGAAATGGTCGTCTTCGTTGAAAAGAATCGGCTTAGGCTTGTAGCCGGGTTGCTTGCGAACGGCGCGCACCATTTCGCCGATGCGCGCCGGATCCTTCACGCCATTCCCGTGGAGCAGGACGAAATCGGAGATCTGGGTGACCTCCGGCGGCGGTAGCGTGTTGCCGTTGAAACTGGTGCCGACCAGCAGACGGCGCTGTCGAAATGTTATCGCCTGCGCATCGCGGATGAGCAGCGGAATCAGGTCCGGACGTAGCACGTCGTGATCGTACTTGCGATTATTGCTCTCGTTCGCCACTTCGATTGTCACGTTGCGATACTCACGCGAGAGAACGAATTCCACGGTGTTTTTGAGCGCGCGGCGAATGGCTTTATCGTCTTCGAGGACCTGATCCTGGCCGAAGTAGAAAACGCCCAGCATCGGCGACATGCCGAGGTCGTCGGCACGATCCAGGATCAGGCGCAAGCGGTTGAGAAATGCGGGGATGATCTCGCCGCGGGGCGTAAACGCGCCGGTCACCCAGGGCTGTTGCCCCGCGTAGCCGCGCGGATTTCCGCCCTGCATGTTGAGGGTGAAACTCAGCACGCCGTGCTTGCGCCATGCGGGCATGGCGGCTAGGAATTCGCGCGTGTTGCGAGCCGGGTCCCACTGTTTCGTATCCGCGTAATTCCAGTTCGACCTCGTCCCGGAATTCTGGTCGTCAAAAAATCCCAGCACCATTCGCGTGTTCATCAACAGGCCCTCAATCTTGTGGCCGCGCCATTGGCGGCCAGGATAGGTGAGCTTGTTGCCGATCAGGAATCGCTCGCCGTCGATGGCCAATTCAGTTTTGCGGGGGCCGGTCTGCAAGGCGGCGGCGAGGAATGAGCGGCGGAGCATCATGGTGTCCAGGATACACTGCGAATCATGGTTGAGAGTATCTGTGTTTATTCCGGTTCCAATCCCGGTTTCGATCCGGCGTTCCGCGCGGCGGCGGTTTCGTTGGGGACGGAGATCGGCCGCCGCGGGCTGCGTCTGGTTTATGGCGGGAGCCACCTGGGGATGATGGGCGTCCTGGCCGACGCGGTGCTGGCTTCGGGCGGACAAGTGACGGGCGTTATGCCGGCGTTGTTGGTGGAGAAGGAGGCGGCACACCGGGGGCTGAGCGAACTGCGCACCGTGGATGCCATGCATGAACGCAAGATGCAAATGGCGGACCTGGCCGGCGGATTCGTCTCGCTGCCGGGCGGCTACGGGACGTTGGACGAGACGTTTGAAATCGCCACGTGGGCGCAACTCGGTCTTCATGCGAAGCCGGTGGTGTTGTGGAATGTGAGCGGATTCTATGACCCGCTATTCACGTTCCTGGACGGCATCGTGACCGCTGGATTGTTGCGGCCGCAACACCGGGCGCTGCTGCGCGAGGCGCGCACGTTGGAAGAGGTGTTCGCGCGGCTGGCTGAACCGGTGGAATCCGGCGGCGGGAAGTGGCTGCCGGGGGATCTGCGTTAACGCGCCGCGGTTTCGCAGGGCGGCGCGGGGACGGCGACTTGCGGCATCGGCGCCACTTCGGCGGTTGGAACCCGCCGGACGGTAAACTCCTTGCCGTTTTCGATTGGCATCGCCCGCAGGGCAATGGAACAAGCGCCCGGCGCGGGCGGGGCCACGCGAATCTGCCTCGGAACCAGCGGAAGCGGCTTCTTGCCGAGCCCGGCGATGGCATTCCGAAGCGCCGTATCATTGCGGGGAATCGCGGAGGTAGACTCCTGCGCCGAACGTATGGCGATACCGGAGAGAGTCAGTATTAGAATTCGTTGAATCACAATTTAATTCCGCCTGAAATAACGTTCCGCGAAGTTCAAGAACACCGGCCAGTTCGGACCTGGCGTATGCCCTCCGCTATGCTGACGAAAGGCCACGTCGCCGTCCATTAGCCCCGTTTCGATCACTGGAAACTCGGCGGCGCCCATGTCTTTCTTGCCGAGCAACTTGTAGACAGGCCCAGCCCCGGCGCCCGCCAGAAACATGCCCTTCTCGTCCACCCAGCCGTCTCCTTGGGTGGCTCCGGCGCTAATGAAAACGGGCCTCGGGGCGCATAGCGCCACCAGTTCATGCGCGTCCACCGGCAGATCGTTCCACGTCAACGGACCCGCATATTTCATATAGTTTCCGGCCATCCAGTGATACTCGTTGGGCGCGGCGACGTTCTCCACCAGATCGCCCCAATTCCGCCGGTGCAGCTTTACGCCACCCGCTCCGGATGAACTGATAAACGCCACCGCGAAGCGCGAATCATAAGCCATGGCCACGGCTGTCGCCTTGCCATAGCGCGAGTGCCCTTCCAAGCCCACGCGCTTCGCGTCCACGGCTTTGTCAGTTTCAAAATAATCCAGCTCGCGGCTGGCGCCCCAGCCCCGCAGCGCGCCCCAGTCATCGGCCCTGCGCGGCTGGCCTTTGTTGACCAACCCAATGATTCCTTGCGTCAATCCCGGCGAAATCACCGCGTAGCCCCCGCCCTTTGCCAGCACCTGTTCTTGCCACGTTGGCCCAACCGGCGCCTGCTTGGCGGGGAACCGGCTTGGTCCCAAAAACCCGAACTCCATGATCACTGGCGCCGGT
>Ga0163150_10003361_pt1 | contig 22636 bp, 14 predicted proteins | sample OliLakLV19P2IB_FD_148628 | JGI IMG/M metagenome (GOLD analysis project Ga0163150, IMG submission 148628) | Freshwater microbial mat bacterial communities from Lake Vanda, McMurdo Dry Valleys, Antarctica - Oligotrophic Lake LV.19.P2.IB | ecosystem: Environmental > Aquatic > Freshwater > Lake >...
AATCCTTGCGCGAGGGGAGGCAGACCGTAGCTTCCCCGATTCCGTGCTGGGTCCCCATCGTCTAGCCCGGTTAGGACGCCTCCCTTTCACGGAGAGAACCGGGGTTCGAATCCCCGTGGGGACGCCAACGGCGCCCGAAGCTGAGCTTCGGGTTCGAACCTTGGTTCGACGAAGCGAATGGAACGAGCGGAGAAGGGGCGCGGCCTGGCCGCGAGTGCTCTGCACCTGCCCCGGTTTGGCGGGCCAACCAATCCCCGTGGGGACGCCATCTATTTAGATAGATGGTATATAAGGTGTTACGTAGGTTGGAAAAGTTCTGAAACCGTAACTGGCAACAGGACTGGCAACAGGTAAATTTACCTTGGCGGTTGTGTATAGAAATCCTTCTGAGACCCTCTCCACCCCGATCTTTATAGATCTTCTTTCCGGAGGGGAGGGAGCTATCGCTCCCTCCCCTGAACCCCTACCTCGGTAAGATACTCGCTGAGGCAATCGGTAAGAAATTCAGGTGAGGCAACACGCAGACTCGACCGATTCGGCAATCAGCTCACGCGACTTCACCACCACCGGGATACATTCTGTCCACCCGCTCACCATGGCGGTGATGACCAGAGTGTTGACGTAACTGCCCCGGTTGGCCGAACCGCAATGGGCGACACAATCCATTTCGATCTCACCGATCCGAGCCTCGCCCCAATCGGCGAACGTGCGCACCGGCATCTTCTGTTTCGGTAACGAGGGTGACCAGGTGTCGGACGCTTCCTCGGTCCCCCGGCCACGCGTTTGGTCGGGACGAGCAGCCGGTCGATGGTCGCCGCGCTCAACGCCAGGAGTTGCTTCCTCAGCCCGGCATCCAGCGCGAGGTGCCCATGTTTTTCCAGGGCCGCCACCAAGATCGGCAACAGCGCCTTCCGTCGCTTGCCGCAAACCCGGTCCGATGCCTCCCACAGCGTGATCAGCGCTTGTTCCACCGCTTGGACATAGAGCCGCGGCGACCGCGCGATTTCCGCCTCCGCATTCAAAACCCGGATCGCGGACTTGCGATGCAGCCCGCTCACCGCCGCGAACTCCGTCAGGATCCTGACTTTTTCTTCCCGCGTTGCCGCCGCATACCGCTGGCGCAACGCCTCCACCAATTCCCGGCGCGCCGGCGCCGTTATTAAGGGGTTCATGATCGAACCCTGATTTATTATCCGCCAGGGGTAACAATTATTCTGCGGCAACGACCCCTCCCTAAGTAACAATCTTAACGAGGCAATGCGCGCTGGGTTCTGATTGTCGTCCGACAGATCACGCTCACGCAACGGGAGCAATTGAGCGGCTTTTTCCACGAGTTCGCGGGCAGCAAGCGGATCACCGATGAGGCCGCATATGCGCAGGAGGACGAGTCGTTTCACTCCTTTCTCATCGACGTCGCCGACCAGCGGTTCCTGCGCGATATACTCGATGCCCACAGCATCGTGCATGCGACTTTCCGTCGGTTGATTCCGCCGGAAGTCGCCGTGGGTGCGCGGCACATCTCGACAACCCGGTTGTGGTTGATCTCGCCAGTGGCACCGGCCGGGCTGCGCGTGACGCGTGAGTCCCGGGGCGGATCAGGGCGCGACCGGTTCTTCAGCGAGCGCGGAATCATGCCCAGCGTTGATGGTCAGAGCCCAGCGATCGAACTCAAAACCGTCCTCCCGCATGGAGAAGCTGATGGTGTGTTCGCCGGCGCTCGGGATATCGAGATACAGCAGGCCCGGCTCACCCAGATGGTTTGCTTCGGTGCGCTGGCGGCTCTCCCAATGCCAGCGATTTTTCTGCGTGGTCTGCCAGCGCTGTCCTGATTCCGGCCACGTGCCGTTGAGGCCCACATGGATGCCGTTATCCTCGGTGCCGGTGGCGAAGCAACGCACCCAGACAAAATAGCGTCCGGGGGTGGTGAAGCGCACTCGGTAGTGCAACACGGCCATCGTGCCGGGCCGGTTGGTGAAATTCTCCCCGGGCAAGAGCTTGTCCTTGGGGGTGATCCGGGTGTCGGGCAGGGCTTCCAGATAAGCGCCGCCGGAAGCGCCCTGCAGGTGGGGCTCATCATGGTCGGCGGGCAGCTTCCCGAGCGTTTCGGCGCTGACCACATGCCAGAAGCGTTGCTCGTTTTTCTCCTGCGAAACATAGTGCTCGGCCTCAGCAGTCACGTAGCCGTTTTTTTCGGTAGGCAGCGGGAGAGCAGGGGAGTTCGGGTTGGCAGTGACGCGGTGAGTGCAACCTAGCGCGATGATGGTCAAGATCAGGGGAAGTTTCATGGTGGGAAGATGAAATGCCCACCGTTAGCTGGAAGGGGTCATCCGGCGGAGAATGAGCACGGCGGGGTTGCCCTGCAATGGAACACGAAAGGCGTGCCAGAATTTCATGCTCTCGATGGTTTCGATCACACCAAATTTTCCAGTGATCGGATCGAACCACTGGGACGTAAATTTGCCTCCAGTCGTGGCCTTGCCCGTGACATTGACGCGCACATTTGTGCCGGGTGCGTAGACAACAAATACGTCCTTGCCATCGCTCAGGCAGTAGCCACTTGAACTGCCCTTCTCATCCGGCCGAAGAGCGGGCAAGTTGACGGCATTGATGAGGGCGCGCATATGGCGGAAATATTGCCAGTGCGGACGGTCCTTCTCTGGAAGGGTCCAGGGATCCCAAATCAGCACGTTCCAAGAGGAATCTTGCCAATAGTAAGTCGAGTCACAGCCGGCGAACAGACAGGCATAGTTGCGGTCCAAGCAGGCGACGGGATCCTCGTAGGCGCCCCCGAAGATGTCGTGTGGTCCGCGTTCGTAACCGCCGTGCTCGATGTTGAATATGGGCTTGCCTTTGTGCTTGGCGAAAATTTCCCCCATCTTTGCGTGCAGATTCGTGCCCCATTCCTGCACGGAGATGAAATCCACCTTGTCCGGATGGTGGTTGCAGTAGAGATAGTCGTGCACCGTGACGAGGCGGCGATGGGCGTCGAGCGCGCGGAGCCGATCGATGCGCTCGGTGATGTAGCCCATGTCATTGTGGCCGTAGCCCAGTGCTTCCTTAGAAATATCCCAGACCACATTGGGGAAGCCTTGGTAGCGCTTGACGACATAATCGAAGTAACGGTTGTCCTCGACCGAACGGGCCGCAGGCCAGTTGACCTCCTTGTTCCAGACATAGATCATGATATGGGCCGAAAGGTTCAACTCATCCAACAGGGCGATTAAGCGGTCGTAGTGGCGGAAAAACTCCAGATTGAGCTTCGAGTGGTCGGGCGCGCTGTTGTTGCCGCCGAACGGCCACGCGGGGGGCGGCGTAAACAGATGCCGGGGCGCCACGTTCGGATCCTTAGGCCAGCGCACATCATGCGCATATACATTCAGGACGATTTGATTGAATCCGTTCTTGGCGACCTCTTCTAGGAAACGCCTGACCCGGGGCAGGGCCGGATCGCCATAATCGAGCGCCCAGAGCCAGTCGCATTCAAAAGCCAGCAGTGAAACGTCGCCGCCTCCTTTTCGGCCAAAGCGAATGGCATCACGGGGACTGATCTCAAGTGGGGAGAGACGGTCTCCCGTATCGGGCGAGACCTCAACGTTCCAGGTCAGGCCGTTGAGGTCGGCCTGCATGGATTTGCTCGTTAGGGACCAGTTGCCCGCGGCGGGTGGGTTAAAGCGAACGCGATAGAGACACTCGCCATCGTAGTATGCTGGTATTTCCATCACCTTCCCATCACTGGCACGACATACCACTGACACCGGGAGTTCGAATGGCGCGGAGGGGAGCGTCGTGGTGCGGAGGCTCAGTTCGGTAGGTTGCCAGAGTCTGGCGCGCAGGGTCGGGGTAGCCTGCTGGGCTGCTCCGGCAGGAGTCAGTGCCAAGGGTTGAAGCGCACAGGCCATTACAAAAGTCAGGATAGAACGGGGCAGTGGACGCATAAGAGTGGAATGAGGGTGGAAATTCAGATGGCCGGGGACGTTGGAGCTTTCGTCGTCGCTCCGACGATCATGCGCCGAAGCACGCGGGTGGAGTTGGCGAGGCGGGTCCGCATGAGATTTTCCGCCAGTGTCGCCTGCCCGGTGCAGACGGCGTCAATGATGGCGAGGTGCTCACGGATTGTTTCGTCGGGCGGGCGCACCAGTCCGGTGGAAGTCGTCGATTGGTAAACCGCCGGCCCCAGGGCGAACCCAGGACCGGCGGGGCAAACTGAGGCGATAATCTGCGCTTCAGAATTTATAGGTGGCCGTCAGCGTAAACGTCCGCGGTGCCAGCACCGTGTAGTTGTTCGCCGTGAACGTCGTCGAAGCAGGCGTGGTGCCTCTCGCCGGGATCGTCACGTTGGCGAAACCACCGGACGTCGTCTGCATTTCGCGATTGTTGAAGATATTCGCCACATTCAACTGCAGGCGCAGGGTGTGGGCAAAGACCTTGAACGAATAGCCTGCCGACATCGTCGCCGTCACATACGCATCGTTGTAGATATAGTCGTACGGGGCGCCGAGTTGGTTGCCGACCAGACGCTCACCGCGGAAGTTCGCACCGCCACCGATGCTCAACCCCTTGAGCGTGCCATCACGGAAGGTATAATTGCCGAGGATGTTGGCGGTGTAGTCCCAGGAGTTATTCAACGTGCGACCGACGGTGAAGCCTTCGAACCGATTGCGGATCGTCGAGATGTTGGTGTTGGCCGTCGCCACCTTGGCCGGGTCCGTCTGGGTCGCGATCAAGCCCTGCCACGTCGGCAAATTGGCTTCGAAATAGGCTTTGGTATCGAGGAAGCCCTCGCCTTGTTTCGCGTTCGGCAGCGCCACGTTGAAGGTCATCCGGAAGCTGGCGGTCGGATTCGCCACCACTTCGAGTTCGAAGCCATCCCCTTCCCAGGAAGAGACGTCACTGTAACTGAGAATCTTGTCGACCTCGCCGGTGAGTGCTTCCCAAATCCGGTTGATTTCGGTTTGGACGCCGGTTTCGCGACGGTTGATCTGCTCGCTTTGATAGTACGCGAGGGAACCGACGATCTTGCCCTTTAACAGCTCGAATCTCAGGCCAGCCTCGATGCCTTTGCTGGTGATCGGAGGGATTGCCCGGCCGTCGATGGCCGTCGCGGTGTTTGGGAAATCGTAGGAATCGGCATAGCTCGCATAGACACCGAAGGCGTCGGTGATCTGGTAGATCGCGCTCGCAGTCCAATTCCTCACGGTCACATCCAGGACCCTTGTTTCTGGCTCCCAGCCGGCGAAACGCTTCGTCACCGGATTGGCGGTGCGGAGGCGGACGTCGTTCAGCACGTTGTCGCGGCGAACCCCGACCAAGGTCGTGAGTTTGCGGCCGGCGAACCACTTGCCGGACAGCGCCGCCTGCGCGGAGCGCCAGATCGCGGTCCGGTTGGTGATGCCACCTTCCGCCCGCTCCACATATTCAGCGCCCGTCGGGTATTCCAGCGGCGTATCCAGTTCTGAAGCATAGCGGCGGATGTACAATTGGTTGATCGCCGCATCGATGTCCGGATTGCCCGAGAGGCTGGTGTTCATGTTCCATTTGAAACGCTTCACCTTGAACAGATCATTGCGCTCGGTGTAACCGACGAGGGCCCGAAAATCGGCAAACGGCACATCGAATACATAGGCGAGGTTTGCCCGCGCCTCCCACTGATCGTGGGCTTGGATCTGCGGTTGAACCTGGGCATCCACATAGGCCTGTCCGTAGTAGGGATTCACACTCCCGTTCGGCAGCAGCTTGTTCACGTCCACCTGCTGGCTCTGCGAAAAGAAATAGTTATTCACCTGCCGGAACTGCTGGAAGTAATTAAATGCGACCTCCGCGAACAGACTGTCGCCGATCTGCTGCTCGACGAACACGCTGTAGCTCTTGTGCCGGTTGCCGGCGAAGGCGTTGTCGGGTGTGAAATTGTAGGCATAGTCAGGGATCACCGTCGAAACCGTGGGGTTGCGCGGAATGATCGACCACTCGGTAGGCGCCATGCGGATGTTGGTGCCGGCGGTGCTGCCCCAGTTTCTCCAATTGATCACGCCGAGCCCGCTGTTGGCGGGGACAAAGACGTTGCGATCCGTGGTCACCCGGCTGATGCCACCGGCAAAGTTGCCTGTGGCGAGAGGCGTGCTAATGCCCGTGGTGCCATCCCAGCGGGAAAAATTGTCCCGCGGCTGGCCGGTAATGATGCGCTGCTGATTACCATATTCGAATTCGCCCCAGATCGTGGTCTTGGGAAACGGCCGCCATTCACCGGTCAGCAGCACGCCATCAAAATTGGTGGCGGTACGATCCTGCCAGTCATCGAACCGCTGGCGCATGACGACGGCGCGGACAGCGAGTTTGTCGGTGATCTGCTGATTGTGATCGATGCCCAGACGGTAGCCGCCGAGATCGCGCGTGCGGGCCTGCATTTCCGTAAACGTGCGGCCGAGCTTGGCCCGCTTGGAGGACACGTTGATCGTGCCGCCGATGCCCGAGTCGCCAAAGACGATCGAGTTGGGGCCGCGCGCCAGGTCATAGCGCTCGCTCATGAAGGAATCGCTGTTCACATACCAGCGGAAGAAATTCCGGGAATTATAGCCGAACGACAGATTGCGGAAGTTGACTCCGTAATCATTAAATGGACTCGCTTCGTCCAGATAGCGGGAGGTCGCGCTGACCGACCATTCGGCGGCGTCCTGGAAGTTGTTCGCCGCGAGATCATCCAGCAATTCGCGCGTGATCACCGAGACTGAGGCTGCGGTGTCCTTGAGCGCCGTGTTCAGACGGCCACCCATCAGCGACGACGAGGCCACGTAACCCCGGTCTTGTTGGGAGCTGACGGTAAAAGGCGACAACACCAAAGTTTCCTCGGTCGGAGCAGCGGCCGGTGCGGGCCCTGCAACTTGGGCGCAGAGCACATGGGTGGCAAACAGACAGGCGACACCAAAGGTGCGCCGCAGACAGGGTTTGGTAGGATATGATGTCATGTTGACGACGGATGAACTGATACGCTAATGCCACCGCAGCGGCACTTGGGGGTTATGGGTTACAACAACACCAGATGACTGTGAGCCTGGGCTTCGAATGACAAACCACCGGTCCGTTTACCTGTAAATCGACAGGGGAGTGCTGCGCGCTGCCCCGACTCGCCTCAGGTCGAGCGCTCATAACTCTCACGAGTCACGACGCCCTCAAGCGGCAGACCCTTGATAAACCGGCGCAAGTTCGCCAAGCCGAAGGCCCCCGCATCCACCCTCCGGTCTGGCGTGGGTCCGGCCACATGCGGCAGCAGGATCACATTCGGCAGGCCCCGCAACGGATAGTCAGCCGGCAGCGGCTCCTCATGAAAAACATCGAGGCCGATGAAAAGTCTCCCGCGCTTCGCTTCCTCAAGCAGGGCTTTTTCCTCGACGACCGCACCGCGCCCAACATTCACGAAAACTGCCCCGTCGGGCAACGCGCTAAAATGCTCGCTGCGGACGGATCCCTGTGTCTCCGGGGAGAGCGCGGCGAGTTCCACGATGACGTCGTTGCCGTTAAACAATGCCTCTAACGAGGCGAGGCGCTTCACGTCCTGAGAGGCGAACAATTCCGGAGAAACGTAGGGATCGTAGGCCGAAACGAGAACGCCAAACGGCTGCAGCAAACGAACGAGCTCGCGAGCGACATTCCCAAAGCCATGCACACCCACGCGCCGGCCAAACAGGGAGCTGGTGCGGGCGATACTGCCGTTGATCCAATATCCATCGCGATGCATGCGCGTGTTCCAGTCACCGGCCCGGCGCAAACTCATCTGGATCATCATCAGCGCGCCCTCGGCGACAACCCGGCTGACGGAACCGCCCCAATTGGTGACATGCAATCCTGCGTCCAGATGCCGGGGAGAGATCAGCCGCCGCACGGAACCACCCAGGAAGCAAACGTAACGAAGCGCGGGCGGCAACATGGGCGGCAGCGGGTCCGTCCGCCAGCTGGCAACGAGCACGTCCGGATTGTAGTTGGTGATCGCCGCCCGCATCCGGTCAGCCTTCACCTTCTGCGAATTGACGACCGTGAAGTCGCCCGCCAGCGAGCGCAGTTCGTCAAACAGCAATCCTGGCAGAAAATCGTCGGATTCGGTCGGCGCCAGCGCGGCAAGTATCCGGGGGCGCGGCACCGCGCGTAAGGGTGCGGCCGATTTCACGTTCCCACCCATTTGCCCGGCCGGCCCAGCCTGGCGTTGCGAACGGCCTGGGGAGAATGTCCGGTCAGGCGACCAGGGTCGCCCAGGAAAATAGAAATGCAGGATCGGTTCAAGGGGACACCTCGAGCTGGATCCGCCGCCAGGCAGTCAGGTGATGGCCGGCGCCGTCATCGGTGACGGTAAGCAGGAGGTGAATCGTCTTGCCTGCGGCGGCGGCGGGAACGCGCAACTCCACAAACCGGGCGGTCGGGTCGGATAGTGCCACCCCCTCGAAGCTGGCACCGGGCACCGCGAGCACTTCCCATCGAAAAGTCAGTTTGTCGCTTTCTTCGTCCCGGGTCTTGCTGGCATCGATGCGGATACTATCGCCCGATTTCACAATGCGCTGCAGGGGCCTCCAGCCGGCATCGTCGTCGACGATGATCAAGGGCGGACGGTTGCCCGTGCCGCTACGGGCCCAATCCATCCGGGCGGCCAGCAGGTTCCACATGGCAGGGGTGACGGCGGTGCCCATCGCGGAAGAGATCTGCTCAACCTCCGGTCGGTCAGGCACGCGGTTGCGAAAAACCCGTGCGTGCTGCGGCTCGCTCGGCCCCTCGACAAATAGGCCGGCCAAGGTGCCCCACTCCGGCCGCTCCATGTCCCCAAAGCCCAGCGGCAGCACGTGAAAGAGTGATGGGGTGTCGCCTTCGATGCCGTTGCTGTGGTCGGGATAGGCGTTGCCGAGCGCACCGTGGCCCTGAATATGCGCTTGATAGAATGGCTGGCGGTCTCGGCTGGCCGGTCTGAAGCCACCGCCGCTGATCCAGACCCAGTGTAATCCCGGGAAACGGGTTCTCAACCAATGGCCGGAATTATTCGCCTGGTTGGGATTGTTGCGGGAACCCCACAGCACATCCTGGTCGCCGATGGCCACCACCCGGAGCTTCTTCACAAAGGCCGCAACCGCTTCCGGTGAGCGACGGCGGTCCGGGTTCTCGGTCAGGTCCCAGAGTGTCTGGGCGAGCACATTGGCCCCTCCCCAGGCCAGCACATACACCGGACGGTCGTCGATCTCGTCTACAATTGAAGTGATCAGTCTGCTCCCCTCGTTGTCTTTCCCCGCACCGACTTTGTCCAATCCCTGCAGCGGCGTGCCCAGGGCATAGCGCTGCACCAGATAGTCCGGACTCGGCCAGTAGCCGATTGGCTGCCTCGACTCCACCGGGTCGAAACTCTGCTGCCCGGCTAATTTCATGAGATTGGTGACATCATGGCGGTAGGCCCGCAGCAGTTCGAAGCCATACGCGTAGCCACCGATTGCATGATCGGGTTGCCAGAAATTCATGCCTGAGCTGACCACAATGCCTTCAATCTCCACCAAGTCTGCCCACGCCAACAGACGCACCAGACTCTGGGAATCGTCGGTCTCATGGGTCCGCTTGACGTCGGTCAACACGACAACGCGAGGCTTGAGGTCGGCGGCGAGCAGCGGCGCGCACGACAGGGCAAGGATGAGGGCGAAAAGGTTCCAGCGAACCTGAAGCCGTGGAAGGCCGGGTGATTTCATGATTGGAGAAAAGAATGAAGAGCGACAGGGTGGGTGGACCAAACTGCGGTGACGGGACCAACCGGGGTGCTCCCGGACGGCGGATCGTCGCGGAACAAGGAGAGCGGCAGATCGCGATTGGGCGTGACCGCGTCCCACTGGGTCTTGTCACCGATGGTATTCCCGTGCACGTGCGGCTCGACCGCGCGAGCATCGACCTGAATCGTCGCGCCAGCGGGGAGTTCGTTGCCGAGGACGTTGATGCGGTAGGAGCGGTCGGCGACGACGATGCCGCCCAGTCCCACGCGATTGCGGAGCAGGGTGGTCCCTTCGCCCGCCGGGCCCCAGTAGCCGCCGACCTCGATGCTGCCGGCATCATTGGCCTCGATCAGGTTGAGGTAGGTCCAGTGCCCGCGGACCGCGATGTCGGCCGCCCCTGCAAGCCCCGCCACGATGCGATTGCGGGCCAGCACGTTCCCGTTCGCGCCGGATTGCAGCAGCAAGCCATGACGCAGACCCTCGAACGTATTGGCTTCTACAAGACAATTGCCCGAACGCAGACCGAGATCGACGCCCATGCCCCGGCCGGAGCCCGGCCGATGCGCGCCGGCAAACACGTTGTCCCGAATCTCCAGGTCGCGGCCATGCATGATATTGACGTGACCGCGCTGCGTCCGGCGACTTTCGACACGGCGCAGCCAGCAGTTCTCCGCCAAGTTAAACTGAAACGTAAAGCGACCCGCGCCGGTCTCGTCGGGCGCGACCTCCACCGCGAAATCCTCGGCGCCGGCGTATTCGACGCGGCCGGTCAGCACGTAATAGCGCGGATCCTGCTCTGCGCGGAAATCATGATAGCGCACTGGTTCGTCCAGCACGAAGACCTGATGCTCGCGGCCGACGATGCGCACCATCTGGCCCACGACGCGATCAACCCACGGCTGATCCCAATCTACCGGATTGTCTGTGGCCATCCAACGTGGATCGTTGCGCTGCGTCAGCATGATGGCAGTGCCCACGGGCAGCCCCCAGTTTTCCTCGACCGTGATGCGCGAGGAACCCTGCTCCAGCCCTCCGGTGATCGCGACCCCGCGACCATGCGCGCCGCCGAACACAATCACCCCGCGATAGGCTGGCGGCAGGACTCCGAAACGCAGCGTCGTCGCACGCGCCCCTGCGCCCCGGAGGACCACTCCTGAGCGGAGCCGTAGTTCCGTCGCCACGGCAAAGTCGCCCGGCGGCAACTGGACCACAGTGCCGAACGGAGCGCGGTTGATCGCCGCCTGAATGGCCGAGCCGTTGGCGAGCCCCGCATCCGGCGCCGCCGAGAGCGACACGGGGGCAATTGATGTGTAAAGTGGGATGCCGCGCTGCACGCCCACGCGCCGCCAGGTCTCCGCCACCGCCGGCAACCGGAGTGCGGGAGCATGCCGCGGCGCGAGCACTTCAGTCCACCATGAGCGGGCAAACCGCCATCCGCCGACCGCAGTCAGCGTGCTTGCATCTTCCGCCCAAACGCGACCGTTGGCGAAACCGCGGTAGCCGCGCTGCGCCTTGAACAGAAAATCGCCCGAGCCCACGGCGATCCGCGCCGTGACCTCCGGCGCTTCCGGCCACGCCCCCACGAGATCAACCGCGAGCGCGGTTGCCATCAGCTGCATCCAGCCTTCGTAGACGTAATGGAGCTGGCTGCGGAAATTACTGCCGCCCAACATCGCGTTGGTGGTCAGGAACTCATAGGCCATGCCGGGCTGGCCCTCGTAGGGCGACAACAACGGATCCCGTCCCTCTCCGCGCGCGAGCAAGCTGGTGCGCTCGGCCCGACCGGTAACCTCTATCTCGGTTTTGACCGGATGAGGGAAAAATGCCGCCGCCCGCTGGGCGAAGATCGCCGACACCGCATCCGCCCGGTGGCCGAGGTAGGTGAACGGGACACCCCGCACCCCGCGCCCGGTGCCCCGGGTCGCGTCGCCCAGAAGGAACTCACCGCCTTCCATCGTCACGCGTCGCAGTTGCGGCGTGTGGTTCCAGCAGGCGAGCACGTTCGTGAAGCCGGCCGCTTCCAGCCGGCCTTGGAACGTCGCGTAGTCGAACCCGATGAAAAAAGCATCGAGTTCGTCCACGCCGAAGGCCCACGCGGAGGCCAGCACGGCCGCGAGTTGGCCTTCGCTATGATTGGGATTCCAGTGTTTCCCATAGTTGAAGTCGCCATCGAGCATCACCCGGTAGTCATTGGCATCGGACACCGAAAAATGACCGGCCACCGCCAGCGCCTGCAGGCAGAGATCGACGCGCTCACGGGTGTCCTGATCGAGGGCAGCCCAAACCGCAGGCGTTTTTCGCGCGAAGGCGAGCGTCCACGCCCACGGTCCCTGCGACCAACCACCGAGTCCGCCGCGCGCGGGCGGTTCGCGACCGGATTGGAGCGCTTCGCGCACCCGCGCGACGACCGCGGGCGCCAGCGTGACGTCACCGAGATGGACGGCGAGGGCGAGCGTGTAGGTGGCAAAAACCCGGTCGAGCGGGTGGTTGCGGCGCTGGTAACGGTAGCTCCATGCCGGCGCCGGTTGCGTCAGCGCCTCGGCCACCAAGGTCGCGGGCACCACGAGGTGAGCGTCCGTGGGTGAACGGCCAGTGGTCGCCGCATGCGCCCGGAGGGCCGGGCCGGCCAAGCCGAGAACGAGGCAGACGGACAGGCGGCGGATCATAACGGCGTGCAGGCATTGAGGAGATCGTCGAGGTGGCCGGTAGCCAGCGCAACGCAGGTGTCGGCCGCGCCATAGTAGAGACGGACCTCCCCGGAATCCCCGAGCGTCAACCCACAAGGGAAAATCACGCCGCCGCGAAAGCCTTCCAATTCGTAGGGCGCCTCGGGAGCCAGAAGCGGCTCGCGCATCAGGCCGACCACGCGGGAGGGATCGGCGAGGTCGAGCAGCACCAATCCCGCGTAGTAGGTTTTGAACCAACCGCGCGGCTCCCAGCCGTGGAGCCGGCGTCCTGGGTCATTGCGCACGGCGTGCAACAACGTGAGCCAGCCCCGCGGCGTGCGCACGGGAGGGGCCGCCGGCCCGATCTTTGAGTTGGCATAGGGAACTTCGTCGGCCCCAAGCACCGGCCGGTTCTGCCCCCAGTAGCGCAAGTCAGGTGAACGGCTGATCCAAACGGGAAAGGCCTCCGGGTTGGCGCGCATGTAAACGGGAAAGGGCCGCTCTAGCCGCACAAACTCGCCCCCGATCTTTTCCGGAAAGAGCACCATGTTGCGGTTGTCCGGCGCCGACATGCTCACGAACTTGTAGTGCTCGAAGTCTTCCGTGGTCGCCACCACACCGGAGATACCGTGGGCCGTGTCCGCGGCGAAGCAGGCATGGATGCGTCCTTCTATCACCGTGAGGCGCGGATCGTAGAGTCGCCGGATGAAACCGGGACCAAAGCGCGGGTCATAAAGGTGTGCGAGACCCGATCGGACGCGATCCTCGTCGAGCACGGGACGCGGCTGCACCGTCCATTTGATCCCGTCCTCGCTGGTCGCGAGCCCGAGATTGGTGCCGTCAAAAACCGGGTCACCCCAGCGGCCATGGTCATTGCGAAACAGCATTACGTAGCGGCCTTGCCAGCGGACGACCCCGGCATTGAACACGAGGGTGGAAGGAAATGGGCAGTCGCGGTGTGTGAGAACCGGATTTTGCGGATGACGATGCAGCAGCATGGGGAAATGGGATAAACCAAATAGAGTCGTCGCGCAGATTCCTCAGAGTGGGCGGGGCGGGAGCACCCGCAGCCGCTTCCGGCGCGATAGTCCGAGCATGACCGCGCCCAGCACCACGTAAACCGAGGCTAGTCCCAGCACGATGGGCCGGTCACCGGCGATGGACGGCGTAAGCGTCAGTAGCGATACCCCGCAACCCACTAGCAGCGTGAAGCTACCCACAGTCTTCAGCTGGGCCAGATCGGAAGCCTCCCCTACCTCGGCCTCGAAATCCACCGGCATGTGCATGCGCTTGAAAAAGGCATCAATGTGCGCCCGGTCCGCAGCCGAAACCCGCGGCCACCAGAGCATCGATAGGAAAAATGTCGCCGTGCCGATGCTAAACTGCACCAACACTCGTGCTTGCCACGTCACGGCAAACCCCAGGAGCGACGTGTCAAAAAACATGATCAGCGCCGGCACGATCGTCGCAATCCCGGAGAAAATCGCAGCCCAACGGGGCACCCGGCGCACGAACAGACCCCAGAACAGCGGGATCTGAAAGGGCATGCCGGTGAGGGCGAGCACGTTCATCATCAGGTCAAACAGGGAGAGTTCCTTCAGCTGGGCGTAAGTGAGGGCGACGAGCGTCACAAGCCCGCCGAAGGCAAAGGTGATCCAGCGCGAAGCGGCCAGTTGCGCGTTTTCCCCCGCCTGCTCTCGCCCCAGCAGCCGCCAGATGGCCGGATAAAGGTCGCGCATGACAATCGCCGTGTTCCCGTTCAGGGCTGTATCCACCGAACTTAAGGTCGCGGCGAAGATGGCCACAAGCATCATGCTCACCAGGCTGGCCGGCAAAAGCTTCACCGCCACCAGCGCGTAGGCCCCTTCCGCGGGATTCTTCAAAGGGATTGCGGCCACCTCACTGGCGTAAAGAAGCCGCGCCACGATCGGCGGAATGAACCAGAGGAAAACCGTGAAGCCGATCATGGCCACGGTCAGCCAGGCGGCCCACCGAGCCTCCCGGCTATCCTTCACGGAGAAAAAGCGAGCGGCCACGCCCACGTTCAGGTTGTTCAAGACCATGAAAAACAGGATCGCTGCGGCGATCCACGCCAGCCCATAGGTGCCGTTGGCGGGAATCTGTTCGGCGTTTTTGATGAACGCAAAGCGCTCCGTCAGATTCGCTGCTTCCACTCCGTCCAGCAGGGCCTGCCAGCCGCCAATCTGTCGGAGGCTTAGCCACGCGACTAGGGCGCCCATGGGTAGCACGATGGCGGCTTGGATAAAATCATTGGCCATCACGGCAAAACGTCCGCCGGTCGTGGAATAGATGGTCACGACCAGGCCCATGGCGATGATCATCGTCGCCACATCGAATCCAAAGACGGCGGAGGCAAACGTCGCCAAGCCGTAGAGATGCAGCGCAGAAAGCAGCGGCGTGCCCAGGACGTTCTTCCATCCCATGATCTGTCGGGTGGCTTCGTTGAAGCGCATTCCGATCGCCTCCGGACCCGTGGTCGCGCGCAATTGCCTGAACCAGGCGGCAAAGACCAAGGCGCACAGCAAAAAGCCCAGTCCGCCCGGCCAGTAATTCCACATGATGCCCCAGCCCCAATCGTAAGCCTGCGCCGCCCCGCCGGTGAAAGTCCACGCGCTGATCATCGAGACGTAAACGCTGGTCCCCACCAGCCACCAAGTGCCGCGTTGCCCTCCGCGGAAATAATCGCTCGTCGTCCGGTTGAAGCGCTTGAAAGCCCAGCCCACCGACAACAAGAGCGCAAAATACGCGCAAATGACTGTTACCGATAGAAAGTTCAGCGGAGCCAGGGGGGGGGCGGGCGACATCTGCAGGGAGTATGGGGCGCTAGCGGCGTTTGCCACGCCGGCAAACGATTTACCCGTAAACCTATACGCCTTTCCTCGTTTTGAGCTTAAGAACGGCGGGTCTCACGTTGCCGACGGAAGCAATCGTGGTGCCTGGCCGCCACTCCCCTTGAATGAGAACATGCAGCGGTTGCGCCGGCACCCCGCGTTCGTTGCGGTAATACATGCCTGCGACCAAATCGACGGCTGCCGCGCCGTTCAGGTGGTGCCGCTCGTCGATGTGCGCGAGGTGCCGTGGCTCATCGTAGGCGCTTTCGTAAGGCATGGCGATGCCGATGTCCTGCGGCACCCGCAGTCCGAGTTCCTGCACCATGTCCACCAGATCGGGCAACCCGGTCACGATCACCTCGGGCTTTTCCCGGGTGCACCAGCGGACAAAGGTCTGCCCTTCAAACTGGTCGAAGATGTAGGGGCGCAGCGTCGGGCAGCCTTCGCCATGACACGTGGCGAAATAGGCCCCGGACCAGCGGCGCTGCACGCGCTCGTCCTGCTGGCGCTGCAGGCACAGCGCGATGCGCCGGTAGCCCAGCTTCACCAACTCAGTTACGCAGAGCGCCATCGACTGGAATTGGTTGTTCGCTACCGTGTGCAGGCGGGGGGTTTTCAAGGAAAACCCCAGCGCCACGGCGGAATATTCCTCCCAAGGCAGGGTAAAATTCGCATGGGTCGCCGGGAACGGCCCTAGAATAACCGTATTAATTCCGCGCGACCGGAGGATGCGGTGCAGGGAATTTTCATTCATGCCCTCGTCCCGCAGCCAGAATTCCTCCACCACAAAGCCCAGCTCCGCCCCGCGCCGCTTGGCCCCGGCGAAATATTGGGCGTAGTAGCGCAGGGGTGTGCGGCCCAGTGGTTCAGGGAAAGCGTTGATGAACCCGATCGATCCCGTGAAATGCCGCTTCGCGTGCTGCCGCCGGTAGGCATTGAGCGCATTCAACGCCGGATCCGGGCGATAGCCGAGGCGTTTCGCGATTTGCTTGATTCGCTGGCGGGTGGCTTCGGGAATTCGCGGCTCGTCGCGCAGCGCGAGCGACACTGTCATCTTAGTCAATCCCGCCACTTGGGCGATGTCCTCTAGCCTGACTCTCGATTGATTCTGCATGGCCATGGGGCAATATCCTTGGTTAGGAGAATCCACGCGCGATTTCCAGAGTCAAGATTTCGGCCGGGACCGCCCACGCCCGGATGGCCGGCGCGGCTCACGGAAGCCGCACCGTGGCGGTGCCTTCGGTTTTCCTGAGTTCGATATCGGCGTGCTTGCCGCGAGCAGAGATGCGATAGGTGCCGAAGAATGCCGGTAGTGCGCAACGACCGTGCTGGTCGGCGGTGCCCTCCCAGCGGGTCCACCATTCCTTGAACACCAGGTCCCGATAGGCCAGCCCCGTGGGGGTCAGGCTCCAGTCCCGACGGAAAAGCGAGGAAGCGGGGATCCAATTGGCGCCCTCCCAGAAGCCCCACAGCAGAATGCCGGAAACCGCCGGATGGCTGAAGCAGATACGGAAGTAATCCGTAAACTCGCGCGCCTGAGCCTCCTCTTCTTCCGCCGTGGGAGTCGGGTCCCGTTGGGCGAAGAATTTTGAATTCTGGCCGGGCAGGTTGAATTCGGTCACGCGAATGGGGAGCTGAAATTGCGCCAGTTCATCAAGGGCGTGGCGCAGCGCCCCGCGGTCAAACGTTTCCTCGTGCGAGTGGCCCTGGACGCCAATGCCCGCGAGGGGCACACCCATCTTCAGCAGTTCGCGGATCTGCGCCACGTAGTCGGCCAGTCGCTTGCCCGTCAGGATGTCGTAGTCATTCACGAAGATCCGGGCGGACGGATCTCCCGCCTGAAGCCAGTGCGCCATGTCCAGGGTAATGCGCGGCCCGAGCCGCTCGGCGAAATAGTTTCCGTGGACCATCTCATTGTTGAGGTCGTATTCCGCCACGCGCCCGCGATAGCGGGCACCGAGCGACCGCGCCCGGGTTTCCATGGCCTGGCGCAAGGTGTCGTCGTCCATGGTTTTCAGCCATTCCGGCACATACTTGTGGACGCCCCAGAAGACATTGTGCCCTCGCAGCGGGAGATGATTCTGTTCCGTCCACTCCACCATGGCATCAACGATCGCGAAGTTCACCTCGCCCCGGCGTCGCTCCATGCTGGGCCACTTCATGGCCATGTCCGGCACAGCGGCGTTGAAGTTGGCCCGGAAAACCTCCCGGTAGCGGGTAGCGTCCGCCGGCGGCATCCGATCGCTGAATGGCCGGCTCGACAAGGCCGCCCCGAACCAGAATTCATGGCGGGTTTGCTCGACCTGAACCAAGGCGCCGGGCGTCGTCTCGATGATCAGTCGGCCCATCCGGTTTTGCCGGATGCTTTCTGACATGCCCGGAGTGTTCGCGTGAGCGGCCGAGCATATGGCCATCCCGAGCAGCATGCTGCCGATCATTACGCCGAGGAGCGATAAGGGAGGAGCGAGCATCATGGCAGGGTAGATCGGCATAGAGGGGCTGAAACCATCTCCAGAGCCGCGGTAAACGTCGCCGGGTAGGATATCTTCACGGTTGTTTAAGTGCTGCGCCAACTCCGGCCAGAAAGGTCACCAAGGCCTCGCTTCCGATGCCCTGCTCGGCGCGTTCATCGGCAAGCCGGACTACGGCAAGGCTCCACTCGGGCACAAAGGCGATCGAAGTGTTTTTGCTCGCCATGCCCCACGTGGCCCGGATCGGCAGGTCAGGCAGATCGAGCCTCAGCCGGGAATGCACGCCAAGCGTGCGGAAAATAAAGCCGCCGGGAACGTATTTGGGATCCGGCTTCGGGCGGTCAGCCTGCACCTCCGTGGCGGCCTGCAGATAGCGGCGGCTGACGAGTTGGCGCCCGTTCCAATTGCCGTCACCCGCGAGGAGCACTGCAACCTTGGCGAGTTCGTCGGCATTCGTCGTGATGCCGTGAAAGTGGCCGGCACCGCCATTCACACGGATCCCGCCGGGGAGCGCATAGGCTCCCCAGGAGAATTTCTCGCGATCCACCCCGATCGGACCGCCCAGGCGCGACCAGAAAACATCCTCGAACGATTCGCCCGCCGCCCGCGTGGCGGCGAGCACCCCCATGACAATCGCGGTATCCGACAGCTCGAACTGGGTGCCAGCCGGAAATTTGGGCTCGATCGGAACAAAGGGGTCCTCAAGTGGTGGTTTGCTGAACAACTCGGAGGGTGGAACGCGATCGTCGATGCCGCGATACCCGGAGGTGTTCGTCAGGAAATGGCGAAACGTCACCGTGGGGTAGAGTTCGGCCAGGCGTGGTTCATAGCGCGCAGCGGGATCGTCCAGCGCGAATTTTCCCTCATCCACGAGCACACCGAATACGAGGGAGGTAATCACCTTGGGCAGACCGCGCACGGGCTGGACTTGGTCGGCCATCGCGCCACGCCAGATCACACAGCCCTGACGCACGACGACCATGCGCTCGGCGCCCGCGCCACCGGCGGCCTTGGCATAGACTTCGATGGCCTTGGCCAGCTTCGCGCCGTCCACGCCGACTTGTTCGGGACTCGCGACAGGCAGCGACCGGGACAGAGAGGATTGCGACCACGCAGTGGAAACTGCACAGCTCCAGCAAAATGCGGGGAGAATTAAACGAGAAAGCAGGGGTAGCATACCAGACAATTTCCCCCTTCCCGCAACCGGATCAACCCCCACCGTGGATTACCAGTAAACTAAAACCGCCACCCGGGGTGCCGGAGAGACTTTCCCAACGGAAAATGTAATACATATCGCGCGCCGCTGGCATGATTCCTAATCCGGCAGGACGAACCATGGTTTACGGATAAAGCTTGAGCTGGGCTGTGCTACCCCGGCTCCACGGCATATAGCCCCACCCTCCACCATGCAGCTCATGTGCGATGCACTCGCCGTGCTCGGTTCACGACACGGCCTCCTCTTCAACCCCATCCAACGCCGATGCGGCATTGTGCGCTTTGATCGGTTCGATGCGCTCCCTGAACTTCACCTGCACGTCGGGGTGCGCATCGGGACCCGCGAACGCCTCTTTCCCCTCACCCCTGGATCGACAGACTTTGACTTTGTCGACCAGCGGCTCGCGCCGTGCTCCACGCGTTACATCGGCCTTGACGGACCGGCGGGCCTGAAAGTCACGCTTTCCGTCGCCGTCCCCTTCCGGGCAGGGGACTTCGAATTCTCCTCCACTCCGGTGGTGGCCTTGCGGCTCGAGGTGGCGCGGCTGAGCGGAAAATACCGCTACACCGAGTGCAGCGAGCTTGCCGAGGAAGTTGAGCTGTTCTTCGCCTTTTCCGGCCCGGATATCGTGACTAGTCCGGAAGGTTCGGCGTTGCGGCTCCAATTCCGCAGTCGGCGGCTGCGCCAGGTCGACCAGGACCCGGCAGATGCGCCTCAGGACTGGCACACCCAGGTGGACCATCTGGTCTCCCCGCGCGGCAGTCTGACGGGAAACGGATTTTCCCGTTTGGTCACCCCAGGCAGCGGGGAGGCGCTAGAGGTCTTTTGGTGTGCCTACCCCGCTCCCTTGCTGGAAGTCCGGGGCGAACGCTGTCCGTTCGCCTGTGCGGAAAGTTTCGCCGATGTCCAAGCGGTGGGCGCTTGGGCGCTGCGCCAGGGCAATGAGATTTGGAACGCCGCGCGCCAACTGGAAGAGCGCGTCGCCGCCACCACCCCGAGCATCAGCCGCCGCCGCCTGCTCAGCTATACGCTGCACTCGTGGCTGATGAACACGTGGCTGGTGCGTCGGCCCGACGGCCGGCGCTGGTTCAGTGTGTGGGAAGGGAGCTGCTATTTCCATTCGACCCTTGATGTCGAATTCACTCAGGCGCCGTTTTACTTGGCGATCTGGCCGGAGTTGCTCGGCCTGCAGCTGGATGCCTGGCCCGAGTTCATGAAGAAAGGCAGCGGGGTCTTGGGCGCCCAAGGAAACGGCACGCGCTTCTTCAGCCATGACGTCGGTCGCTACGCCGATGCCAACGGCCCGGCTTACCCGCATGACATGGAGGTCGAGGAGGCGGCCAATTACGTGCTGTTGTCGTTCGCTTATGCGCGGCACACCCGGGATTGGGCGCGGGTGCGCCAGCACGGCGCGGCGTTGCGCGATGCCCTGCTCTTCCTGATCGCCTGCGGTCATCCGCGCACAGGCGTGCCCGTGAAAGGCGTGGCCAACACCATCGACGACGCCTCCCCCGCGATTCAATATGGGCACGAGCAGGTCTATCTCGCAGTGAAAACCTATGCGGCGTTCGTCGCCGGCCGCGAACTCGCGGCCGAAGGAGGCTTCATCAGTCTGCGCCGCCAACTCAGGGCACGCGCCGGACGGATTCTCCGCCAGCTCGAACGGAAGGGCTGGCGCGGCGATCACTATGCCGCGCTCCTGCGGCCCGATGGCGAGGTCAAGAACCCCTGGACCGGCCGCCTCGAAACTTATGCCGAGATCCCCGGCTGGGACGCACCGCACATCTACACGACCAACGGTCTGGCGCTGCTAGAGCTCCTGGACTTCCCCACCGGGCTCAACCCGCGCCGTGTGCGAAAGGACCTCGTCACGAGCACTGATCGCTGCCTTCGGGAATACGGGTGCGTGCACACCGACTATGATGGCGACCAGGCCGAGTCAGGGGATGCCGTCCTCCGCGGTCTGGCGGGCAGTTCGCGCCACCCCGGGTGGATCTCGATGAACCTCCTTCGCGATCTCGTCGCCGAACGCCACGGCCTCGACGTCCGGCATCTCAGCGAGCGCTACTGGGACTGGCAGGTCGTCACCAACACGCAGGAGCCCAAACTCTTTTTCGAGACGTTCAACGGCAATAATCTTTGCTTCTATCCCCGTGGTGTCGTGTGCTGGGGCTGGCTGCTGCCCACCCGATCACGCCGCGGTCAACGCCGGACATGATTGCAACGATTCCCCCGCCCGCCGTTATGCCGCCCCGGCAAGTCAGCCCGGATGGGTGCCACCTAGTGAATGCCCACGGAGGCTATTTCCCCTACTTGGCCGACACGGCTTGGGAAATGTTTCACCGCATGGACGCGGCCGACGTCATTGCCTATCTCGACAACCGCCAAGCCAAGGGATTCACCGTCATCCAAGTCGCCTTGCTCGCTGAACTCGACGGGCTGCGCATCCCCGACCGTAACGGGCAGCTCCCGCTAACTGCGCTCGATCCGGAACGGCCGAATGAGACATGGCTGCGCTGGGTCGAATGGGTCATGGACCAAGGCACCGCCCGCGGGTTCACCTTTGCGCTCGTTCCGGCCTGGGGCGACAAGGTCAAGCCTCTCGCGCGCGGTGCCGGGCCAAGTATTTTCCGTCCGGCGAATGCGCACCGGTTCACCCGCCTGCTGGCGCAGCGCTGGCGCGAGCGGCCGCTCCTCTGGTTTCTCGGTGGCGACCGCAATCCGGAGTCGGCGGAGGAGTTTGCAATCTGGGACGCAATGGCGGCCGGTTTAATTGAGGGCGGGGGCCCCGGCGCACTCATCACCTTCCATCCCGAGGGTTATCGCTCCAGTTCGGAATTTTTCCACGACCGGCCGTGGCTCGCGTTCAACGCCCTGCAATCCGGCCATGGGCGTCGCGACTATCCGGTGCACCAACGCATCCTCACCGATACAACACTGCTGCCTCGCAAGCCCGTGATCGACGTCGAGCCCTGCTACGAGGATGTGCCGGTGGAGTTCTGGAAACTGACCGCCGGCAGACGGTGGACGGACATCCCCGAGGCTGAACTGACATATGAGAGCTACCGGCAGCTTCACGGCTACATGGGACCGTGGGACGTGCGCAAAGCGGTTTACCGCGCCCTGTTCGCCGGCGCCGCCGGGGCGGCCTACGGCCACAACGCCGTGTGGCAGGTGTGGCAACCCGGTCGCAATCCGCGTAACGTTCCTTCGCCCATGGCCTGGCGCGACGCCCTTGACCGCCCCGCCGCCCGGCAAATGCGCCATGTGCGCACCATGCTCGACCGGTTTGGCTGGCTTGAACCCGTGCCGGAGATCTCCGCCGCCGAATCCGCTCCCGGCGGCGCGCTCTTTGCCCGGTCCCGCCACACCGGCGAATTGCTCTGCTATCTGCCTTCGCCGCAGGTCGGCACCCTGTCATCCGCAGCGCTCGCGACCGTCACCAGCCCGGCCGGCCTGTTGGTCGAGCGCTTCGATTCCGCCACCGGAATTACCGTCGGACCGCTACACCTGCCCGCCGGCTTGGCCTTGCCTTGGTCCGTCCCGGAGCAGACCGAGGACGCCATCATCATCTTTCGTCCCGCATGAACTGATCCGAATCAGGCAATGCTCGCCGGGCCCCCTGCCGCTCCTCCGCCTCCGGGTTCACGACCTTCCACCGCCTCCCGCTTACGACCCACCCGGCACAACTCCGCGCCCCCGCCATGAG
>Ga0163150_10003362_pt1 | contig 22627 bp, 17 predicted proteins | sample OliLakLV19P2IB_FD_148628 | JGI IMG/M metagenome (GOLD analysis project Ga0163150, IMG submission 148628) | Freshwater microbial mat bacterial communities from Lake Vanda, McMurdo Dry Valleys, Antarctica - Oligotrophic Lake LV.19.P2.IB | ecosystem: Environmental > Aquatic > Freshwater > Lake >...
ACCGAGAAGCTCAAGGAGCAGGCCGCCGGCGACGCCGATCCCACGACCGCCGAGGCGAAGCGCACGCCGCACGTCATCGTCCGAATCGTGATCGTCGAAGAGGCGGAGTGATCGCCGTGAACGCGCTTCGCATCACCCCATCATTCACGCTCGTCGCCGCACCACCCGCTTAGCGGTCGTCCATGGCTTAGCGGTCGGGCCGTAGGCTCGGCGCAGGCCCACCCGTCCCGCGCTGCACGACCTCTCGATCCGCGTCATCTGCGACCATTTTTTCCTGCCTCCGCGCGGGGCTGGTCCGCGCGCGTCGTCACCCCCGCACCAAGGGTGGGCCTGCGCCGAGCCTTCGGCCCGACCGCTAAGCGGCGATGCGGATCCATGACCGAGTGTCGCAAACCGGCTAAGATGCCCCTCCCTTTATGGCATCCAAGGACGCACCATGACCGCCGCCCCCGAAAACAATCAACCCAAGCCCGCCGCCGCTTCCGCCGCGCCCGCGCCCGTCACCAAGACGATGGACAACATCGTCGCCCTCTGCCGGCGGCGCGGGTTCATCTGGCAGTCCTCCGAAATCTACGGCGGCATCAACGGCTTCTGGGACTACGGCCCCATGGGCGCCGCGCTCAAGAAAAACCTCAAGGACGCCTGGCGCAAGGACATCATCCTCTGCCCCGCCAACGGCCCCGATGGCAAGACCCTCGACGTCGTCGAAGTGGACTGCACGATCATCATGCACCCGAAGGTGTGGATCGCCAGCGGACACGCGGCGGGGTTTAATGATCCGATGGTGGATGACACAGAGACGAAACAGCGGTTCCGCGCTGACCATTTATTTGGTTCGTCGATTCTTCCAATTGATGATCAAGCGGCGATCGGCGCAATGCAGTCGGGACTGCCAACACCCGAGTTTTCCTATTATCGAACTGTCATAGCGTCGAGCATTGGAGAGGCTGTCGAGATTTTCAGATCCGAGAAAAAGCTGACGAAGCCTTGGGTCCTTGGCGAAATCCGAGAAGATCGAACACACCCTGGACGGTTTGGTGGGCGAGCTCGGGGACCTCAAGATGAGGAGCGCGCATTCATTATTGTTCCTGTGCCGTTCAGTGAACTCGATGCGTCGCCGGAAAAAGTGCCATCCCCCTTCACTGGCAAAGCAGGGAAGCTGACGAAACCGAGGCAGTTCAACCTCATGTTCGAAAGCCACGCCGGCGCCATCAAAGACGAAGACAACAAAGTCTGGCTCCGCCCCGAAACCGCCCAGGGCATCTTCACCCAGTTCTGGAACGTCGTCGATACCTCGCGCGTCAAGGTGCCCTTCGGCATCGCCCAGCAGGGCAAGGCGTTCCGCAACGAGGTCACGCCGCGCAACTTCACCTTCCGCTCCCGCGAGTTCGAGCAGATGGAGATCGAGTTTTTCATCACCCATCCCGATGCCCTGAAACCCGGTGAGCTGACGCCCAGGGACTGGTACGAGTTCTGGTACAAGTCGCGCTACCAGTGGTGGCAGGACATCGGCCTCGCCGGTGAGAACCTCCAGCTCCGCCACCACGACAAGGACGAGCTCTCGCACTACGCGAAGGAAGGGGCCGGCGTCTGCGATGTCGAGTACCGCTTCCCGTTCACCGCGCCCGGCTTCGGCGAGCTCGAGGGCATCGCGCACCGAGCCGACTTTGACCTCAAAGCCCACGCCACCGCGTGCGGCAAGGGCGATAAGCTGCGCTACTTTGACCAGGCGCGAAACGTGCGTTATTTCCCGCATGTGATCGAGCCCTCGGCCGGCGCCGACCGCGGCACGCTCGCCCTCATCTGCGAAGCCTTCACGCCCGACCCCTCTCGGCCCTCGGGCTTGTACATGAAGTTCAACCCGCGCATGGCCCCGATCAAGGCGGGCATCTTCCCGCTCGTCAACAAGGACGGCATGCCCGAGATCGCCGACAAGCTCCATAAGGAGCTGCGCGGCAAATACGCCCTCGAGTTCGACGAGAAGCAGACCATCGGCAAACGCTACGCCCGCATGGACGAAGTCGGCACGCCCTACTGCTTCACCATTGACGGGGAGACCCCCTCGACGCAGACCGTGACCGTGCGCGAGCGCGACACGCTCAAGCAGGAGCGCATCGCGCTCGATAAGGTGGGGGCGTTCCTCGCGGAGAAGATTGAGCAATGACAAGCGCCACCGCAACCGCCTCTGCCCTCGCTTAGCGGTCGGGCCGGAGGCTTGGCGGAGGCCCACCCGCGGTCGTGAACGATGCGACCGTGCGTGCCACGCCGAGAACGGGTGGCCGTGCGCCGAGCCTTCGGGCCGACCGCTAAGCGACGGCTTCGCGCGGCGAGAACACCAGATCTGTAGTCGGGACGTCGGGACATGACGCAGACAACCGTTCGCACGCGCACCGCGGTAACGCGGATGCGTTGGCCATCGCCGGTCGTCGTTGCCGCGCTATCGGTGACGGTGGCGGCGGCGTGGTGGTTCTTGCTCCGCACCCCGGCGCCAGCGTTCACCATCACGCGCGACATCGAGTACGCGAGCGCGGACGGTCATTCGCTGAAGCTCGATCTGTATCTCCCCGCCGGCCGCAACCCCGCGCCGCCCATCATCCTCTGGCTGCACGGCGGCGGCTGGCGCTACGGCGACAAGTCCCACGTCCCGCTGCGCTTCCTCGCCAGCGAGGGTTACGCGATCGCCAGCATCGATTACCGCCTGTCGCCCAACGCCCCGTTCCCCGCACAGATCCACGACTGCAAGGCGGCGGTGCGGTGGATCAAAGCGAACGCCGCAAAACACCGCATCGATCCCTCGCGCATCGTCGCGGCCGGCGAATCGGCGGGCGCGCACCTGGCGCTGCTCCTGGGCACGACGGGCAACGAAGCGGCGCTCGATGGCGGCGTCGGCGCGCACGCGAATGAATCGACGAAGGTCGCGGCGGTCATCGACTTCTTCGGCAGCGGCGACCTGACCGTGTACATCGATGCGCCCGTCGGCGAATCGACCGAGGTGTTGACCTTGCTGCTCGGCGGCCCGCTCGCCGAGCGGCGCGAACTCGCCCGGCAAGCGAGCCCGGTGCATTGGATCAGCGCGGGCGATGCCAGGGCGCTGGTGCTGCACGGCAAGGCCGATGACGCGGTGCCGCTCGTTCAGAGCCAGCAACTGATCGAACAGTTTCAGGCGGCCAACGTAAAGGTGACGTGGCATTTCCTGCCGACGGCGGGGCACAACACGGGGCCGTTTCTCGACGAGGCGGGCAAGGAGCGGATCAGGACGTTTTTGCGGGAGTCGGTCAGGCAGTGACCCATGCACGGGAGTGCATGGGCTTTGATCGGGGTGGTGGGGTTGGTCAGGTTAAGGTGGCGGTGGAGGAGGCCCGAAAATAGGTGAGGGTGGCGCGGCTGCCTCCGAGGTTCGGGGCGGGCTATCGGACTCAAGTGGACGATCGATGGACCAGGGAAAAGCGACAACCGAATCCGCCGCCGCCGTGGCGACGCCCGCCGACGCCACTGTCGTCGCGCCGCCGCCGAAGCCCGCCGCCGCGCCGAAAGCGCCCGTGAAACCGACCGGCGCGAAGCCGCCCCTCAAGCCCGGCGCCAAACCCAAGGCGCCGCCCACGTTTCTCAGTTCGTTCATCGATGGCGTCACGCACCCGACGCTGCCCGCGGTCATCGGCACGCTCTCCGTCGCGCTCGCCTGGTTCCTCGCCTGCCTCTTACTCGTCACACCCGCCAACCTCGCGAAGGTCGATGCGCGGTACTTCATGACCGTGCCCGAAGACGACTACACCGAGGTCTCGCTCCGCGCCTTCCGCATCGCGCAGCAGAAGGAGAAGCCGCCCTTCGCCGTCGCGATCCTCGGCACCAGCGGCACGCGCGAGTCGATCTACGATGAGAAGATCATCGAGGAGGCCGTCGGCGCCGAACTGAAGATGCCGGCCCCCTGCTACTTCCTCGCGGCCAAGGCGCTGAGCCTCTATGAGATCGCCGGGCTGATGGATCAGGTCGGCGACGGCTTCCGCGGCATCGTGATGGTGCACGTCGGCCCTAACGCGCTCAGCGACTCCGGCGACGCCCGCGGCTACCTCACCAGCCTGCACCGCCTCGCGTTTCAGAATGAGGTGTACGACGAGGAGCTCCGGCGCGTCGGCCTCGAGCCCGCATCGCACACCGGCAACTATTTTCTCGACAACTGGCGCTTCTTCTCCGCCCGCACCAACGCCGACCTGCTGCGCCACCTCGTCTTCGGCCCGCCCGACTTCAAGCGGCACCGCTACGTCGACAAGCCGCCCTTGCGCGACAACGCCGTGGGTTGGAAGGCGATGGTGAAGACCGCGAAGGAGTGGATGAACGAGGACGCCTACCGCGCCAACCGCCAGGCGAACAAGGAGCTGCTCGACCGCATGACTGCCCGCCTTCGCAAGAACGGCCGGGTCGAGCTCGTGCTCGTCGAGGTGCCACGCCACCCGGAGCTGTCGACGGAACTGATCCCACCCGCGCTCGACCCCGATCACCGCGCCTTCATGCGGCGCTGGGCGACGGAGCCGGGCGTGCACTACTTCGAGCTGGACGACGAAGCGGAACTGACAGCCGATGACCTCGAGGATTACATCCACCTGCGCAGCCCGGCCGCCCAAGTGCGCTACACCAAGGTGCTCGCCGAGAAGCTGCGATCCGTCGCGGCCACGTGGAAGGAAGGCCCGTGAACAAAATCAAGATGGGACGCATCCTGGGGATCACCGTGCAGGCCATCGTCGTCGGCACGCTGCTGTTCGTCGCGGTGTTCCGCCTCGCGGGCATCATGGGCGGGGCGAGGGTGTTTCAATATGAAGGATTCTAAACTCCAAAATACAAGCTCCAAAATCCAAACAAGCTCCAATCAAGGCAGAAACGGAGCGAAAACGAGGCAGTGACACGGCGTCGATCAAGGAACGATCGTGCCTCGTTGCCGACTTCGGGTCGTTTGGATTTTGGAGCTTGTTTGGATTTTGAGATTTGGAATTTGGAGCTTACTTAAGGTGACGCAACCTTGGTTCTGGATCATGCTCGGCTGCACGTTCGCCGCTTTCTGGGCGGCGCCGCTGCGGCTGCGCCTCTCGATCCTCACCGCCGCGTCGCTGGCGTTCATCTTCCTGATCCTCGACGGCACCGACGCGAACGACGGCAAGCCGCTCATCAGCGCCACCGCCCAGCGCCTGGCCATGATCGCCATGGTCGGCTGGGCCCTCGCGTTCTACTTCCTCGCCCCGCTTGCGAAGAAGGAAGGCCCCGGCAAAAAATGGACGGTGCTGCTGCTCATCCTCGGCATCGTCGGCTTCCTCGCGTGGTTCAAGTACGTCCCCGTCATCACCGCCCGCTTCGGCGCCGGCCCGATGCGCTTCTTCATCCCGCTGGGCATCAGCTACTTCACCTTCAAGCTCATCCACTACGCGCTGGAGGTCGGGCGCGGCACCATCAAGGACCGCTCGCTCGATGCGTTCCTAAGCTACGTCTTCCTCTTCCCCGCCTTCACCGCCGGGCCCATCGAGCGCTTCGATCACTACCTTGCCGCGCGGGAGACGCGCCTGAGCAAGGAAGCGATTGCAGAAGGGCTCAGCCGAATCATCGTCGGCCTGGTGAAGTTCCTGGTGATCGCGCAGATGGTGATGGTGCTGATCTTCGGGCAGCGGACGATGGTCGAGCTGCTGTACGACTTCAACACGCTGGGCGCGTGGGACGTGTGGAAGTTCATGATCGCGGCCTATCTTCAGATGTACCTGGGCTTCAGCGCGTACACCGACCTCGCCATCGGCGCCAGCCGGCTGTTCGGCCTGAAGATCGCGGAGAACTTCAACTGGCCGATCTTCGCGTCGAACATCACCGAGTTCTGGAAGCGGTGGCACATGTCGCTGGCGAACTGGTGCATGACGTACATCTACATGCCGACGCTGGGCAAGTGGCGGAATCCGTACATTGCGTCGTACCTGACGTTCATCATCATGGGCATCTGGCACGCCGGCGCCCTGCCTTGGATCGCGTGGGGTCTGTATCACGCAACGGGGCTCGCGGCGTATCAGTGGTGGGGCAAGTATCGCCGGCAGAAGAAGTGGCAGTTCTTCAACGGCGCCGCGTGGAAGTACGCCTGCATCCCGATCACCTTCCTCGTCATCACCGGCAGCTTCGCGTTCACGGAGATGCAGCCGAGCACGACAGAGAGCTACGGCGGGACGATGGACAGCCTGCGCCTGCTAGGGAAGATGCTGTTCCTGCCGGTGACGCGGTAGGGTGGGCACTCGCTGCAGGGTGGCACTGACAAGGCCTGCTCGGAGGCCTTGTCAGTGGAGGACGTCATCGCTGCTGCGCCACTGACAAGCTCCGCGGACTGCGCTTGTCAGTGCCACCCGTCGTTGGCTCTCCACTGGACTGCTCCGCCCCGCCGGTCGATAAACTCTGCATCTTCGCGCACCAGGGCCGACCCATGTTTGAGATCGTGTTATCCGACCTTCTCGCCGGCAGCGTCGAGCGCCGCGGCGATCACGTCGCCATCGTCGATGGCCCCGCGCAGGTGACCTACGCCGAGCTCGGCAAGCGCGTCGAGCAGGCAGCGGCATGGCTTCTCTCGCGCGGCATCCGGCGCGGCGACCGCGTCGGCGTCCACCTGATGAAGAGCGCCGAGGAAGTGGTCGCGATGTTCGCCGCCTGGCGCATCGGCGCGGTGATGGTGCAGATCAACTACCAGTGGACCGCGGCCCAGCTCGATTACGTCCTGCGCGACTGCGATGTGAAGGCGCTGTTCATCGACGCCCGCCCCGCTGTGGCGCTGGCGACGGGCGACATGCCCGCCACGCTCGAGCACATCTGCGTCAAAGGCAAGGCCCCCGAGCACGCGAAGTTCGTTTCGTGGTCGACGCTCCCCCCTGCCGCCAACGTCCCGCCCGCCCCGGGGATCGACACCGACCTCGCCGCCCTGCTCTACACCTCCGGCTCCACCGGCAAGCCCAAGGGCGTGATGCTCACGCACCTGAACCTCATCGCCGGTGCCCGCAGCGTCGGCAAATATGTCGATGCCCGCGCCAGCGACCGCCTGCTCAGCCTGCTGCCGTTCAGCTTCGATTACGGCCTCAACCAGCTCATGCAGATGGTGCTCGTCGGCGGCACCGTCGTCTTGCAAAAAGTGATGATGCCCGCCGAGATCGCCAAGGCGCTGGCGACGCAGAACATCACCGGCTTCGCGGCCGTGCCGCCCGTCTGGATCCCCCTCACGCAATACCTCATCGAAAAACCAACCGCGTTCCCATCGCTCCGCTACATCACCAACAGCGGCGGCAAGATCCCACCCTCGACGCTCGAGCTGATGCCCCGCGCCTACGGCAGCGCGAAAATCTTCCTTATGTACGGCCTCACCGAAGCGTTCCGCTCGACCTATCTGCCGCCCGAGCTCTTCGCGACAAAAATGGGCTCGATGGGCAAGGCGATCCCCAACGTCGAGACCTACATCATCAAGGACGATGGCATCGCCGGCCCCGGCGAACAGGGCGAGCTCGTCCACCGCGGCAGCCTGATCAGCCTCGGCTACTGGGGCAAGCCGCAGGCCACCGCGGAAAAAATCCGCGTCTGCCCTCAGCTCCGCCACCTCATTGGCGACGAGAAGGTGTGCTACTCGGGCGACCTCGTGCGCATCGATGAAGATGGCTACTACTGGTTCGTCAGCCGGGCCGACTCGATGATCAAGTGCTCCGGCTTCCGCATCAGCCCGACGGAGGTGGAAGACGTCGTGAGCAAGAGCGGGATGGTGACGCACGTCGTCGCGTACGGCGCGGCTGATGATCTCAACGGGCAGAACGTCGAGGTCGCCGTGACCAGCAGCAACGGCCACGCGGTGGATGAAGCCGCTCTGCTCGCCTATTGCAAGCAGAACATGCCGCACTACATGGTGCCGAAGAAGATCCACGTCTGGCCCGACGACATGCCGCGCACGGGCAGCGGGAAGCTCGATCGGCCGGCGATTGTGAAGAAGTGCTTGGGAGAGTGACGCCTCCTACTCCCCTCCCTCTTAGGGAGGGGCGGGGGGAGGGTCGAGCCCACGAATATCCCTAACCATCATGATGACTGTTAGTCCGACCCTCCCCTAACCCCTCCCTAAGAGGGAGGGGAATAAGAACGCATCAAAGGAAACACTATGGCCCTCACCCGCGACGCACTCCTCGACTACCTTCAGAACAAGCAGGGCATCGACCCCGCCGTCATCGAGAGCGATGACACCGAGCTTTTTTCCTCCGGGCTCATCGACTCGTTCAGCATGGTCGACCTCATCCAGTTCATCGAAACCGAAGGCGGCTTCAAGATGAACCCGTCGGATGTCAACCTCGACAACCTCGACTCGATCGCGAAGATCATCGCGTTTGCCGAGTCGCAGACGGCGTGACGTTCCGGCTCCCCTCCCCTCTTAGGGAGGGGCTGGGGGAGGGTCGGGCACACAATCATCGCTGTCGCCCGGCCGCAGCGTCATTCTCCGGCGGCGACATCCTCAATCACTCGGACACAGTGTCAATCGTTGACGCGACCCTCCCCCTTCCCCTCCCTAAGAGGCAGGGGAGTGAGACCAGCCAGATCGTGAACACCCTCCTCCAACAGATCGCCCGCGAACACGGCACGCCGTGCTATGTCTATTTCTTCGATGAGGTGCTCGCCCGCATCAAGCTGCTGCGCGAGTCGTTCGGCGGCCGGTTCACGATAAGCTACGCGGTCAAGAGCAATCCCAACCTTGAACTCCTCCGCCGGCTGCGCTGGCAGGCCGACTGCCTCGATATCTCCTCCGGCGGCGAGCTCGACCGCGCACTTCAATCCGGTTGGCCGACGGCGGCGCTCAGCTTCACCGGGCCGGGCAAACGCGTCGCCGAGCTGCACGCGGCAGTGAAAACGCACGTCGGTGAAGTGGTGGTTGAATCGCTCGATGAAGCCGTACTGCTCGACCGGGCGGCCCGCGAAGCCGGCATCCGCCAGCCGATCCTCGTGCGCGTCGCGCCCAAGAAAGTCCCGCGCGGGTTCGGCGTCAACATGGCGGGCAAGCCGTCGCAGTTCGGCGTCGATGAGGAAGTCGTCGATGTCGTGCTGCCGAAGATTCTCGCCCTGCCCAACCTCGACCTCCAGGGCTTTCACATCTATTCCGGCTCGCAGTGCCTGAACAACGAATCGATCGCCGAGAACTACGAAATCTTCATCGCCCTCTTCCGCCACCTCTGCGGCACGCACGATATCACGCCACGCAAGCTTGTTTTCGGCTCGGGCCTGGGCATCCCGTACACCGAGAAGGACGAGCCGCTGGACCTGCCCAAGATCGCGGCGCGGATCAACCCGCAGCTCGATGGGCTGCGCGCCGAGCCGCGCTTCGCGAAGGCGGGCCTCGCGCTCGAGCTCGGCCGGTTCCTCGTCGGCGAGGCCGGCATCTACATCACGCAGGTCATCGCACGCAAGGAGTCGCGCGGCGCCGTCATCTGCATCTGCGACGGCGGCATGAACCACCACCTGGGTGCATGCGGCCACTTCGGCGGCGTCATCCACCGCAACTACCGCATGTCGCGCGTCACGGATGCCGCACTCGATGCGCCGGTCATCGCCCACGAACTCGTCGGCCCGCTCTGCACCACCATCGACACGCTGGGCCACGGCGTGAAGCTCCCCGCCCTCCAAGTCGGCGACATCCTCGCCGTACACTCCTCCGGTGCCTACGGCCTGTCCGCCAGCCCGATCCATTTCATCAGCCACGCGCCGCCGAAGGAGATCATGGTGCAGACGATCGGCGGCAAGATCGACATCAGCGACGTGACGACGCGCGGGGGGTAAGTCAATTTCGATGGGTGCCACGGACAGCGCAGCGAGTCCGCGAGCGCAGTCGTCCGTGCAGACGGCAATGGACGCCCGGCACGGACGACTGCGCACGCGAAGCCTCGCTTCGCTGTCCGTGGCACCCAATTCTCTGCGCTCACAACCTCTTCGCCATGTGCAGATGAATCAGCCTCCGCCGTGTGCCGTCATCGCTGACCTCGCCTTGGCCGATGTGCTCGAAGCCGAACCGCTCATACAGCCGGATTGCCGCCTCGTGGTCGGGGCTTACATCGAGCGCCAGGCGCGTCGCGCCGATGGCGCGGGCCTCGGCTGCCGTGCGGTCGAGCAGTTCCTTGCCGTACCCCCTGCCCCGCGCGGCTTCGCGCACCGCGAGCCGGCTGATGTAGAAATCGCCTGCTTCCAGCGGCAAAAACGTGCGCCCCGCCAGTTGCAACCGCCAGCGCACCGGCGTGCCCCGCGCGAACCACGGCGTCCGGCTCAGCGTCAGCGCCGCCCGCAGCCGGCAGGCCGTCACCTGGTCCGCCGCCATCGCCGCCGCCATCGCCTTCAGCTCGCCCCCCTCGACGATCAGCGACGCGAACGGCGGCGAAAACTCACTGGCCCCCGCGCTGAACAGCAGTTGGTGCGTCGTCGCCGCCAGCGCCGGGCCGTCGTAGACGAACGCGTCGTAGGTCGATGACGCCGCCGCCGCCAGTGCGACCAATTCCGCCTCGTGCATCCCGATGTCCCGCGTCACATCCATCGCCACGTTGTAACCCCGCAAGACCTGCGTCGCAATGCGTCGGCTCGGTATCATGAACCCATGCGAAAACTCAATGCCGCCTGCGCGCTCGTGCTGTTCCTGCTGCTCGTGACATCGCCGGCCCTCGCGGCTGATGAAACGGGCGAGAAAGTTGAGCGCGCCGACTGGGGCGCGATCTCCCGGCAGCCGGAACTGGGGCGCGTGATCGTCGCGGTTGACACGATGCCGGCCGACCAGCGGGTCGTGCTGCCGATGCCGATCGAGGGCGCGGTGAATGCGTACGTCGACGAACCCGGCCGCATCGGTCCCGGGAATCTGCGCCGGGTCGCCATCAACTACTTCGACAAGTCGATGTCACTGCACCCGCCGGCCGACGCGGGCAAGGCCTGCGTGGTCATTGTGGACACCGCCGCGAAATCGTCGCAGCAGAACGATGGCCGCTGGCTGTTCAGCGCGACCGATGCGAAGATCAATCCGGCCGCCGGCAAGGACAAGACCGAGGCAAAGCTCATTGCCGACGGCGCGAACCAGCGGATCAAATTCTGGTCCGTCCTCGATGAAACCATTTCGTGGGAATGGACCGCCACGCGCCCCGGCATGTACGACATCGAGCTCACCTACGCCCTCTCGGAAAAGCCCGCGAAGGTCCGCGCATCCATCGATGACACACACGTCGAGGCGGAGCTGAAGCGCGTCGGCTCCGTGGATACGTTCGTTCCGTTCACGCTCGGCAAGGTCTACGTGAAGTCGCCCGGCAAGCACACGCTGACGCTGCGCACACTTGAACGCGAGCGCTTCGGCATCTCGGTGAAGGCCGTCACGCTCCGCCCGACCGGTGAGGGCCAACCTGTTAAGCAAGCGGACGACGGCTCGATCCTGCTCCACTCCCGCGACGCCACCAGCCACGGCACCAAGCTGCAGTACGAGCCGAAGCCGGAGAAGAACACCTTGGGCTACTGGGTCAACGTCACCGACCAGGCCTACTGGACCTTCACCGTCACCAAGCCCGGCACCTTCGACGTCGAGATCCTCCAGGGCTGCGGCAAAGGCTCCGGCGGCGCGGAGGTCGCCATGGTGCTGCTCGAACCGACCGGCTTCGGCAAGGACCAGGCTCTCAAGTTCACCGTCGAAGACACCGGCCACTTCCAGAACTTCAAGCCGCGCAACATCGGCACGATCAAGATCGAGAAGGCGGGCGAGCACACCTTCCTCGTGAAGCCGCTTAAGAAGCCGGGGGTGGCGGTGATGGATTTGAGACAGGTGAAATTGACGCCGGTGAACCCTGACAAGCCATGAAAGCAAAGTCCGGCAAACCCACGTTCAATCGGACGAAGGTGCTCCGTCGTCACTGGTTTAAAGTGATCGCAATCACCGTCGGAGTCTGCGTCTTCACGTCATTGATCGTGGTGATGGATGTAAAGTTCGGCCGTGAGATTAGTCTTCAAAAGCAATCCGTTGGTTTTGAGGAGGGGACCGGCCAAGTCATCACCAGTAGAAAAGAGTCTAGCAGCGGAAAACGGCGCACCGTCAAGCCGAAAGTAGAAGTCGAGTTCGTCGTCGGCAACCACACTCACTTCGTGACTTTGGGCACCACCATCGGGCTTTCGGCTTCGGCCTATGCGGATGCAGTGCTCGCGCGGTTCCCGCTGGGGGCAACCGTCCCGGTCTTTTTTAATCCGGAGGATCCATCCGAGGCGGTTTTGGAGCGAGGGGTCCGTTCGATTGACCTATTTATGATTCTTTTCGCGATACCGTTCAATGCGGCGGTCATTGTCGCGTTGCTCGTTGTGATCGGGCTTTGGAAGCCGACCAGGTTGGGCTCTCGCCAGTCCGATTCATCGCCATTCACACGATGGGCAACGGCCCTGGGGACGAGCACGGTCTATGGATGCGCGGCACTGGTGGTGGGCAGTCTCCTGTGCCTCTTTGGATTCGGCCTTTTCACAGACCTGCATTTTTCGGTCGAGATTATGTGGGGCGCCATTTATTGCTTGCTCGCGGCGAGCGCATTGACGTTCCTGATGAGTCTTTTTAAGGCGGTGCGCGCGGCACCTAGTTCTCTCAATTCATCTTCGGATCGCGCGGCACGAGCGTCGGCTTGATGTTCGGATACGCCGCGATGCGGGCCGCCTGCCTCGTGGTGGTTTCCCACAGATAAGCGTCTTCGCTGAAGACGTGCTCGGCGCTGGCGAGCAGCGTGACCCAGGAGCCGGTGGCCATTTCGTTTTCGAGCTGGCCGGCGGACCAGCCCGCGTAGCCGACGAAGAAGCGGGCCTGGCCCTCGCCGCTGCTGACGACCTGCTCGACCGCGTCCTTATCGGTGCAGAAGAACATGCCGTCGCAGACGGAGTTGGAGGTGACTTCCTCACAGGTATGCACCACCATCAGCGGACCTTCGCACGGGCCGCCGTGGTGCAGCACATCCTCGCGCAGGCAGGGCGAGTCGCCGACCTGTTTCCAGGTTTCGCGGATGGCGGTGCCGGTCGGACGGTTGAGGACGACACCGAGCGCGCCCTCTTCGTTGTGCTGGACCATGAGGATGACGGTCCGAAAAAAGTTCGGATCGATCAGGCTCGGCGCGGCGATGAGGAGCTGGCCCTGGAGCGAGTTCATGGGTGCGGCATTGTAGCCGTGGAGATGGGGGCAAACCGCCCGCTCTGTTTTAGCCGCGGCGGGGCCGAACGCGCAGCGAGGACGCTGCGGCTCAGATCGAACGCGCAGCGAGGCCGCTGCGGCTCAAGAAGATCACTCGCTCTTCGGCGGCGGCAATGGCGGTAGTTCCGGCGCCTTCACGTCCTTCGTCGAGCGCAACTGCGCCGCCTCGCGCTCCAGTGCATCGATCTTCAGCGCGACATCGACCGGCAGCTCTTCCTTGATGTGCGACAGCGGCGCCAGCGCGGCCTCGGCGACGGCGAGGTCGCCCGATTTCAGCGCCGCACTCACCGCCTCGATCTTCACCTTCGACTCCGCGATGCGCGGGTCCACGGCGGCTGACCCCGGGCCTTTTCCATCGGTGCTGCCGGCGTCTTTGCCGTCGGGCCCGCCGCAGCCGATCGATGCGACCAACAGTGCGGCCGCGATGACACTTCGGAGTCCGTTCATGAAAAATCCCTTTCGCCGTTAATGCCCATTCCGAGTCGGTGCCGGTTCATCACTCTTCAGTGCCGCCGAGCGTAAGCGAGCGGATGCATTCTCCCGCACCTGCCGAGTCCCGGCACCCGCACGCTTATGCGTGGCGGCTCGAACGGATCTGCGCATCAGCGTATCTTCTGATCCGGCAGCTGCGACTTGATCCCCTCGTCGATCGGCATCTTATCCGGCAGCCCGCCCGCCTCGCGCATCGATCGCGCGAGCACGGCCTTCAGCTCCGTCACCTTCGCCGCATGCTTCGGGTCTTCGATCAGGTTCCGCCGCTCTTCCGGGTCGTTCTTCAGGTCGTAGAGCTCGGCCTTGTGTTTGTCGGGGGAGCCGTCGCCGTGCGGGTAGTGGATGTACTTGAAGTCATCGGTGCGGACCCCGCGGACGTTGGGCGTATAGGGGAACTGTTTTTCGTAGTTGTATTCGTAGTACCAGGCGGTGCGCCAGCCTGACGATGAATCCTTATGGACGAGCGACATCGCCGACTTGCCGTGGATGTTGCGAAGCGCCGGCGCTCTGCACGCGTCCAGAATCGTTGGCGCAATATCGATCGTCAGGACCTGTTCATCGATCGTGTTCGGTTGAAGGCTTCGGAAGAACATCTTGGCGAGCTTCTGGTCGTTCGTTTCATTCTCAGGGCCAGGCGGTCCGATAGGCGGATAACGCATGACAATCGGCACCCGAATGCTCGCCTCGTGCATCGTGCGCTTGTCGACCATGCCGTGCTCGCCGTTCAAGAGGCCGTTGTCGCCCATGAAGACGAAGATGGTGTTATTCAGCTCGCCCATTTCTTCGAGCTTCGCGTACAGCCGGCCGACGCTGTCATCGACCGACTGGATCGTGCCCCAATAAGCCCGCGTCATCGCCACGAAATCCTTCACCGCCTCCGGGCTGCGGTCGGGGAACTTTTTGCGGTAATCGAAGAGCGGGCCGTAGATGCCGTGCCAGGTGTCAAGCCGCTGCTTGATCCAGTCGGGTTTGTCATCGAGCTTGAACGCGGTGTCGGGGTAATCGATTTTCACGTGGTCGAAGCTGTGCTCGAACTTCGGTTCGGGGAAGTAAAAACTGTGCGGCGCCTTCTGCCCGACCATCAACATGAACGGCTGCCCCGGCCCACGCTTGCGGTTTAGCCAGTCGACCGCCATGTCCGTCACCACGTGGGTGTAATAGCCCTTGACGACCTTGCGCTCCTTGCCGTTGAGATTGAACTCGGTGTCGAAATACTTGCCCTGCCCCTTGTGGGTCACGAAGTAGTCGAACCCCGGCCGCGGCTCATCGTTGTCCTCGCCCATGTGCCACTTGCCGATGTACGCCGTGTCGTAGCCGATCGACTGGAGCACTCGCGGGAAGCTCGCGAGCTTCGATGGATATTCGGTGAAATTATTCACGACGCCGTGCGAGTGCGCGTAGAGGCCGGAGAGGATCGACGCGCGGCTCGGCGAGCAGAGTGATGTGGTGCAGAAGGCGTTGCGGAAGTAGACGCCCTCTTTCGCGAGCCGGTCGATGTGCGGCGTCTTCAGGTGCGGATGCCCAGCGACGCCGAGGCAGTCCCAGCGCAGGTCGTCGCAGAGGACGAAGACGACGTTGGGGCGTCGGGCGGCCTCGTGCTGCTGCGTGGAGGAACAGCCGGCGAGCAGCGACGCGATGACGAGCGCGAGAGGCAGCAGGTTTTGTTTCATGGGGAACCCGAGCGATAGGTGGACCTAAACAAGAAAAACCCACGCACGGGAGTGCGTGGGCTTTAGAGTTTACTGCATGATGGATCGATCCAGATTCGTTCAGGCGAATTCTTTGACGCCCGTCTTCTCCCACTTGCCGGTCTTCGCGCTCTTCAGGACCGCGTCGCAGACCTTCTGCGTCTCCAGCGCGTCCTTGAACGTCGGGTGGCATTGCGTGCCTTCGTCCAGCGACTTCAGGAAGTCGGCGACCTGGTGGATGAAGGTGTGCTCGTAGCCGATCTGGAGGCCGGGGACCCACCAGTTCTTGTGGTACGGCTGGTCGCCGTCGCTGACGTGGATGTTGCGCCACCCGCGGACGATGCCCTGGTCCTTGTGGTCGAAGTATTGCAGGCGGTGCTGGTCGTGCAGGTCCCAGGCGATCGAGGCGTTTTCGCCGTTGATTTCGAGGGTGTCCTTGGCCTTATGGCCGCGGGCGTAACGGGTGGATTCGAAGACGCCGAGCGAGCCGTTGGCGAAGCGGCACATGAAGATGCAGGCGTCGTCGATGCCGACTTTTTCGACCTTGCCGGTGAGCGTGTGCTTGCGCTGCTTGATGAACGTTTCCGTCACCGCGCTGACCTCGGTGATGGGGCCGTTGATCCACATCGCGCTGTCGATGCAGTGGGCGAGCAGGTCGCCGGTGACGCCGGAGCCCGCGGCCTTCACATCCAGCCGCCAGAGGCCCGCGCCGCCTTGCGGAAGATCAGCGCTGATCGTCCAGTCCTGGAGGAACTGCCCGCGGTAGTGGAACACCTTACCGAGCCGGCCCTCATCGACGAGCTGCTTCGCAAGCGTCACCGCAGGCACGCGGCGGTAGTTGTACCAGACGGTGTTGGGCACCTTGGCCTTCGTCACGGCGTCGACCATCTTCTTGCCTTCATCGGAATCCATCGCCAGCGGCTTCTCGCAGAGGATCATCTTGCCGGCCTTGGCGGCGGCGATGGCGATCTCGGCGTGTGAGTTGTTGGGCGTGCAGATGTCGATGGCGTCGATGTCGTCACGGTTCACCAGCTCGCGCCAGTCGGTTTCGTAGCTGGCGTAGCCCCACTTGCTTGCGAAGGCCTTCGCCGACGCTTCGGTGCGAACGCAGACGGCCTGCAGCACCGGCACGTGCTGCGTGTCGAAGAAGTTCATCACCTTGCGGTAGCCGTTGCTGTGCGTCCGGCCCATGAAGCCGGCGCCGACGAGGCCGATGCGCACCGGCTTCTTGCCGGCGAGCGGGATCGACATCGTGCAGCCGCTGCTCGATGCGGCCGGCTTACCCTTCGTCGCGCCCTCGTCCCAGCCGGCGGCGTCGCGCACCTTGAGCATCGTGGCGAGGATCGTGTTCCACGTCTTCTGCGTCTCGAGCACCTTGTTGGGGAACATGCAGCCGTCCCAGCAGATGTGCTTGACGCCGCGCTCGGCCGCGCCCTTGAGCCAGTATTTACTGCACTCGGCGATGTCGAGTTTGCCGTTGGGATCGTCCGCCTGGCAATGCCGGCCGGTCTTGTCGTGCGAGCCGGTGCCATGCACCGAGCCGTCGTTCTGCGCGACGTGGAAATCAATCGTCCACGGCCGCAGTGCATCGGTCATCTTTTCATACGCGGCCCAGAACTCGGCCTTGGAGTAGCCGGGCTTGAGCAGCGCGTGCTGCTCCGCGTTGTAGCCGAGCAGATAAAGATAAGTGTGAGCGAGGTCCGCCTGGAAGCCGACGGTGCCCGGCATGCCCACCGCCTCGAGCGTGTCGAGCATCGCCTTCCACGAGTGCATGCCGGCCCAACAAATCTCGCCCTCGGCGGCGAGCCGCTCGCCATGTGCCGCGGCGACCTTGCCGGCCTCGCGGAACGTCGCGGCGATCTTCTTCGTGTTGCCCCTGGGGTCAGCGTCCCACGCGCTGGGCGGCGTCGCGGAGTCGATGCGGATCACCCCGTACTGACGCACGCCGTGCTTGTTGAAGATGCCCGCGATGCGGCAGGCCTTCTCGACGGCGAGGACAAACTTTTTCTGATCGTCCTTGCTGCCCATCGCGCTCGCACCGACGGTGCCGGGCCAGACGGGGGCGACGAGGGAGCCGATGTTCAGGCCGTGGCCCGCGATCTTGTCGGCCATGCGCTTGAGGTCGTCGTCGCTGGCGTCGGGATCGGTGTGTGGATGAAACAGGAAGAGGTCAACGCCCTCGAACTTCTGGCCGTTGACCTCGGCCTTGACGGTGAGCTCGAGCATGCGGTCGAGGGAGATGGGCGGCTGGTCGGACTTGGGGTCCTTGCCGACGAGGCCGGGCCACATGGCGTTGTGCAGTTTCGGGTGGGTGTGGGACATGAAAGACTCCTCGTGGATCGAGCCCCACCCGGCAGGGTGCGGGCTGATGCGGTCAAGTGGTGATCGCGAAGGGGTTGAAGTTCCCCCGGTGCTCGTTCACGTGCGCGTCCGACCTTTGCCAAAGAAGCTCGCTACCGGCTCGCTGAAGTCGGGCAGTTCCGGATCGCCGGTGAGGGTTTGCGAAGCGCCGTAAAGCCGCGGGTCGTGACCCGGGCGATGAACCGTGATCGTTTGGAAATCGGTATCGACCACCCACACCTGTTTCACCCCGGCGTCGAGGTAGGTGCGGATTTTCTCGGTCGTTTGGTCCTTCGTATCCGACGGCGAAAGGATCTCCACCGCCAGGATCGGCGGGCCGGCAAACCCATCGGTCTCGTCATCGACGACACCGATGTGCTCGGGTCCGAAGTACGCCACGTCAATGCCAACGACGGAGTCGGCGGTCAACTTGCAGCGCGCTTCGCCTGACCCGACAACACCTTGGGCCGACTTTGAGTGATCAAGCCAGTCCAGCAGCGCTCTTGAAATCAAAGCCTCCGTCATGCAGTGCCATTTATTTCGCGTTGTCACGTCCCGCTCCCGGACTCTGCCGTTGATGAGCTCGCGCGTGGTCCCCTCCGGCTCGGCGGGCAGCGCCATGAACTGGGCAATCGTCATCCGCTCGGTTGGCGTCACTTGCGCGACCATAAAAAGCTCCGCAATGACCTGATCTTATCAGTAACACCTACACCTCGGCCCGCGCCTTTCCGGGCGGGGCTTCGGCAACATCACCTGCTGCCCTTGTGCTTCGGCGCCTGCGGGTTCACCTCGGGGCCGAAGTAGCGCAGCATCACCAGCGGCTCGGTCGGCGAGGTGTTCACGTAGGTCACGCCCGCCTTCGCGGCCGGTTCGCTGATGTAGAACTCGTCGTCCGTCAGCTCGGTGAAGCCGATCATTTTCGGGCTGTTGATGGCGAGGTTGTTCGCGCGGCCCTGACCCTGGATGGTGATAACGCCGCTGGCGCCCTTGTCCTTCACCGTCACGGTCTCGCCGGGGTTGACGGTGAGTTCCTTCGCGGTGAAGAACTGGTCGCCGTCGATGTTGCCGTACACGATCCACTTGTCGGCGTGCTTTCCGTCCTGCGTGTCGACGAGGGGCTCGAGGTAATTGTTGGCCTTGAAATTTGGATCGACGTTGCGGGCCCAGTCGAGCTGGTCGACGATGTAATCGATGTCCTTGTGCTTCTTCGCCGGCACGTCCTTCACCAGCAGGTCCCACGGCACGGTCCGGCCTTCGACGACGTTCTGGTACATGCCGAACACGTCGCTGCCCCACTGCGGCTCATAGGTACACAGGCTTCCGGGTGCGTGCAGCACGCACGGCGGGATCAGCCAGCCGGTGCCGGGTTTTAAGCGGTAGGCGTGGGAGAGGTCGAGGATGCCGTTGTCGCCCTTCTCCCAGTTGGCGAGGCAGTCGCGGAGCTGCGCCTTGGTCACGTCGGGGTTGAGGCCCATGAACGTGTAGGGGAAGTTGTTGCCGGTGGGGTTGTGCTGCGGCGGAAAGTAATAAGACTCAGGCTTGCCTTCCTGGTTCACCAGCTTGGCCTGCCTGGCGTTCTGGTGCATGTGGTGCGGGATGGGGCCCATGTTGTCGAAGAACTTCGAGTAGACGGGCCACTTCTTGTATTTCTTGAAGATGTCTTTGCCGACAAGCTCCGCGCCGATCTCGCTGACGGCGTCGCGGAGCGTGAAGCGCTTGCTGCCGACGACGACGTAGGACAGGCCCTCATCGGGCGTGCGGTTCTCGTTCATCGCCTCGGTGGTGGAGGAGAACCAGCGCTCGTCGATGCCGCCGCGGGTGAGGCCGAAGGCGAAGGTGTCGCGTGGGTCGAGCTTGATGCGCAGGCCGGGCTGGAGGAAGGAGCGCGGGACCCAGGTGGGCGCGAGGCGGAGCAGGCCGCCGGTCTCTTCGAGCGCCTGCTCGGTGAGGCCGCGGACGTTGGATGAAACTGTTTTGAGTTGCTTGACGGACGTGACGGACATGATCGGCAGCCTTTCGATTGGGGTCCCACCGTGAGCGCCCTCTGCGCCCGGCGGAGCGGAGCGGTAAGGTAGCAAAAGTGGCGCGGGGTGGGAAGGGAGTGCGCGAAGCGAGCTGGGGCATTTCGTGTGGAAATCACGGGGAAATAGGGCGTCGGATACGAACCTGCTGGTGCCACGGGTCGGCTCGGCGACCCGTGTCCTTGGGGGCGATCCACACGGGTGGCCGAGCCGACCCGTGGCACCTTGCTTGCCATCGTGGCAAACGCTATTCGACAAAAAAAACCGGCGGGCATTGCTGCTCGCCGGTCGTGTGTTCGATGAGATGGTCGCGATCAGATCAGGGCGCGGCCGAGGTGATGTCGCCGGTGCCGGTGGGGTTCAGGCCGCGGGCGGTGTTGAAGCCTTGCGGGTCCTGGTTGAGGCCGGGCCACAGGGCCTCTTCCTGCTCTTCCTGGAGGATGATGGTTGGCTTGATGAGGATGAGCAGGGTTCGCTCGTCCTTCACGTGGCTGGTGTTGGTGAAGAAGCGGTTGAGGACGGGGATCTTCGAGAGGATGGGGACGCCGGCCTCGACCTCGACGTCAGCGACGAGGCGCTGGCCACCCATCAGCAGCGTGCCCTTGTCGGGGACGCTGACGCTGGTGCGGATGGAGGTGAGTTCGAGTTCGGGGGCCTCGATGAAGCCGGATAGGAGGATGGAGTCGTTGGGGTCGGTGGGGTCACCGGTGCCGGTGTCGAGCACGCCGGCGCCGAACTGCGGGATGGAGCGGATGGGCTGCACCAACGTGGCGAGGCTGGGGCGGGCGGTCATGGTGACGTAACGTTTATCGGCCGAGACGGTGGCCTCGACGTCGAGGACGACGCCGGACTGGGTGACGGAGAGGGTCGGGTCGAAGCCGATGCCGCCGGAGACGGGTTCGAGGTCGGAGATGAACGCGACCTGGCGTGCGACCATGATGTGCGAGCGCTGGCCGTTGAAGAGGGTCAGGCGGGGGGCGGTGAGGGTGATGGACCGGCGCGAGGCCTGGGTGGCGGTGACGATGAGGTTGACATCGAGGTCGTCCATGAAGGTGACGCCGATGTTGAACTCGAGGGATCGGCCGGTGGGCGTGAAGCCGGTGCCGGTGCCGCCGCCGTTGAACGCCCCCGGGACGCCGGTGGGCACGCCGAAGTTACCGGGCGAGCCGGTATCGGTTCGGCCGGTGAGGGTGCTGTTGTCCTGGGCGACGGTGATGGGGCCGAGGAACCGGCCTTCGGTGGAGCGGTACTGGAAGTCAAGGTCGACGCCCAGCTCATCGAGGAAGTTGGTCTCGACGAGGAGGAAGCGGGTCTCGATGTGGATCTGCATGGCCCGGGCGGCGCGGAGCTGGCCGAGCAGGCGGACGATGTCGCGGTGGTTGTCGGGGGTGGACTTGATGATGAGGTTGCCGTTGAGTTCGCGGAGGCTGGAGACCTCGCCGCCGTAGGCCTGCCACTCGGACTGCTGGCCGATGGTGTCCTGGATGAGGGTGGTGATCTGCTCGACGAGTTCCTCGCGGGTGGGCTGCTCGCCTTCGGTGTCCTCATCGGAGAAGAGCGTGGTGGCCGACTGGGCACCGCCGGAGGAGCCGCCGGAGCTGGTATTGGACAGGGCGCTGTTGAGGTCGAACTCGGGGGCACCGGTGAAGTTGGGCACCTGCACGAGCAGGTCGCGGATGTCGTACACGCGGGTGTCGGTGGTCTTCTGGAGGTCGCGTTTCGTCGAGATGTGGACGATGCCGTCGATGATGCTGAAGCCGATGGGTTCGAGCTCGGCGCCGGCGCCGGCCTGCTGGAGGACGAGGCGGATGGCCTGCTCGGCGGGGACGTTGTTCAGTTGCAGGGTGATGGGCATGTCCTGCTCGACGCCGGCGGCTTCGAGGGCGGCCCAGTTGACGAAGAAGTTCACGCCGGTGGTATTGCGGAAGTAATCGACCACGTTGACCAGCTTGTTGCCCTCGAAGTTCACGGGCAGCGGGTCCTGAAGCTTCAGTTGCACCCGGCGGTTCAACTCGCTCTCGCCGCCCTGCTCCAGGGCCCCAAGGCGTGTCGCGGTGAGCTGCGGCCAGTCGGACGGGTAGGTGATCAGCTCGTTGTAGGGGATCGTCGCCTCGATCATTTCCATCTGGTGCTTGGCGAAGCGCAGGGCCCGCGTCCGCATGAACTCGCGGGTCTTCACCGCGATCTGCGAGTCCTCGATCATGAGCTTCATCGACTCGGCGGCCGGGTTGTTCGGGTCGAGGAACAGGGCCTGCTGGATGAGCTGCAGGGCGCGGTCGTAATCCTGCGTCTTGCGGAGGTCGTGGGCCCGCTGCAGCAGACGCTGCACGGCCTGGTGCCGCTCCAACTCGGCGGTCTGGCGGCGAATGGTGGCGTCCTTCTGGTCCTGCGTCTCCTGCCGGCTGCGCTCGATGGCGTCGGCCTGGGCGGCGAGCTGATCGACCTGGGACGATAGCTTGTTGGCCCGGTCGCGCAGCTCGGTGTACTGGGCGTTGCCCAGCACGCCGCGGTTGCGGTCGGCGACGACCTTCGCCTGCTGCACCGCTTCACGGGCCAGCGGGTAGCTGCGCTGGTCGCGGAGGCTCTGGGCCCGGTTGTAGAGTTCCTCGAACTCGGCGCGGGCGGCCTGGGCCGCGATGCCGACGTTCTCGATCACCACCCCCGTGGGGCCCACCGGGGCGACGCCGACATCGACCTTCGACTGGGCGCTGGACAGCCCGGCCTTGGCCTCGGCGTTGTCGGGGTCCATGGCGAGGGCTTCGGAGTAATGCTTGACGGCCAGGCGGTAGGCGCCGCTGGACTCGGCCTGACGGCCTTCGACGACCTTCTCCTGCGCGAGGACCTTACGGGCGGCGACGAACGAGTCACTGGCGGGCGCGGGA
>Ga0163150_10003363_pt1 | contig 22625 bp, 25 predicted proteins | sample OliLakLV19P2IB_FD_148628 | JGI IMG/M metagenome (GOLD analysis project Ga0163150, IMG submission 148628) | Freshwater microbial mat bacterial communities from Lake Vanda, McMurdo Dry Valleys, Antarctica - Oligotrophic Lake LV.19.P2.IB | ecosystem: Environmental > Aquatic > Freshwater > Lake >...
GACCGTGTCGACGCCGGCGAGACGGGCGAGGAGCTCGCTCCACCGCGGCCCTCGAGCGTTGCGCGCGACGGCGTCCTCGAGCTCGCCAACGGTGATCGCGAAGTCGCCGTTCGCGTCGAAGGCGGCGTTCGGCGCGTACGCCCATCCGAGCGGGCCCTTCTTCGCCGTCAGGATGAACGACGCATCGCCCGCGTGCGAGACGAGCGCGGGGAGGAAGGTCGCGACGTAGAGCCCGCCGACGGAGCCGAGGTAGCCCGTGTGTGGCGCGTAGTAGCGGCGCACGAAGTCGAGCTGCACCGTCGGCGACATCATGCGGAAGGCGGCGTGACCGCGCGTCCAGCCGAGACCCTTGAGCGTCGCAGGCATGAACTGGATCAGGCCGCTCGCGTTCCATCGCTTCTCTGGCGGGAGAGACTTCGGGTTGTCATTCCACGCGTCCGCGCGACAGCCGCTCTCGGAGTACATGACGGCGAGCATCTCCGCCGGATGCGCGCCGAACTCGTCGGCGACGTCGCGCAGCTTCGGGAAGAAGAGATCGTCGATGTCCTTGGTCTGGCTGACCATCAGAACGAGCCGCTGCGCGTGCGCTTCGCCGTGTTCGTGACCGCGGCGCCTTCGACGTTGAAGCTGTCCTTCACCTCGCCGGGCTGTCCTGGCCAGTGCGTGAGCGTCGCGTCCTTCACGCTCGCGCCGCTCCGACGCAGCTTCGCGATGAACTCCGCGACGATGCAGTCCGGGCAGCTCATCGACCCGCAGCCGTAGACCGTGCCGCCGTCCTTCACGTCGCGCTGGCACCCGTGTCCACCGACCGCGTTCACTTCAATTCGGAAATCACCCATGGTCGTCTCCTTCGGTTTCGTCGTCGCGAGGTCCAGGGAGGTCGTCGACGACCGCCGCTGGCGGCTGGGCGTGAACGAGCTCGTGCGCGTGGAGCAGGTCCACGCGCCCATCCGCCGTCACCGGAACCGGGCACATGGGGCACTGGACCTTCGTGACCGCGTCGCGATCGCCATCGGGCGCAGGCGCGATCGGCGCGAGCTCGACCCGCGGGAGCGGCTTCGTCGGCCGACGTCGGTAAGGATCGCGCGGATCGCTCATGGTCGATGGCTCCCGCTACGGGGTGATGCAGCGCACGCGGTGCGTCTGCGCGGTGCCGCAGCCGCGAACGACGTCGACGCTCGGTGACGCCTTGAAGCAATCCGCCGGCACATCGGCGAGCGCTGAGAGGACGGTGAAGTGCTCGAAGCACGTGCGCTTCGTTGCGGTCGGAAACCCCTCTGGACAGGCCAGCCGACGGAGCTGGAGGCACGCGTTGCCGATCGCCGTCCCGAGTCCGTCGCGATCGCTCGTGTTGTACGGCGGCGCCGGCGACGGCTCGACGAGGTCGACGGGAGCCTTCGCCGCCGGCGTCGAGTGGCAGGCGACGAGGACGCCCAGGACGAGGAACGATGCGAACTTCACGAGATCACCTCCGGCGCGACCTCGGTAACCCACTTGTCGTAGGTGCCGCGAGCGACGAAGTCCTCAGAGACCCAGGCATAGCCGTCGACCCCGAAGCCCTTGCCCCAGGAGTTGCGAACGAGGAACGCGCGCTGCGTCGCGCTGTAGCCGACGACGAGCATCGCGTGCCCCCCGAAGACCTTCCCGCCCGGACCGTCGTAGACGCCACTGCCCACATCGGCGAACTTCTGATCGACCACGAAGCAGAGCGTCGGGCAGCGGAGCCGACGCAGCGCATGCAGCAGGCCGAGCGGCGTCGCGGCGCCATCCTCGATGCGCGAGTAGGACTTGATGACCGCGTTCTCGCCAGCGCGGAAGCAGTCATCCGGAGGAATGACGTTCACGTTCGCCGCGATCTCGGGCCAGCGCGATTCGGCGATCACGCCGAGCGCGACGTCCGCGCCGTTCGCGTCGATGAACGTGCGGCCGCTCATCCCCTTGAACATGAAGCGGAGGCCGCAGCCGACGTCCTCGAGCGGAGGCCTTGGAACCGTCGGGGGGGCCGTCAGCATCCCAAGCAGGCGCGCGATCGCGTAGAGGAAGAGCCGGCTCGGCGGTGAGATCGAGTGGCCGTCGGCCGCCGCCGCTGCGTATACGCCCTCGCCCGCGGCGTGCGCGCAGCAGTCGCTGGCCTGCTGATCCCAGATCGGCGTGAAACTGATGTGGTTGCGGACGTCGATGTTGTCGGTTGATCCAACGATCACCGGCGATGCCGCCCGCGCCGTTGACGCGAACGACTGATCGTTGGCGTCAAACGGGTCGACCTGGTGACCGGTGAGCATCAGCGCCCCCCGTCCGTCGCACCTGCATCGGGCCCGCACGTCGGAGCGCCGATGTGCTTGACCTGCTCGTCCGCTCGCGCGGCGACGACGGCCTTCGCGGACGCTGCGCGCGAAGCCTCGACCTGCGGCATCACCTTGTCCGTCTCCGCGCCGGTCAGGGCGCACTTGATGATGATCTGCTCGCGCGACAGCTCCTGGTTCTGGAGCGCGCACTTCGTCTTGCTCGCCAGGGCATCGATTACCGCGGGCGTGAAGAACGCGCAGCCGGTTCCGGTGCGCACGATCGCGCCGGAGCTGAACAAGGCTCGCCGTGGCGCGCCGTCAAACGACATCGCGGTGCCGCCGATCGCTCCGACGATGACGAGAACCGCGATCGCGCGCGGCGTCACCAGCTTCTGCAGAAGCTTCACGACCTTCACCGGATCGAGACCGAGTGCTCCGATGAGCTGGAGCAGCACGACGAACCGCGACCAGAACGCGACGGGTCGCATCGCCGCGATCGCGGTGTATTGCTCCGGTGTCCGAGGCTTCAGAGAGAACGTCACGAAGCCGAGGACGAAGGGCCAGACGACGGCGATCATGAGATACGGGTGCGCGTCAGCCCAAACGCGAAGGGCGTCGATCGATGCCATGTGGATCTCCTCGCGCCATTCGGCGCGGTTGGTCAGTGATGCTGGAGGGCGCGCTCGATGACCGAGGCGATCACTCCGAGCGCGAGAAAGACTTGAACGATGGTCGACGACTTGGCGCGACGATCGAGCTTCGCGAGCATGCGTTGCGGTTTGGGGTCGCCGGGCTTCACGTTGCGACCAAGCTTCACGCGGTCTTCGATGCCGAACTCCTCGACGATGGCGCCGACCGCCTCATTCGTCTCCCGGTGGGCTTCGGAACGTTCCTTGTCGACGTCCTTCAGCTTCGACACCTCGTCCGCGAGAGGCTTCATCGCGTTGTGTACCGCCTGGTCGACGGTCACGGCGATCGCCGCGCTGTGGATCCGGAGGCCGCTCTCAACGATCGTTCGAGCGTTGGCGTCGGCCGAGTGGGCATCCTGTTTCGCCTGGAGCGCGATGTCGGCCGCCTTCGCGGCCGCGCTTGCCACCTTGGTGAGCGCATCGGCCTGCTCGGCCGCGTTGCGGCTGAAGCGACGATCCATGTCATCAACCTGCGTCTCGATCCCCTTGACGCGCTCCTCCACGCGGCCGAGGCGAGTCTCGACCTTTTCCACGCGCCCGATGACTTCGGCGCGATGCCCGTCGCTCTTCGGCGTGCTCGGCTTGGACTCCTCGAGGAGCCCGGCTGCCGGCATGCCGCTCATAGGAGTGGCCCTCGCGTCATCTTCCTTCGTGGTCATGCGGATCCCTCAGGTGAACGGAAGCGCCTTCACAACGAACGAACCCGGTGCCGTGCCTTCAGCGGTGGGACCTGGCGAGACGATGACGAAGTCCCAGGTGCCCGCCGCGGTGCACTTGATCTTGGCGCGGTACATCCCCTGCCCGAGCTTCGTGACGTTCGCGTCGACGCCGTAGGTGTACGAGGTCGACGCGCTCGAGCCCTGCAGCTGCGTGAGGATCGAAGCAGTGTCGGGATCGACGAGCTCACGCGTGAAGTTGTCGCGAAACTCGAAGTCGATGACGTTGACGGCGCCGACGTAGAGGATCTCGGTAGACATGGTGAAGGTGATCCGCGTGGCAATCCGCTGCGCTGAGGCGATCGCCGTCGCAGCTTTGAACGTGACGACGAAGAACGTTGCCGGTCGCGCCGACCAGCGGATGGTCGCTTCGACTGAGCCTCCGCCGATGACGACGAGCTCGTAGCCGCGGCTCTCGCTTGAGGCGACGCCCAGGGCGACGGTGATGTAGTTGCCGAGCGCGACCGATGTGGTCGCCTGCTCGGCCGAGGCGCATGCGAGCGAAACCGCGTAGGTGGCGAGCGAGGCGACCGCTCGTGCACGCTCCTCCGCGCCAGCCGTCGACAGAAATGAGGTGGTCGAAGCCGACGCCGCGAGCGTGTACCCGGTGGCCTCCGCCGCCGGCGACGCCATTGCCGCCGTGTAGCTCGACGTCGAGCTGCTCGGCAACGATTGCTCCTCCGATCCAGACCTCGCGAAGTTGGCGACGTAGGACGCCGTCGCAGCGAGCTCGGCGGCGCGCTCCTCGGCTCGAGCTGAGGGCAACGCCGCGGCGTACGACGCCAGCGTCGTGATCGCGGCGGCCCGCGCCTCACTGTTCGTCGGGCTGAGGAGCGCGACGTACGAGGTCAACGTAATGAAATAGGCCGCGGCCTCGCTGGTCGGGGCGACCGGCATTGACGCCTGATAGCTCGCAACGAGCGCAATCGAACGCGCAGCTTCCGCGGCGCCACCGATCGAAAAAGCAACTGACTGAAGCGCGCCGCCCGTTCCGACAAGGACCGCGTAGCCCGCCTCCTCGGCGATCGCTCGAGCGAGCGCACTCGTGACGGTACCCGGTGCGACGGTGACGTAGCCGGAGGCTTCGCTCGTCGTGCCCGCGGGAAGCAGCGAGACGCTCGTGGAGAGCGATTGCGCGGGGGGAACGAGTTCGGTCGAGCCCACGCCCGCGAGTGAGGCGGTATAGGTCGCGAGGCTGGTGACGCTGCGTGCCTGGCTTTCGGTGGCGGCGCAGCCGAGAAGGACGGACAACGACGTGACCGCCGTAGCACCAAACCAGCGCTCTTCAGCCGACGGCGGCGGGAAGGTCACACCGTAGGTCGCGAGCGACGTCAGTGACATCGATCGCTGCTCCGCCAGCGACGTAGCCAACGATGCCGTGTAGGAGGCGAGGACCGCGACGCTGGAGGCTCGCTCCTCGAGCGGGGTGCCGCTGAAGGCGATGGTCACCGGTCCGGGAGACGCAGCAACGGACGTCCAAGCCTCCTCGCCGCGTGGGGCAGGAAGGGCGGTCGTGTAGAGCGACAGGGCGGAGAGGCTTAGACCTCGTTCCTCGGCCGCCGGCGTCGACGCCAGAAGGATGTACGACGCCAATGACGTCAGGGGGGCTGCGCGCTCCTCGGTGCTCGCGATCGCGAGCGATGCCGTGACCGCCCCGGGCGTGACGACAATCGATGCCCAGCGCTCCGCGGCTTCCGCGGCCGGCAACACGATCGCGTATGTCGCAAGAGAGCCGAGCGCGAAGCCGCGCTGTTCCTCGTTCGCAAACGGCACGACGGCGGTGTAGAGGCCCGTGCTCGTGGCGGCAAAGTCCGCCTCGTCTGCACGGCCCATCGCCAGCGAGCTCGTGTAGCTCGCGAGCAAAGTCACCGCGCGCGGTTCCTCGCTCGTCCCCGCACCCGGGACAGCGATCGCGTACGATGTCAGAGAGGTCGGTGCATAGGTCCGCTGCTCGGCACCACCGACGGACGGAGCCGCCGTGTAGCTCGCCAGCGAAGTCAGCGCGGCGGAGCTCTGCTCCACCGAACCCGCCGGCGGCGAGGCCGCATACGATGCGATGCTCGTGATCCCAAAGCCCCGGCTCTCCGTCGACATTCCGTCGAAGGTCACCGTGATGAGCGACGAATGAACGTACGTCTCGAGCGCCGTGCTCGCGGCGATCGCGACCGAGTCGACGGTGAAGTCGCTCGAGCGGTACGCAATGCCGACCGAGCAGAGCGAACCCCAGAATCCGCCGATGGTGAATCGGTCGGTCGCAGCGAGGAGAGACGCCGTGTTGAAGTGGATGTTGTCCGACGCGACGAAGGCCTCGTCGATGTAGAGCGAGACCGTGTTGTCCGAGCGAAGTTCGACGACGAAGCGGTGCCAGACGTCGGCGGTCAGGACGCCGCTAAAGAAGCCGGCACCGAGATCGTCGGTGACGGTGAATTGGTCCGCAGAGTCGATGCCGAATTGAAGGATCCGCTGGTCGATCCCGTCCTTGATCCGCAGAATCGGCTGGAGGCTGCCGGTGCTGGTGAACTTGAAGTCCCCGCAATACTGCGCCGCGACTGTGCCCACGGGGACCGTCTCCCCCGTTCCCGAGGACGCGGTGTCGAGCGTGCTCGAGTCGAAGTCGAGCGCAACGCGTAACGCCGGCGTAGTGCCGGCCGATGGTGCGGAGGCTCCGACGGTGAGATCGTTGGTCCCGACGTCATCGCCCCACGTCGCGCCGTTGAAATCCTCGAACCACCAATACGCGAGGTCGGCCCCGTAGACGTCGGCTAGCGCGCCAGCGACTGGTGCCTGCGCGTACGCTTTCGGTCGAATGAACGGCCTGGCAAACCTCGGCCCCTTGTTCCGCAGGACGTACGGCGGAGGAGGATCGGCGGCTGGCTTGAATGTCCTCAGCCGACGAATGAGCTGCTTCGCGAGACGTGGCCCCTGGCGGCGGCTCGAAGCGGCGTATGGCGTGCCGTTCTTGTATTCGAGAAGCGCTGCGTGGACGTTCGCAATCTCGGCCGCCGTGAATGCCGACGACTTCTGAGCGATGCCGAGGCTTGCGAGGAGACCTTGCATCGGCAGGGTGCCGGCTGCGTCGGTTGCACCGATGCGGATCTCGCTGCTGCTCAGGTTCACGCCGGCCGCGCTCAGCGTGCCCGAGGTGCCCGCTTGCTGGACACCGTCGATCCAAAGGCGGGCGCTACCGCTGGCCGTTACCGTCCCGATCCCCGTGTGGATCGTGCTGTCGCCGACGACGAACCCGGCGTTGCTAAACGCCAGGCCGACGCCGGCTTCGCCTGCGAAGAGGAGCTCGTTCGTCGAGGCGTTGTAGAAGAGAATGCAGCCGGCGCCCCCGGCTCCGATCTGCGCAATGACACCATGCGTGCCCGAGAACGCGTACCCGGACGGCACCATGAACAAACACGCCATGAGCGTGTTCGAAACTGCTGCCGACGGGCCGGCGCCCGCCACCGTCATCCAGTCGGGGTTCGCGACTCCCGATGGGTTGAACGAGTACGCGAGCGCCGCGGACGGCAGCGTGGTGAAGTCGAGGACCGGCTGATTGTTCGCCGTCGCCTGCGCGAGATCCGCAACGTGCTGGAGGTCCGAAAAGGCGGAAACGCTGCCGCTTCCGCCGTACCAGCGCTTGAGGCCGGTCCCTAGCGCGTTACCGAAGTGCATGGGTCATCACCCGATCAGTTGATCGATTCGACCCGATACTGTTCGAGCGTCATCGAACCCGTCGCGACCGTCTGAGTGAAAAAGAGATCGAGCGCCTGCGCAGCCGAACTGTCGAACCCAGTCCCGACGGTGGGCGCGCCGACCGGAGCGATGAGCGTGCCGTTGCTGCCCGCGGCGTTGGCTGCCGATGCGATCACCGCTTCCGACTGGAAGCGGGCGAAGCCCATGAGGTTCGCGGTCGTGGTTTGACCTTCCGCGCGGCAAGCGAGTTCGATCACCAGCCACCAAGGAACGTTCGTCTTGGCGACGATGTTGAGGTTGAGCGCGCCGGTATCGAACGCGACGACAGCGCCGAGTCGGACGTCGAAGCGCGCGGTTCCGGGAGTCGTCACGACGCAGGAAATCCGTCCTTGCGCCACGACCCGGATCATCCTCCCAGGACTGAAGAATCCATTAGGGAGAGTGATCTTCGCCGCAGTCGGGATGCACGAAGCCGCGGTGCCCGCAGTGTTCGCGGTGCCCGCGACCTTCGCAGTGACGAGCGTTTCTTGCCAGGTGTATTGGCTCATGAGTCTTCCTTGGGCGCACGACTACGCCGTCGTCCGCGCGGACGCCGTGTGATCGATTGGTGGGTTTGGGCGGACGTGTGCGTCGCGTCCGCGGTGGGACGCTGGAGATTTCGAGGCGCGGCGTTTCAGCGCGCGTCGCGCGTCTGCGCTCAGTTGGTCGTGATCGTGAAAGACCCGGGATTCAGTGTCGTGTCAGCCATGCGCTACCTCTCAGAGCTTCGCGATGCCGGCCGCAGCCCACGTCAGCGCGATGCTGCCGCCGTTCGGAATGACGGGGAGGTTGTTGCTCGTCGTCGGTCCCTCGGCCGTGTGGCCGGCGGCGATCGCGAAGCTGAGCGTACTGACCGTCAGCGACCGAGCGCCGGCGGCGGCCGACCCGGAGAGCGTCGCGCTCTTGCCGTTCGAGAACGTGAGGACCGTGCCCGAGGGCAGAGCCCCGGCGAGCGGCTCGACCCATACGGTGGTCGCGCTAGCGGCCGCGTCGGCCGAGACCGTCACGGAGGTGCGCCCGTCGTGCCAGATGAGCAGGCGATCCGTCGCCGTCGCCCCGGTGTCTCGAAAGATGAAAGCACCGATGACCTGCGCGCCGCTGACGCCGGTGAAGGTCACATCGTCCGCGTCGAGCACGCCGAGGGCAAGCGTCGGCGTGGTCAGCGTCTGCGCGGTGCCGAGCTGCCCCGCGTCGAGATCCTGTCGGTTGACGGCGAGGGTGAGATTGAGCGCGTAGCCGCCGCTTGTGTACGCCGCGCTGCCCTGGACAGCGAGTCCGTCGACGAGCGTATTCAGCGAAAAGTCGTTCGCAGTGGCGCCGGTGACCTTGCCGATCTGGTTCGCCGCGAGGTTGCCGACGACGTTGCCGATGACGACGATCTCGCCGTTCGTGAAGCCGTGCGCCGTCGCCGTGTAGACGATCGGGTTCGCGTTCGTCGCGTTGGTGACCACCTTCAGCGCGGTGTCCGCCACCGCCGTCATCAAGAGGCACTTGATGGTGTCGGTGTTCCAGTCCGTTCCCTTGTCGGCGAAGTTCTCGAGGCCCTTCGGAAAGATCTTCGTACTCATGGCAGTGCCCTCCGCGCCCGACCGAGGGGCGACGATCGATGCGTGAAGCGAGCGGCGGGAACGCGCGCGCGCGGGTGATGTAAAGTCGGTGGCGGCGCAGTTCAGCGCCGGCGGCTCACTCGTATTCGACGGAGATCGTGAACGTCCCGCTCGAGTCGTAGGTGAACGTCGAGTCGGTCGATGACGTGCTCCAGAAGAGCCCGGTAGCGAACGCGCGCGGACGATCGAGCGTCAGCGTGAAGCGGTCGCCGGCGAGGACCTTGAACGGAAAGAAGATCTCGCCGGTGGAGCCGTTCGACGGCCGCGCGAGCGCGTTGAAGAAGAAGATGTACTTCGTCGAGCCGGACGTGTTCCGGCCTTCGATGCGGTAGACCTTGCCGGCGCCCGACTTCACCAGCTTCTCGGCGGCCTGCGCGCCGGTGTCCGACCAGACCGTGTTCGTCGACTGAACGTTGACGAGCAGGCGTCCGGACGCGTCGCATTGCGATTCGCACGTCTGGCCATTCGTGAGGGCCGGTGTGATCGTGTTGTAACGATTCAACCCGATGAACTTAAAGACCGTGTCGAGCCAGGCCATGGGGAGCTCCGATCAGGGGCGCACGAGGAGCGCCACGACGTTCATGTTGGCGATCGAGACGGTCGCGCCCCCGCTCGCGCCTTCCGTCTTCTGCTGAAGCACGAAGGTGTGAACTCCGTCCGCAACCGCCGTGTAGTAGGTGCCGAAGGGCCGCGGTACGTACTCGGTGAGCGCGCTGGCCTTGGTCTTCATCTCGCTTTGCGCAACCACGGCGGTCGAGGCGTCCGGCTTCGTGACGAGCCATTGAGTGAAGTGCTGCGCCGGCGTGAGGTCCTGCTGGTAGCCGAACGCCTGGCCGAAGATGAGCGCGCGGTCACCAGCCACCATCGTGAACGCGACAGCGATGCTCCCCACGGTGACATACGACGTCGAGGTCGTGGAGTACGGGCCGGCAGCCGACGACGTGTACAGATCGACGAGGCCGTTCGCGACGCTGGCACCGAGGATCTTCGAACCGCCGCCGGCGGCCGCGAGCCTCGAGGTCGGCAGGCGCGCGTCGGCGTCGAGCTGCGGGAGACCGTAGGCGACGTTGAGCGTGGCGAGCGCTTCCCACTCCCAACGTCCAGCGCCGCCCCCTACCGAGGTGGGCGTGATGACGAAGGGTTCTCGCGCGGTCGCCGTCGACGCCCCTCGGTACACGTAGAGGCCGATGCCGTCGACGATGCATACGCCCGACGTCAAGTCGGTCAGCGCTCGGAGCTGGGCGATCGATTCGACGTTGCGAAGTCGACGCGCGCCGTTGCCGGACGGATCGATGTAGTCGAGCCGGGCCTTGATCCATGCCGTTCGATCGGCGGCGTTCTGAAATGGTGTTTCGACGCTCGCAGACGTGCGTGATTCGCCTCCCAGCGGCGCCGTCTGCGTCGGGAAGTTCGTCGTGTCGCCGACAAGGTTCTTGGGCATGTCAACCGCCTCGCGAGTCGTAGACGGTGAGGTCGACGTCGACCCATTTCCAGACATCACCGAGGACGGCGTTGGCGCCGCCTGCTGCGCCGATGATGAGCTCGTAGCTGCCCGCGGAATGGTCAGTCGGGCCGAGCCCCGAGTTGGGCGTCAGCGTGATGTCGTGCGCGGCGTTGTAGAGACCGGTGTTCGCGCTCGTGTCGAGCTGAACTCCGGTGTCCAGTGCCGAGTAGCCGCGTTCAACGCCGATGAACGTCACCAGCACAAGGCCGATGAACGGCATGTTCACGGGCAGCGTTCCGACGGACGCCGGAACCAGCCTCGCCTTCACGGCATTGACCGAGACGTTGTCGGGGAGCGCGAGCGGCATCGAGAACCAGTGGCGATCGCTCGCACTCTTGAGCGCGATCTCGAAGGCTCCGAGGTTGCGCTTTCCGATCGTGACCGCCGGCGACATCGGTACGCCCGCCGCGGCGGACGGAAGGAGCTCGAGGAGGTTCGTCCCGGAGACGTTGAGCATCTCCCCGTTGCAGAGGTGCCCCGGGCGAAAACGAATCGTCCGGGCGGTACGATGTGCGGTGGCGGTGAGCCAGCGCCCGTTGCTCGAAGACCGGTCCGTCGGACGAATGCAGAACGGTTCGACCGGAGGAGCCGAGCTCGTGTCGCTGAACGTGTAGAGCCCCTGGTCCACGACAACGCGCGTCTGCCCGGTCGCCATCCCCGCGGTCACAACCGCACGGAGAGCCGTGAAGTCGGCGACCGGAAGGATGCGGTTATAGAGGTGCCGCGTACGATTCGCGAGCGGCTGCAGCGCATCTCGGACGGACGCCGCGGAGCGCACGTCGGTGCCGGATGGGCCGGTCGCAGTGTCGAACGAGTCGACGTCGGTGAGGTTTACGGGCATGTCAGCTCTTCACGGGGAGATGTACGAAAAGTCGTCGTTCCAAAGCGAGTTCGGCTCGTCCCAGAGTCCGGGCGGTGCCGTGACGTCCCAGGTTTCGCCCGCCGCGAGGTGAAAAATCACGATGCGTCGGCACCGCGCGTGCGTCGGTTTCCACTTGCGGGCGATGAGCCGAAGGCGCGCGATGATTTCTGGCGGCGCAGCTTGCGCCCAGCTACCACCGTCTTCCCAAACGCCAGCGTCGTCCCAGAGCCCGTCGCTCTTCGAGATGTCGGTCCAGGGCAGCGGCGGGTAGACGATGAGGTCGAACTCCCACCATTGAAGGGAGCCGTCGTCGGCCTGGTCGTTGACCTGGAAGCTCGTGAACCCAGCGAGCTCGAGCGCCTCGGTCATCGCCGCTTTGGTGCCGGCCTTCTCCCACGTGCTCCACGCAGCCTTGATGCGAGCTCGAACGGACAGCGAGGTCTCGCGCCACGCGGGGTCGAGGTTGCGGTCCTCAAGGAGCCAGACGAGGGTGTCGACCGTCGCCGTGCTAGCGAAGCGTGCTTTGACGGCGGCTCGAGCGGTGGCACCGATCGCGTTCTTGATCGTGCCGGTCACGCGGTTCCAGAGCGTGCCGTTGGGCTTGCTGAGGAATCCCGGCGCGTCGTTGACCTGGTAGTCGTCGTAGTCCACGAGCTACCCCGTCACGAGCGCGTACGAGGGAAGCCACACGTCCGTCTGTCCAATTTGGACATCGAGGAGCGGCGTCGTGAGATCGAGGTCGTCGACGTTGTCGACGAGCAGCGCGCGGATCACTTTCTCGCGGGAGACCTTCGCGCCGAGCGGGAGCTTGCGCTGAAAGGCGTTCACCGACGCTTGCACGGCGGCGAGCGTCGCCGCGGGGTCACGCCCCGGAGTGACGAAGACGGTGCCAGCCAGGGGCTGCACGAACGGATTCGCGTTCAGAACGAGGACGTCAGGGACGCCGATCGGTCGCTTCTGAAGAATAATGGACGTAGCCGCTGCGAGGGCAGCGAGCGAAACCGGGCCGGAATCGCCACGGAGCACGACGCGCACCGCTCCCCCGCCAGGTGAGAAGACGAGGGCGTCGGTGATCTCGGCCGAGGAGCTCGTCGCGCGGTACCGGTAAGCCCCGTCGTCGGAGCCGCTCCCGATCATCGACCACTTGTCTAGGCATCGTTGAGCGAGCCGTTCGCTCGTCTCGACGTCGGTCCCCTGCTGGCTGATCCAGGTGCCGGTTTCCTGCGCCGGGTTGCTGACCTTCAGGCCCGGCTGCGGCGTGAGGATCTCGACGAGCTCGCCGGGGCCGACGTTCCATTCGCCACCTGCGGTCTCGGCCTGGAAGGTCAGGGGCAGCGAGCCGTTGAGCGGGATCGATCCGCCCGTGACGTTGAAGTAGCGGAGCGTCTTGTTCGCGTTGGCGATGTAGAACGTTCCCGGGTTGATCGTGACCGGCCCGATGCCGGCGGTATCGGCAATCTCGGCGCGGCCCTGCGTGAACACCGCGCCCTTGCGCACCTCGGCGAAGACGTTATCCGCGCAGAGGTCGACCCACGAGTCACCGACCTCGACGGCGAGCTTGATGAAGCCGCCCTTCGCCACCTTCTGGATCAGGGTCGCCAGGTCGACGTGGAGATCCGACTCGGTCTCCACCGTGTGCCGCATGAACGACGTCGTCTGCCACGACGCGACGGGGAATCCGGCCAGACGCAGGAGACCAGCGAACTTGTCGATGACCTGATCCTTCGTCGGGATCGTCAGGAGGTCGGCGAGGGAAACGGTCATGAGTTCCTGAAGAGCTCGACGGAGACCTTGGAGATGGCAGCGGTGAGGGCGAACGTTCGGCCGGACACGAGCACGCCGCGGATGCGGACCTTTAACGTGAAGGTGGCGGCATCGAGCGTCATCGAGACGGTGGCGGAGCGAACTCGCTCGTCCTTCTCGCACTCCATCGCTGCGCGAACTTCGTTGCGGCGGAGGTCGGAGTCGGAGAGGTCTTCGTTCAGGAGATCTCGAAGGTTGAACCCAGCGTCCTTGTCGTAGGAGATCGATCCGTTGTCGATTCCCAGCCGGCGCAGGCAGCATTCCGCAACGGACTCTTCCTCGCGGATCTGGACGCCACGCACGTCGAGGTCAGGGAACGTCGAGACATCGGCGCCGTAGACGTCAGCCATGCCGAGCTCCTCTTCGGGTTACGCGATGGGCGTCGGAATCGGCCCCGCGGGCGGTAGCGTGAGAGGCGCCTGCACGGTCAGCGTCGCGGCGATGAGCCCCGCAGCGATTCCCTTTGCGGACACCTGAGTCGTGTTGGTGAGGACAGCGAGGACGCCGACGATGGCGCCGACGACCGCGCCAGCACCGGGACAGGTCGGCACCACGCCTGCGCCGGATGCACCCGCGACAGGCACCCCGGTTCAGAAGGCGAGCACCGCGACGGACAGCGCCGCGGCAATGATGGGTGGTGCTCCTGGGAGCGCCAGCGCGATCTCAAGAGTCGCGGCCATCGCGTCTCGTCGCGCCGTCGGGATGACCGGGAGGGACGCTCCAAACGTAGCGCCGGCCGTGTAGTCGAAGTAGGCCTTGGCGATCCCCGTTGCAGCGTCGTGGACGCTCGCCGGCGGCGAATCGAAGACCGCCTGGATGTCGACCGCTAGGGTGGTACCGAGCGGCATGTCACTAGTCCGTCTTGAGCTTCGTGCACGCGACCGACTTCACGGGCTGCGGCGGTGGTACCGGCGGACCGGTGGGGCCGATCGGGGTCGGATGGATGTGCGCTGTCAGATAGGTGACGAGGTCCGCGAAGCCCTTGTCGACCTTCGCCGCGAGCGCGACGAAGTCGCCTCCGCCGACGACCTTCACGAAGGCGTCGATGACGAGCTCGATCGTGTTCGCCGAGTCGACGACGATCGCTCGAGGCTTCGTCGGAGAGCCCTCGGCGAATTCAACGTGCACCCTCGCTCCAGCCTTCACCTTCGCCTTGAAGCCGGGAACGCCATAGGCGATCGCGACCTTCGACATCCCCGGCATCGCCGGATCGTCGAGCTTCAGCTCCAGCGTGCCATCCTCGTTCTGCGCGACCACCGCGCCGGCGCGCACGGCGTAGAAGTCGAAGTGCTTCGTCTCCTGGCGAACGAGCCTGCCGATCGCCGCGCCGATGCCATCGGGGGACGCGGCACCACTATCGAAGTGAGCCGTCGTCCGCGTCTTGCCCGGACCGATCCTGTGCTCGACGCGCGCGACCTTGCGGTCGCGAAATGTTACTCCGGTGATGAGCGACGGCGTGTCACTCGAGAAGACGAGCCGACTGTCTTGCGGAGAGTCTGCCTCGATAACAACGTTCGCCAACGACGTGGTCGGCCACGTCTCTGTACCAACCCAGACCGTGCCGTCGGGCAGGAAGCGCCACGTCGCACCGATCTCGTCGAGGACGTTTTCGAGGCCGTCCGTCACACTGCCGGCGGGCCGGGTCCAGAAAGGGAGGAGGGTGTCGAGCTTGCTCTTTTCCGACGATGACGAGAGCGTCTCCTTCCCTTCCGCGAGAAGGTCCTCGATGACGATCCGAGCGGGGATCGCGTGGTAGAAGCGCGGCGAAGTCGGCTTTCCGAGGCCGGCTGCACCCGCGACAACGGACACCTTCACCCGCCCAACGAACGAGCCGACCTCGATCGAGCGACCCACCCACTTCACATCGCCGGCAATGATCGTGACGATCCCCGTGGCTTTCGCCGCGTCGGCGCTGTCGAGCTCGAGCTCAGCGAACCACGCGCCTCGAAGAGGTAGATGGATCTCCCCTTCGAGGACACTGAGGCCGTTGGCTGTAGCAGCAGTGGTCATGATCAGCCTTCGCCAAAGTTCTTGGCTAGCCCGCCGTCGACGTCGGAGTCGCCTTCAGGCTTTGGGTTGTTCGACGGCTTGTCGAACAGCGGGTCGAAGACCGCCCGCTCGCGTGGGGTGTCATCGGTCGGCGCCTTCGGCCTTGAGTCCGGAATCGGCTTCGGCGTCGGAAAGTGTTCGAGCAAGTCGAACTGAGCCTGCATCATCTGCGGCCCCACCTTCTTCAGCGTGGAGATCTTGGTGATCTCGAACTTCTCCTTCTTCAACACCTGGAGCTGGGGGTGAATCACCGTCACGACGACGGGCGCCGCCTTCCCCGGCTTCGGTTGCACCTTGGCGAGGAGCTCCTGGTACAGCTCCCAGTGAACGTCCGTGTACATGGTCCACAGGACCTTCGGCTTGATCCGTTCGTAGCCCTTGTTCGTGGCGGGAGCACCGTCCGTACCGGGCGCTTGCTTGACGTCGAAGTTGTTGCCGAGATCCCCGTCCACCGTGACGTCGAGCTCTTCGAACTTGATGTCCTCGATCTGGAGCGAGTCCCACGCGTCGATATCGTCATCCCAAAACGGCAAAGCCACGGGTCACCCCCCACGCTCACTCCCGAGCTTCTTGAGTGCGCTGCCGATCTGGGACATGAACGAGCCTGCGGCTTCCTTGCCCGCGGCCTCGGCGTTCTCCGCTCCGTGAACGTTGATGATGACCTGGGGGGCTGCCACGTTCACGTTTTGATCCCCGGATTTCATGTTCGCCGAGCCCGGTACCGGGCCGTTCGCGGACGCAGGCTGAATCGCGTTGCTTGCGAGGCTCGCAGCTTGCGCTGCAGGGCCCATGCTCAACGCCGCGATGAGGTTGTCGAAGAGCCCCGGCTCGGTCCCGCTCGGCGGCGTAGCTGCGACGGGTGGAATGCCGGGAGGCGCCGGAGGAACGCCAGGAACCGACGGGGGTGCACCGATGGCGGCGGATGCCGCAACACCAGTGAAGGTTGGAGCTGCGCCGAACGCGGCGGCGGCCGGTGCTGCGATCCCGGCGCCGGGGGCGAACGGTGTGATCGCTCCGGCGAGTCGGGCGAAGAAGCTCGACGAGTCCGGAGACGCGCTGGCGCCGCCAGGAGCTCCAGGCTCTCCCGCTGTTCCGCCCGGCCCCGGAAGGCCGGGCGCTCCCGCTGTTCCGCCCGGCCCCGGAAGGCCGGGCGCTCCCGAGCTACCCGGAAGGCCGGGCGCTCCCGAGCTACCCGGCATCCCGGCCGCGCCGGCGAGTCCGGGGAGCCCGGCCTGGCCTGGCATCCCAGGGAGCGCAGGAAGCGCCGTGGAGACCATTCCCGCGAGACCCATTGCTCCCGTGGGAAACGGAAGGAGCGATGCGAGAGAGCCGAATAGACCGGTTGTCTGCCCCGTGTCGTTGGTCTGGCCGCCGGAGACGTTGCCGCCCGTCACGTTGGGTAGCTTCATCGATGCCGGCATGTTGAGCATGCCGTCGAGCGCGGCACCGATGCCACTCCTCTGCAGGCCGTTGATGTAGCCCTGGCCCGTGTCGACGCCGTAGCCGTCCGTCACTTTTGACGGGGAGCCGATCTGAAGGTTCCCCGTGAAAGCGTCCTTGACGATGTCGCCGAGTCCGGTGACCGCCATGCCGAGCGGCCCGGCCATCGCGGCGAGGCCGATGATCAGGCCCTCGACGATCATCAAGCCGAGCGCCGCCCAGTCGACATTCTCGAAGAAGGAGACGATCTCGCCGGCGAGCTCCCACAGCCAGGAGATGATCGCGGAGGCGCGGGTGATGAGCCCTAGGAGCGCTCCGACGACTGCGCCGACGACGACGACGAGTACGGCGAGGCTTGCGCCCACGAGCTCGCCCATGCTCGCCATCGCGAGGGTCAGCGACTCGATGCCGCCCGGCTGCTTGCCGAACTTCTCGAAGGCTTTGATGATGGGCGTCAGGACTGCGACGATCCCCTTGAACGCGCCCTTACCGAAGGCGACGAAGGCCTTAAAGAGCGGCTCGACGACGTTGAGGATCGCGGCGAACGTGCCAGCGACGTCGCCGCCGTTCATCTCGCCGAAGATCTCCCCGACGGCCTTGCCGACCTCCTCGAGCATCGCGATCACGCGCTTGCCGTTCGCACTGTCGGGCGACATCGCCGTCGTGATCAGCTCGATGAACTTCTTGATTGGCTCGATAGCCGCGCTCATGTTCGCGGAGAAGACGAGTTCCTCCGGCACGCTCTCGAGCGTCGACAGAAGACCGGAGAGGGTCTTCGACTTCTTGTCCATCGCGCCGCCGAGCTCGCCGCCCGACAGGCCCTTCGCGATGGCATCCATCGCCGCCTTGATGCCCTGGGCGTCGGTGATCTTGCCCGCGGCCATGAGCTTCTCGATCTCGTCCTTCGACTTGCCGAGCTGCTTGCCGAGTGACGCGAAGACGAGCTGCGAGTTGATGCCCGCGTCGGCGAGCATCTGCAGGGTCTCCCCCGTCATCTTGCCGTTCGCGCGCATCTTGCCGAGCGCGTTGATGACCGAGTCCATCTTCTCAGCGCCGAGAAGGGCGCCGACGTCGCCGACGCCCTTCATGAGCGTGTCGAGTTCGTTGCCCTTGAAGCCGCGCGTCAGCAGCGACTTCGCCATGTCGACGACTTCGGACGTCTTGAACGGCGTCTTCGCGGCGAACTTCGTCGCCTGCGCCATGACCTCATCAGCCGCGCTCTTCGAGCCGAGGATCGCCTCGAATGCGGTGAGCGAGTCCTCCTTGAAGACAAGCGCGCTCGCGACGTACCGGCCACCGGCGATCGCCAACCCTCCGACCGCAGTTGCAGCGGCGAGACCGATGCCGATCATCGCCGTTCCAGCCAGTAACAGGCCCTTGCCTGCCACGGCGCCGACAGAGCCGAGCGCCTTGAACGCGGGCGAAAGGATGCCGAGCTTGCCGCCCAGGTTGAATGCTGCGCTCGCAAAGCGCAGCACGGCACCGGAAGCCTTCGGCCCGAAGGTCTGGCCGATGCCGCCGATGATCCGCGAGAAGAGGCTCGACTGGCCGCCGGTCGTCTTGAGCGCGGGGTCGAGCTTCTTGAGCGACTTGGCGATCTTGTCCGCGGGCCCGCTCATCTTGTCGAGCAGCTCGAACATCCAAGAGAGCTTCTCCACGTTTGCCTCACTTCTTGGTCTGGAACGCAGAACGGATCATCGCGAGCTCGCGCATCGCGTCGACGATGAGGACCGCGCCAGCGAACTCCTCATCGCCGCCGTGGCGATCGCGAAACGCGATCAGGCAGTGAGCCGCGACGTCGATGTCGCCGCGGGCTGCCTCGACTATTTTTTTACGGCGAGCTGCCGAAGTCCGAGCATCTCGGTCGCAGGCTCGGAGAGCGAGAAGGCCATGCCCGGCTCGTCGTCGAAGACCAGCTTGAGCGTCTCCTTGTCGGGATACACGCAGCAGGACTTCGCGAGCAGCTCGCACGCTTCGAGGCGCTTCTTGTCGTTGCCGGCGGTCGAAACGAACCGGTCGACGTAGCCGCGCGGTTTTTCGGGCTTGACGAGAATGAACGAGCGCCCGTTGTCCTCGACCTCACGCAGGTCGTCGCCATGTTTCTCACGGAGCTCCTTCAGGAGCTCCTCGCTGGGGGGATCGAACTTGAGCATTTAGAGCTGGTCCTCATCTCCATGCGGATCGACGCCGTTGAGCTTCATCCGCATGATGTGAATGTCGAACTTCGTCTGGGCGGCTTCGGTGCCCTGCCTCGGGGCGTCCTCGACCTTGGTGATCCGGACGCCGAAGAGCTCGTCGGTGATGATTCCGCCCTCGCCCTCCTCGTCGTAGGAGATCGTGATCGGGAAGCGCTTGCGCATGAAGCCGTTGCCCATCGCCTTGATGAGGACGGACGCCTGCTTCTTCAGCATCGAGAAGGAGCCTTCCGAGTCGGCCTCGCCGGCCGTCGTTGCACGGACGCGAGTGCCCATGCCGCGGACCTTCCCGATCTCGAGAGAGCCCCCGTAGGTGATCTCCGTGAAGTCGGGCGTGTCGAGGCCGTCGATGGCGGCCTTGATCGACGCCCACGAGTAGGCGTTTCCGTTGATGATCGGCGAATCGGCCATGGTCCTCTCCGTTCACGCCCCGAGCAGGGGCGTGCGTTCGTGGTTGGAGGCGCGCGTTGGCGCGCCGTGATGTCAGCGCGCGCGATTCAGGGCGCGGGGGAGAGCGCCGGGTTCTCGAAGCCGATGTCGGACTCGATGAACTTCGAGTAGCCCTTCGGCCGGATGCGGACCTTCGTGCGCAACGTCTGCGTCGAGAGGATGTTGTTGTCCCGCGTCACCGTCATGCTCGTCTTAGAGACGCGCTTCTTGCTCGTCAGGTCCGCCGTGAGGGCGCCGTTGACCTTGGTTTCGATAGCGACAGCGTCGGTCTCGACGATGTGCCCGACGTCGTCGACGGTGATCTCGTCGTCGTTCAGGTAGTTGAAGAGCTCGTTGTAGTTGACCGTGCAGGCACGATCCATGAGCCGGCGGTATTGCAGGAAGACGAAGTCCGAGCCCGCGTTCGCCATCGTCCGCCCGTTGGTCGGGTAGAACCCGGCCTGTCCGGCGAACGTGCGCAGCGTGATGAACCGCGCTGCGTCGAGGGCCTCGGTGACGAACTCGTCCCGGTAGATCTTCGTGACCCCCTTGAGCGGTCCGCCTTCCTTGTCCTGGCGGACGCGCGCCACGTCGCGACGGATGTCCTGCGCTGCGATTCGCGCGACGACCGGCCATGCAGCATTACGCTTCATGACCTTTCCGTTCGCGACGATCTCGCACGAGCCGGCAGCGACGCAGACGCGCGTGGACGAGAATGCCGTGAACGCGGCGATGATGTTCACGTCGGTGTCCTCGGGGCACTCGACGACGATGAAGAGATAGCGGAAGACGTTCTCCTCGGCGGACATCTTCACGTCGACGGCGGCGGCCATCGTCGCCGCGCCGGCGACGGTGGATGCGGCGCCGACGAGGTGGACGAAGCCGAAGCGCGCCGTTGCGTACGTCGTCCGGAGGGCGTCGAGTGCGTTGCTGGCGTCAGTGCTTGAGTAGCCCGGTGCGACGCAGGTGAACGAATGGACGTCGCCGACCTTGAAGGACGTGGGGCCTACGCCATTCGCGAAGGTGAGCGTGACGCCCGTGTTCGGCACGACGTAGGTCGCGCCCGTGGGGACAGCGATATCGGGCGAGTAGTTGTCGCCGCCGTCGACCGAGTACTTGAAGGTCGCCGTCGCCGCGACGAGGTTCGTTCCCTGCTTCGTGACCTCGACCTTGAAGTCGTAGGCGTCGTTCGCCGCTCCGCTCGCAGCGCAGGTGCCGGTCGAATCGCCGGCGCCTCCCCGAACGACGGACGTAGCGCCGGCTGAGCCTGCGATCGACGAGTTGACCCGCATGACACCGACGGAGCCGCCGGCGACCTGGAGGTGGTAGACCGCCTTGTCGACGAGCGGGCCAATGCCACAGTCCTCTTTGACCTTGTCCGGGTCGGAGTAGAACGTGAGCGCTGTGACGGTGCCCGTCGAGCAGACGCCGATCGCAACGTGCGTCGAGCTGTCGTCGGGCGTGGCGAGACCGAGTCCCCCGTCACTGACTTTCTGAGTGACCTTCGGAAGCGGCATGATGGATGTCTCCCGATCGCGTGGCGTCCTCGCCCCGCGTTCGACTGGTGACGGCTCGTCGCCGTCGATGTTGGGTCAGCGGCTCGCGCCGTTACTCGTCAGCGGCAGGCGACAGAGGCGGCCCACTCGGCCGCTTCTTCGTATGTCTTGCGCGTGACCTCTTGGCCGATGGCCCAGCCCTTACCGAGCTTCAGTCCAGCGAAGAGCCACAGCGGCGTGCCGATCTGGTCGCGCCAGGACTCGATCGTCTGCAGGCCGGTCGTAAGCGGCGGTGGCGGCGGTGCGCCACCGGCGGCATCGGCGTCCGGGGCCGGAGCGTCCGGGGCCGGAGGCGCGACCTCGAGAAGCGGCTGCTCCGCCTCGAGCTCGTCGCCGGCGACGACGTCCGACCCTGGGATGATGTCGACGGTCACGAGCTCGTCACCGGCGTATGCGTTTCCGTTCATGGCTCGCTCCAATCGATGTTGTTGTCGCCCGGGACGACGTTCCGGGCTTCCGCCTCGAGCTTCGTCACCTGGACCTTGCGGTAGGTCTTCTCGAGAACGGGGACCTTCGGAGAGAACTTCACGAGCGCGACGTGGCCGTAGTCGACCTGGTCGGGCTGCAACCACTCTTCACCGTCGAACGCGATCGACCCCCAAGCGCTCCTGTAGATCGAGACGATGAGGTCGTGAACGAGCGCCTCGCACGCGTCGTAGTGCGCGAACGGGTTCGCGCCGGTGCCGGCGTCATCGACGGCCCAGCAGTGGGCCACGACCGCGGGGTTTCGCGTAAGGACCGAGCGAGGATTCTTGCTCTGCTTCTCCGCGGCCGAGTGCAGTCCGGTCGTTGGCACCCAGACGATGCGCGGCGGAGCCAGGTCGTTACGAGAAATGTCCTTCTCGCCGAAGCCGAAGGCGATCGTCGGGTAGATGCCGCGAAGTCTCTCCTCGAGCTCGAGGAGGAGAGCAGTCACGTTGGCCATGAGGTCAACCCTTCATTATGCGCAAGACGAAGCGCTTGTCCGTATCGTGAAAGGCCTTCGACCAGATCGAGCCAAATCGTCCCTCGGGCACCATCTGCCGACGCGGGATCGTCACCTGCAATGCGCTGATCAGACCCGTCGTGCGTCGTGTGCGACCGTGGATCTTGCCTTTGAAGCGGAGGAACTTGGCGCGCTTGGGGCGGATCGTCGCGCCGTACTGGTGGACACGCCCGCCGATGAAGTTGGTCCCCATCGAGAAGCCTGACACGCGAGGCTGGTACGAGAACGAGCTCCGGAGTCGCCCGGTGTCGAGCAGGGGTTTCCCGCCGGCGCGCAGCAGAAGAGGCTTCCACGGCACACCGTACGGATCGCGAGACTCGCGGAACCCGAGCTGCGTTTCGGCGAGCGCGGCCGCGCCCATTACGTTCGCGTACTTCAGTCTGATGTCATTGCCCGCAAGCGTCTTCAGCTTCGCCTGGAGGCGAGCTAGCTTCGTAAAATCACCTTTGAAGGACATGTCAGCACCACAAGCGCGCGGGATACGAGGCGATCTCGACGCCGGTCTCGTCCTCGATCGGCGACTGGTCGATGAGCCCGACGGGGTTCACCTTCCCGTTGGCGACGTCGGTGAGCCACTTCATCGCGTCGTCGTAGCGATCGCGGACGTTCTTGTCGGCGCCCTCGGGGTTGAACCCGCGGACGCTCAGGATGGTGTACGCGGCGAGCTTGCAGGTCTCCTCGGCGAGGTCGCTGCCCCAGGCCTCGATCGGGAGGTCATAGCGAGCTGCAAGGATACCGCTCGCCTTCTCGGTCGCCGCTGCCAGCGCGTCAGCTTTCTTGGT
>Ga0163150_10003366_pt1 | contig 22603 bp, 25 predicted proteins | sample OliLakLV19P2IB_FD_148628 | JGI IMG/M metagenome (GOLD analysis project Ga0163150, IMG submission 148628) | Freshwater microbial mat bacterial communities from Lake Vanda, McMurdo Dry Valleys, Antarctica - Oligotrophic Lake LV.19.P2.IB | ecosystem: Environmental > Aquatic > Freshwater > Lake >...
CCGGCCGCGAAGGTTACACCATCACTGGCGGCGAGGTCATTTACTGCGGCCAGGACTTGCTGGCACTCGACCCCGAGGAACGCGCCTGCGAAGGCGTGTTTCTCGCCTTCCAGTATCCGGTCGAGATTCCCGGCGTGAACAGCACTTACTTTCTCAAGGCCGCCTATAATGAAATCCGCAAACATCGCGGGCTGCCCGAACTCGACGCCATGGAGTTCCTCACGTTCGTGAAGGAGAAAGTGAAACTGCTCCACCTGCCGGAAGATTTATTGAAACGGCCGGTCAACTACGGTTTTTCCGGCGGCGAAAAAAAGCGGAACGAAATTTTCCAAATGGCCGTGCTGGAGCCGAAGTTCGCCATCCTCGACGAAACCGACTCCGGCCTGGACATCGACGCGCTGAAGATCGTCTCCCATGGCGTCAACACGCTGAAACGCCCCGACAACGCCCAACTCGTCATCACGCACTATCAGCGCCTGCTCAACTTCATCGTGCCCGACTTCGTGCATGTGCTCTACGACGGCCGGATCGTGAAGTCCGGCGGCAAGGAACTGGCGCTCGAATTGGAGGGGACAGGCTATGACGGGATGATCCACGCCGCCGCCATGCCCGCCTAAGGCTCGAACCAAATGACACCAATGATTATCACCGAAACCAAACCGAACGGCGCCCTGGCACACCGAGTAACGGAACTTAGCTTAAACCGCACGGAGCTGGCGTTGCCCAAGAGAAGCGCTGATGAGCCGGCGTGGTTATTGTCGGCTCGAAAGGTGGGCCGCGTGCGGTTCGCCGAACTCGGCCTCCCGACGTTGCGCGACGAGGACTGGCGCTTCACCAACGTGGCACCCATCGCCAAGATGATATTTGAGCCAAGGTTGGAACCGGCGCACCACGGCGTCACGGAAAAGGTGCTGAGTCAATTTCCTTTCACCGCACTGGCGGGCGGTCAACTCGTCTTCGTCAACGGTCGGTTCGCGCCGGATTTGTCATCCCTCGCCCAACTGCCGGAAGGCGTGAAGGTGATGAGCCTCGCCGCCGCGCTGGCCACTGAGACTGCGCTGGTGGAGCCGCACCTGTGCCGCCATGCCCGCACGGACACCAATGCCTTCACCGCACTGAACACCGCGTTCTTTCAGGACGGCGCGTTCATTTACGTGCCCGCGGGCCAGGCCGTGGCCGAGCCCATTCACCTGCTCTTCATCTCCACCGCCAAAGGCCACGGCACCACCGCGCACCCGCGCAACCTGATCGTGGCCGGGCGCGACAGCCGGGCCACCGTCATCGAGAGCTACGTGAGCCTGAGCGATGCGGCTTACTTCACCAACGCCGTCACCGAACTTGTCGCCGCTGACAACGCGGTCGTTGAACACTTGAAATTCCAGGATGAGAACCAGCAGGCATTCCACATCGCGACCGTCGCGGCGCACTCTGGGCGCGCGAGCAACGTGATCACCCACTCGATTGCGCTCGGTGCGAAACTCTCACGCACGAACATTTATGCCACGCTCGCAGGCGAGGGCTTGGAGTGCATCCTCAACGGCCTCTACCTCACGCGCGGCGAGCAACTGGCCGACCACTATATGATTGTTGACCACGCCCAGCCGCGTTGTGCGAGCCACGAGTATTTTAATGGCATTCTCGCTGACATATCGAAGGGCGTCTTCCACGGCCGCATCCTTGTCCGCCCCGGCGCGCAGAAGACCGATGCCAAGCAGACGAATAAAAACCTGTTGCTCTCGGATGACGCGACCGCCGACACCAAGCCGCAGCTCGAAATCTATGCCGACGACGTGAAATGCACGCACGGCGCGACCATCGGCCAGTTGAATGACGAGTCCATATTCTACCTGCGTGCCCGTGCCATTCCGCTGGAGACGGCGCGGCGCATGTTGATTCACGCTTTCGCTGGCGAAATCATCGACCGCGTCCGCTGCGTAGCCGTGCGCGAGGAGCTGGACCGGCTGGTGTGGGACCGTTTGGAACAGAACCAACAAATCTCAGGGAACCCATCATGTCCGACGACCTGACAGAGCTTTATCAACAGCTCCTCATGGACCACAGCAAGAGTCCGAGGAACTTCCGCGTGTTGCCCGATGCCAACCGCACCGCGCAGGGCACCAATCCCATCTGCGGAGATAGCTACACCCTCTACGCCAGGATGAACGGCGACGTTGTGGAGGAACTGACCTTCCAAGGCTCCGGCTGCGCGATTTCCAAGGCCTCGGCGTCGCTGCTCACCGAAAGTCTCAAAGGCAAGACCAAGGCCGAGGTGAAGGTGATGTTCGACAAAGTTCGCGACCTGATCACCACGGGTCATAGCGACGGTGATTTGGGCAAATTGTCCGCGCTGGCCGGCGTGCATCGGTTTCCGGTGCGAATCAAATGTGCCATCCTGCCGTGGCACGCGGTGGCGGCGGCAGTAGAAGGCAGAGGAGAAACCGTTTCAACCGAATCCGGGAAGGAGTAACGATGAACGCGAACGAACCGATCACTCTCACCCGCGACGTGGAAGGGACGGTCGTCCCTGTCGGCACCAAAGTCACACTCCAGAAAGGCGAGCTGGCCTACATCACTCAGTCCCTTGGTGGCAGCTATACCATCGTCGTCAACGGAAACATGTTCCGACTGGCCGATAAAGACGTTGATGCGCTCGGCTTTGAAGTCGCCGCCAAACCAGCCAGCCCGACCGGCCAGCGTCGGACGATCGATGAGTTGAATAAGGAAGTGTGGAGCCAACTCAAGACCTGCTACGACCCGGAAATCCCGGTCAATATTGTGGACCTTGGTCTCGTTTATAACTGCGAACTCACCCCCATTGCGGAAACCAGTTCGTATCGGGCGGACCTCAAGATAACGCTCACGGCCGCCGGCTGCGGGATGGGGCCAGCGCTTTCCTCGGATGTGCAAACCAAACTAATGGCCCTCGATGAAATCACCGAAGCCACCTGTGAGGTAGTGTTTGAACCAACGTGGAACCAATCAATGATGTCAGAGGCGGCCAAACTCCAACTTGGGATGTTTTAACTCCAATCAATGACGATCAACTGGCCAAAGATTCGAGAGGACTTTCCCGCGTTGCACCAGGCGGTGAACGGGCACCCGCTCGTTTACCTCGACAACGCTGCCACCAGCCAGAAGCCGCGCGCCGTCATCGAAGCCCTCGTTCACTACTACGAGCGCGACAACGCCAACGTGCATCGGGGCATCCATGAATTGAGCAATCGCGCCACCGCTGCGTTTGAAGCTGCCCGCATTCGCGCCGCGCAATTCATCAACGCCCCCAGCGCCGATGAAATCATTTTTACCCGCGGCACCACCGAGGGCATCAATCTCGTTGCCAACTCTTGGGGCAGCAAGAACCTCAAGCCCGGCGACAAAATCCTGCTCACCGAGATGGAGCACCACAGCAATCTCGTGCCGTGGCAGCTTCTGGCCGAACGCACCGGCGCCAAGCTCATTTACCTCCCGGTCATCGGCGGTGACGAGGGCCTGCTCGACCTCGGCAAGCTCGATGCACTCCTCACGCGCGACGTGAAAATCTTTGCGATGGTGCATATCTCGAACTCGCTCGGCACCGTCAACCCGGTTGCCGAACTCTGCGAGAGAGCGCGCAAGTTCGGCATCATTACGCTGGTCGATGCAGCTCAGAGCGTCGGGCACTTGCCCATAGACGTGCAGGCCATCGGCTGCGATTTTCTCGCCTTCTCCGGCCACAAGATTTGCGGCCCGACCGGCATCGGCGTGCTTTACGGGCGCGGCGAAGTGCTCGAAGCCATGCCCCCGTGGCACGGCGGCGGCGAGATGATTCTCGAAGCGGGCTACTTCAAAACCACCTACAAACATCCGCCGCACCGGTTCGAGGCTGGCACGCCCGACATCTCCGGCCCCATCGGCCTGCACGCGGCCATGGATTACCTCGACGCTGTGGGCCTAAAGCGCATCTGCCAGCACGACCAGGAACTGGCAAGCTACGCTTACGAAAGGCTTTCAGAATTGAACGGAGTGCGGCACTTTGGTCCAAAAACCGGGCGCGCCGGTTTGGTCAGCTTCCTCCTCAACGGCGTTCATGCACATGATGTCGTGACCGTGGCTGACCAATGGGGCGTGGCCCTGCGCGGCGGGCATCATTGCACCCAGCCGCTCATGCGGAAACTCGGGGTGGAGTCCACTGCGCGTGCGAGCTTTTACTTCTACAACACCAAAGCCGAAGTGGATCGCTTGATTGAGGTGATGGCCGAGACTCAACGGTTCTTTAACGGATGAATCAGAAGCCTCTGGCCGAGTCGGTAGCGCGTCGCGTCGGCGAAGGACGGTATTGGGCTGCGGAATGGGTGCTGTTTAGTCGGGCGCGACCGAGGCCGTAAGTCTTTTCGCGCAGGGTGCCAGGGGCGTATGCTGTTTTGGAAAGGCCACAACGTTACAGCTCGGGCACGAAGTGGTCCACGATGTCGGTCATGTCGCCGGGGCTGACGCTGTAAATGAGTTTGAAGCCGTCGATGTCGCCCCCTTCGGACCAGCGGGTCATGGCGTCCGCCAGCGTCTGCGGGGAGCCGACCGCGATAGGTGCGAAGCCGCCGACGCCGAGGAAACGGGCGATCTTTTCCAGCGTCCATTCGCCGTCGGGATTGAACTTGGTGAAGCCTTCCACAACGGTCTGGATGGCGTTGCTCTCGAAGCATTTCACGGGAGCCTGGAGGTCGTAGGTGGAGAAGTCGATGCCGGTGGAGCCGGCGAAAAGGGTGGGCGTGCGCGCGCTATTGATGTGGCGCTGGTAGTCCTCGAATTTTTTCTGCGCCTTTCCCGCGATCCGCGCCGCATTACGTTCGGCATCGATCCCTGACAAGCGGAATGGCCATGAATGCTGAGTCGAGCGATTAAACAGTTGCCGATGAGGATTACACACGCGGAAGCCAGCGGGCCTGCGACTCATAGTTATGTCAAAAACCGCATTCATCATCCTCGCCGCCGGCGACACGCACGAAAGTCTCGGCCGGGTCGTCAACGCCCTCATGGGAGCGCTTGAATACGTGGAAAGCGGCGACCCGGTGCAGGTCGTCTTCGATGGAGCGGGCACGCAGGCTGCCGCTGCACTCGCGGGCGCCGATCACAAATACCACGAGCTTCTCGAAAAGGTGCGTCCCAAGATCATCGTCTGCAGCTACTGCGCCGGTGCGTATGAGGTGACGGAGAAGATTAAGTCAGCCAACTTACCTCTCGTTGATGAGTTCAAAGGACACCCCAGTTTCCGCAAACTCATCGAGGATGGATTCCAACTTCTGGTATTTTGATGAAACAAGAAATCTCCCGCCGACAAACGCTCAAGTATCTCGCCGCAGCGGGAATCGGTGCGACTTCCTTCCAGCAATTGCGTTCCGCAGAAAATGGAACGGCGTCCCGCCCTATGCAAAACGTCACCAAACGCAGGCCGCGCATCGTCGCCTTCGACGTCATCGAAACGCTTTTCGACACCAAACCTCTCGACCCGTTGCTGAGCAGCACCGGACTACCGGAGGGATCTCTCCCGGTCTGGTTCGCGCGGTTTCTCCGCGACGCTTTTGCATTGGAAGTGATCGGCGAATATCGGCCATTCCGTGAGGTGGCCGCGGCGAGTCTGCAGGCGCTCTTGCTCGAACATCGGCTCGAAGGGGAAAGCGAAAAAATCGACAAGGTGCTCTCAGGCTTTGCTGACCTGCCGCCTCACCCGGATGTGAGGCCTGCGTTCCAGGCGCTGCGCGACGCCGGTGTGCGCATCATCACGCTCACCAACGGCAGCGCCGAGACGACGGGCAAGATGCTCGCGAAAGCCGGCCTCGAAGGATTCGTGGAGCAGACCCTCTCGATCGACCAAGTAAAGCACTGGAAGCCCGCCCGTGCCGTCTATCTGTATGCGGCCAAAGCGATGAAAGTCGAACCGCATGAAATGGCTCTCATCGCCGCTCATGACTGGGATACGGGGGGTGCTGGCCGCGCGGGGCTGAGCACGGGCGGCATCATGCGCGCAGGGAAGCATTTCTCCACGGCGCTACCCGCTCCTGATGTGGTCGGAAACACTTTGGTCGAAGTGGCGCGGCGTTTAATGGAGCTTCCGGCGTAAGCGAAGGACGAAAGACATTTTCGCGCGGACGGAATAAAGCGGGAGCCGAGCCGCTCTTTTTCCTCGCATGATGAAAACCGAATCCGCCGTCAAAGAGCGTTACAGTGGTGCGGCCAAGGCCCCGGAAGCGGCGCTTTGCTGTCCCGTCGAATACGATACCCGCTATCTCAAGATCATCCCGCAGGAAGTCATCGAGAAAGACTACGGCTGCGGCGACCCTTCGCGCTGGGTGAAGCCCGGCGAGACCGTGCTCGACCTCGGCTCCGGCACGGGAAAAATCTGCTTCATCGCCGCGCAGGTCGTCGGGCCGAAGGGTAAGGTCATCGGCGTGGATATGACGGACGACATGCTCGAAGTCTCGCGCCGCAACGCACCCATCGTCGCGGAGCGGCTTGGCTACGGGAACGTCGAGTTTCGCAAAGGGCGCATCCAGGACCTCGCGCTCGACCTCGAAGTCCTCGATGCCGAATTGAGGAAACGGCCAATCACGAATGCCGCGTCCTTTCTCGCCGCGGATGAACTCGCCGAGGAACTGCGCGTCCGCCGTCCGCTCATGGCCACCGAATCGGTGGATGTGGTCGTCTCGAATTGCGTGCTCAACCTTGTCGAGCCGGGCGCGAAGAAGCAGCTCTTCGCGGAGATTTTCCGTGTGCTGAAAAACGGCGGGCGCGCCGTCATCTCCGACATCGTGGCTGACGAGGAAGTGCCCGTAGCGATGCAGCAAGACCCGACGCTTTGGAGCGGCTGCATCTCCGGCGCGCTGACCGAAGAGGCATTCCTGCAAGCCTTCGCCGACGCGGGATTTTACGGCATCGAGCTGGTGAAATTCGACACGCAACCGTGGCAGACGGTCGAGGGCATCGAGTTCCGCAGCGTCACGGTGCGGGCGTTTAAGGGCAAACAAGGCGCGTGTTTCGAGCGCAACCAGGCGGTGATTTACAAAGGCCCGTTCCGCGAAGTGCTCGACGACGACGGTCATCGCATGGAGCGCGGAGTCCGCTACGCCGTTTGCGACAAGACTTATCAGCTCTACAAGAAAGCGCCCTACGCGCAGTTCTTCGAGTTCGTGGACCCGCTCACCGAAGTGCCACTGGAAAACGCCGCGCCCTTCGCCTGCGACCGCACCACGCGCCGCGACGCGCGCGAGACCAAGGGCCTCGCCTACCGCGCGACGACCGCCGCATCGCAGTGCTGTGACGGCGGCAACTGCTGCTAAAACGGCCCACTGATTTTCACCATGCAAACCAACGAAAAACTAAAACTGCTCGCCCTCGACCTCACCAAGACCTTTCCGCGCAGCCCGCGCGAAACGCTTGGCGGCTTCGTCGTCGCCGGGCGCACGCTCGACAAATGCCGCGCCGTGCTCGCGGGGACGAACGGCGAATATCACTTCGACTGTCCGCTCGATGGCACGTTTTTCGGCTTCACCGGCATCACTGCCGATGCGTTCAAGGAACTCGTCGCAACCGGCGCGACGGATGAGGAAGTCGTCGCGTGGATATCGGAGCACTCGAAAATCAAGGACCCGAACGAGGTGATCGTCTGGAACAACAAGATGCGCTGCACGCGCCCGTGCGACATGTCGCTTGAACTGCAAGTCTTCCTCGAAGGCTACATCCCGAAATACCTCCGCAAGAATCGCCCGGTGTATGTGTGGTTCGACGTGTATGACATCGAGGAGCAACGGGTCTGATTGCTTATGCTCGCCGCGCTGCTCTTCATCGCCGTCTGCTTTCTCGCGTTCGCCAACGGCGCGAATGACAACTTCAAAGGCGTCGCCAGCCTCCACGGCAGCGGGACGTGCGGCTATGGCAAGGCGCTGACCTGGGCCACCGCCACGACGCTCGCCGGCAGCGTGGCCGCGCTCTTTGCCGCGCAGGCGTTGCTGGCGAAATTTAGCGGCAAGGGACTGGTGCCCGCGGCGCTGGTGACATCGCCGCACTTCGTCCTCGCGGTGGCGCTCGGCGCGGGCGGCACGGTGCTGCTCGCCGCGCGGCTCGGCTTTCCCATCTCGACGACGCACGGCCTCACCGGTGCGCTCGTGGGCGCGGGACTGACGGCAGGCGGTCCGGTCAATTTCGGGCAATTGGGCAGCGCCTTTGTGCTCCCACTGCTGCTCAGCCCGCTGCTCGCGGTGTGTGTCGGCGCGACGTTGTATGTCGTCTTCCGCTTTGCGCGGCTGCGTCTCGGCGTGACGAAGGAAATGTGTGTGTGCGCAGGTGTGGAGGAGCACGTCATCGCGCTCCCGCAGCCCGGCGGCGTCTTCGCCGCGCAAATGCTGCCCGCGCTTTCCATCACCGTGGACAATCCCTCGGCCTGCTCGCAGCGCTACGCCGGTCGCGTGCTCGGGGTGAATGCGCGCGCGCTTCTCGATGGCCTGCATTTTCTCAGCGCCGGAGCGGTGAGCTTTGCGCGCGGGCTGAATGACACGCCGAAAATCGCCGCGCTCCTGCTCGCCGCCGCCGCGCTCGACATGCGCTGGGGCCTGCTCGCGGTCGCCGGCGCAATGGCGCTCGGCGGCGTGCTCGGCGCGCGTCGCGTGGCTGAGACGATGAGCCACAAACTCACGAGCATGAATCCCGGCCAGGGCTTCGCCGCAAATCTTTCCACCGCGCTGCTCGTGACCACCGCGAGCCTGCACGGCCTGCCCGTGAGCACCACGCACGTCAGCGTCGGCTCGCTGCTCGGCATGGGCGCCGTGACGCGCCAGACGCACTGGCGCCCCGTGCTCGGCGTGCTCGCCTCGTGGGTCGTCACGCTCCCGTGCGCCGCCCTGCTCGCCGTCGGCGCGGGATGGCTGCTCGCACACACTTTTTCACAATGAACCGCTTCGACGAAAAACTCTCCGCGCATTCGCTGCGCCTCACGCGCTTGCGCTTGCAGACGCTGCAAATCAACGTGGGCCGCAAGTGCAACCAGACCTGCCGCCACTGCCATGTGGATGCCGCGCCGTGGCGGACAGAGATGATGGACGCGGAGACCGCGCACCGCGTCGGCGCGTGGATTCAGGAGCATCGCCCGGAGGTCGTGGACATCACCGGCGGTGCGCCGGAGCTGAGCGAGCACTTCCGCTATTTCGTCGAGACCGCGCGTGCGAGCGGCGCGCACGTCATTGACCGCAACAACCTCACCATCATCGAGACGGCCGCGTTCGCGTGGCTGCCGGAATATCTCGCGGAGCACGAGGTCGAAGTCGTCGCGTCGCTGCCGTGCTACTCCGCGGCCAATGTGGACGCGCAGCGCGGCGACGGCGTCTTTGCCAAAAGCATCTCCGCGCTCCGCAAACTGAACGCCGCCGGCTACGGCACGCGGCTCCCGCTTTCGCTCGTCTATAATCCGCAGGGCGTAAATCTGCCCGGCCCGCAGGCCGAGCTGGAGGCCGATTACAAAGAAGCGCTCCAGCGCGATTTCGGCATCGTCTTCACGCGGCTGTTTACCATCACGAACCAGCCCATCGCGCGCTTCGCCGAAGACCTCCGCGCGCAGGGCCAGTGGGACGCTTACCTCGAACTGCTCGCGAATTCCTTCAACCCCGGCACCGTGGAAAACCTCATGTGCCGCTCGACGCTCAGTGTCGGCTGGAAGGGCGAAATCTACGACTGCGACTTCAACCAAATGCTCGGGATGCAGCTCCGCAACGGCAAGGCGCTGTCGCTCTGGGACGTGACGCCCGACTATCTCGAAGGCCGCCACATCCTCACCGGCGTCCATTGCCTCGCCTGCACCGCCGGGTGCGGGAGCAGTTGCACCGGGGCGACGATCGAAGCCGAACCGGTTGGTGCGGCCGCAGATTGATCGCGTGGCGAATCCCCTCAGAAACTTAAACGACTGGCAACCGTCGGAGCGCACACCAAAGCGATGTGACTCACGCATCGTCTGCAAAGTGCGGACGAAGGTTGTGATGGCGATGAGCCTGGTGGCGCTGCTGGTTGCGGGGTCCACGGTGGCGGCGACCTTTTACTTCCGGCGTGCGCAACTCGTGAGCGATTACCGGGTCTTTGTCCGCAGTGTCGCCGGGACGGCAGCCCTCGCGCTCTCGGGCGACGAGCTTGCCGCCATAACCACCTCGGCGAACGGGAAATCTACGTGCTGCGACCATTGTCACCCGACTGCAGGACGACGGAGTTCGTCGTCTCTCTGGCTCCGGACACCGGCCCCGGCGTGCGCTATTCGGTGAACGCAGAGAATCTGCCGCCATTGCGCCACGCCTGGGAAGACGACCCGCCCACGCACACCGGCATTTACCGCGACGCGCACGGGGAGTGGATCAGCGGCTACGCGCGCGTGCTTGATGCGCGCGGTGAGCCGGTGGCGATCGTCGAAGTGGATGCCGAGACCAGCGCGCTCTTCGCCAAGGAACTCTGGGAGCTTTGCCTGACCGCCTTCATCGGCGTCGCCGCATTTCTCGTCGCGATGGTTCCGGGGCTCTTCCTCGCGGGAAATATCACCCGCTCATTGTCCCGCCTCTCGACTGGAATCAAGCTCCTGGAAACGGGCGAATACGAGGTGCATGTGGCGGTGCGAAGCGGTGATGAAATCGAGGATCTCGCCAATGTTTTCAACCGCATGATTGGCTCGCTCCAGGAGAAGCTCGCATTGCTGCCGTTTGTTTCGCGCTTCACCGCCGAGGCGGTGCGGAGGAGTCGCAGCGATCCGGCTTGGCTCACGGGCACGGAGCAGGAAGTGATCGTGCTCTTTGCCGACCTGCGTGGATTTACCAGCTTCTCCGAGGAGCGCGACGCTCCTGATTTGGTCCGCAGCCTGAACCAGCTCCTGGCGGCGGAACCCGATGTCGTCATAGCCGCCGGCGGTGACGTGGGCAAATTTGTCGGCGACGCCATCATGGCCGTGTTCCTGGCCAGCGAGTCCTCCGCTCACTCCGCGTTTTCCTCCGCGCAGCAAATGATCGCGCGGGTGCGTGAACAGGCGCTCGCCAATGGCTGGCCGCTGGCGCTCGGAGTCGGCCTGCACAGCGGACGGGCGGTTGTCGGCGCGATCGGCTCCGACACGCGGCGCGACTTCACGGCCATCGGCCACGCGGTCAATCTCGCGTCGCGACTCTGCGACCATGCGGAGGCGTGGCAGATTCTGGTCAGCGCCGATTTCCTCGCCTCCCTGCCCGGCGAAGAGCAGGCGAGGTTTCAACCGACGGAGCCGATTGCCTTCAAGAACATCCAGCACGCGGTCCGAACCTATGCCTGCACCGTGGCGCTGGAAGTCCCGGCTGCGGATTCCATGCTCTCGCCCAAACGCGACGTCCGATTCATCTCCAGGCCCGGCGGAGATCACCTGATTTTTAACCCCAGATACCTATGAATATGAAAACCGAAAACCGTCTCCCACTCGCACTGCTGCTCCTTCGGCTCGGCGTCTTCCTGACCATGTTCATGTGGACCATCGACAAGTTCGTTCAGCCCCAACACGCCTCCAACATCATGGAGCATTTCTATTGCTCTCCTGGCGTCGGCAACTTGGTGATCCAAGTCATCGGCGCCCTGGAACTGGCGCTGATCGTCGCCTTCGTCGCCGGGATCGCGAAGAAGTGGACCTACGGGGCGGTGCTGCTCTTGCACGGCATCTCGACCCTCTCTGCCTACAAGCAATACCTGCATCCCTTCGAGCCGCACAACCTGCTCTTCTTCGCCGCCTGGCCGATGCTGGCTGCCTGCTTCGCCCTCTACTATCTGCGGGAGGCGGATGTCCTCTGGACGTTCAAAGGTTCATGCACACCGCGTTGACTTTTGCTGGCGGCGACGACCAGTGGCGGTCTTGATTGCTGCCGCGGATGGGCGTTCGGCACGCGCGCGGTAGCAACGAGTGTGCGGGGTGCCGTGCCGGGGTCGCGCATCAGAAACTGCGCCGAAGACGGAACGGCGCTGCGTTCCGGGTGCGCAATCGTCGCCTGGCGGTGGCCGAATCGCCGCAGCCTTGGCACCTCCCACCGAGCCGGGCCGATGGAAGATGCCGGGTGAGGCGGAGGCGGGTTAATCGCGCGGGGCGCGGTAGGTGATGAGCGGGCCGTTGCCGACCTGGCGCGTTTTCCAGACGTATTCCTTTTCGCGCGTCCGCGTGGCCTGGGCGCGGCCCACGCCGCGTCCACAAGCATAGACCGCGATGGTGGGCGTGGATGGGCTGGGTTGTGCGGACTGACGCGCGAGGGCGAGTCGGGTTTGCAGTTGCGGATTGTCCGCCGAGGCGGTGGCGACGCCGAGAGCCGCGCCGAAGGCGGCGAGGAGGGTGGACTTAATGAGGGTTTTCATACGCCAGATATGAACGATCAGCCCCGCGCCATATTCCCTCCGGCCTGCGCGGAGTTTTGCTCAAGCGAAGCGCCGCTCGTATCCGTGGGAGCCACTAGCAGCAGTGGGTGCAAAAAGCCCCCGGCACATCGGTGGCAAAGGTGCCCTGCATCGGGAACGGTTTTGCGCCGCCTGTCTGGGCGGGTTCGAGGACGAGGCAACGCTTCACTTCACCACTCACCACGTCGATCTCGTGGAACGTCGCATCGAGGCTTGCCATGATGTAGAAAAACCCGTCGCGTTTCCATGAGGTGTGCCCTTGCGTGCGCCTTTGCGGCGTCGCGTCAGAGTTGCTCACCACGATGTCTTTGATGCGCTGGTGAGTAGCGCGATCGAACACAGTCACGAAGCGGGCTGTGTGATTGATCGTGATGCCGAAAGAACGCCCTGCGGCATCAATAAAGCCGGTATGTCCGTCGCCCGCGCCTGTGACGATCTTGGCCACGAACGTGAGCGTGTCCTTGCGGAAGACGTAGGCGTGGCCTTCTGCCGATCCAGCATACAGGTAGTCGCCGGAGAGATCTACGTGATGGCCGCCACTGCTGCCGATGAGGGAAGTCTCCACGGGTAGGAATACGTGAGCTTCGACGGTGAACCCATCACCCGCAGGTGTGAGCTTGAGGATCGAAGGCGGAACTTTCGCGAGCGGATTTCCCTCGCACATGGCGTAAAGAATCGGCGGGTCCGGCTGTGGGTCAGCCACGAGGTGGTGGCAGCTTGTCGGCGTGTTCAGCGTCCAGATCGGGTCGTCCACGCCGAACCGGTAAAGCACGAGTCTCCGGCGCAGGCGGTCGATGAGGAAGAATCGCTCCGCATCCACCCATCGCTCGTGCCCGCAGGCGAGCGAGCCGCCGAAATCCTCGACCTTGCCGGTGACGGCCTCGCCGTAGGAGCGGAGAACCGTCCAGGACCGCGAATCAATAATGCTGGTGATCGGCTTGTTGCCGCCGGAGACGAGAATCAAGCCGGTCTCTGGATGGATCGTCGAAGAGCGAGGAGTGTGGGGGAGGGAGATCGCCGGCAAGGCACTCAGCGAACTGATTTCAATCGGTGTGACGGAGTTTTCCTTGCGCGTGGACGCCAGCACAAAGTTGGTGCCCGCCCGATCCACGGGATAGGGGCCAAGGCCCGTGGGCACGCGGCCCTTGAGGCACATGGCGTCCACGTCGATGACCAGGACTTCGCTACCTTCGGAATCGCCGTAGAATGCAAGAGTGCTCATGCCCGAGAGATAGGGTCCGGCTACGCCATACTGCAAGCCGTGAGTGCTCGCGTTCCGTCGCGGGTGTCAACTCACTTCTTCAATTGAGGCGGCGAAGATGGCCTTCCATCAGCGAGCAAACCGGCCAGGGCTTTCACTTCGGTCACGGGTAGTTGGCAGACGAAGTTTTCGCAGACGAAGGCCGTGGCTGCGCCTTTGGCCGGCGCGACGCTTTTGATGAACTCGACGTGCGAGGCGAAGAACTGCTGGCCCGCTGCGCCATCGGCGAGGACGAGCACGCGGTGCGCGATGAAGTGGCGATGCACTTCGCGCAGCATGGCCTGCGTGTCGTCCGTGCCGGGCTTTCCGGCGATGACGATTTGCTTCGGCTTGGATTGCAGCCAGCCGTGGGCGACGAGCATCTGCGGCATGGCGGAGGGCGCGCGTTCGAGCTGGGCATGGAAGGCGTGCAGGGTCTTCCCGGCCAGCGCGCGAAAGTCCGCGCGGTCGAGTAGGCTCGCGAGGCGCAGGAGATTCACGGCGGCGGTGGAATTCGGCGAAGGCTCCGCGCCGTCGTAATCCTCCTTCATGCGCAGGAGCACTTTCGGGTCTTTGCCGGTGGTGGAGAAGTAGCCGCCCTGCTTATCGTCCCCGAAGAGTTTGTTCTGCTGCTCCTGAAGCTCCAGCGCCCACGCGACGCGGCCCGTGTCGAAGGAGGCTTCGTAAAGGTCGAGCAAGCCCTGAATCAAAAACGCGTAGTCATCCGCAAAGCCCGGCACGTCGCTCGCGCCCTCGCGATAGCTGCGGAGCAAGGTGCGGCCATCGTCGCGGGAGAGTTTCGCTTTTACGAAATCAGCAGCGCGATTCGCGGCGTCGAGATACGCGGGATCGCCGAGCACCTGCGCGGCGCGGGCAAAGGCCGAGATCATCAAGCCGTTCCAGGCGGTGATGATTTTGTCGTCGAGATGCGGGCGCGGACGATTCGCGCGCGCCTCGAAAAGCAGCTTGCGGCTCTCGGCGAGGAACTGCGCCGCCTTCGCTTCATCGAGACCGAATTTCTTCGCGGTCTCCGCCGGCGTATGGCGCTGGATGAGGATGTTCCTGCCCTTGAACTCGCCCTGCGGATCGCTGCCCGCGGGCGCGTTGCCCTTCGCCTCGACGCCGTAGTGATACGTGAAGCCCTTCGTCCGCTCCGGCCCGAGCACGCGCTCGATCTCGTCCTTCGTCCAGACGTAAAACGCGCCCTCCGCGTGCTCCGGCTTGCCCCTGGCCAGCAGGCTGTCGGCATCCTCGGCGGAGTAGAAGCCGCCTTCTTTGTCGGTCATGTCGCGCCGCACGTAGTCGAGGATGTCGCGCGCGGTCTGCTCGAAAATCGGCTCGCGCGTGATTTGGAACGCATCGAGATACGCCGACGCGAGCTGCGCCTGGTCGTAGAGCATTTTCTCGAAGTGTGGGACGTGCCAGAACTTGTCCACCGAGTAGCGGTGGAAGCCGCCGCCGAGATGATCGTGGATGCCGCCCTCGGCCATTTTGCGCAGCGTCACGAGCGTCATCTCCAGCGCGCGTGTGCCGTCCTTTCCCTCGCGGTCGGCGGCGTAAAAGTGCAGGAGGAAATTGAACGTGACCGGGCGGGGAAACTTCGGCTCGGGTCCGAACCCGCCGAGCTTTTCGTCGAAGCTCCCGGCGATTTGTTTGTAAGCATTCCGACCGATGTCCGCGCCGAGTTTGCCCTCCGATTTCTCCTGCTGCGAAAACCGCTGGAGCGTCTCCACGATTTGATTCGAGCTGGCGACGATCTTCTCCCGTTCGTCTTTCCACGCCGCGGCGAGCTTCTTCAGGATGCTCTTGAATCCGGGTTGGCCCCACTTGTCGTCCGGCGGAAAATAAGTGCCGCCCACGAACGGCTTGAGGTCCGGCGTGAGCCACACGCTCATCGGCCAGCCGCCGCCGCCCGTCGTCGCCTGGACGAAGGTCATATAAACCTTGTCCACATCGGGCCGCTCCTCGCGATCCACTTTGATGCAGACAAAGTGCTCGTTCATCAGCCGCGCGATGTCCTCGTTTTCAAACGACTCGCGCTCCATGACGTGACACCAATGGCACGTCGAATAGCCCACGGAGAGGAAGATGGGCTTGTTCTCCTTGCGCGCCTTGGCAAACGCCTCCTCGCCCCACGGATACCAATCCACCGGATTATGCGCGTGCTGGAGAAGGTAAGGCGATTTCTCGTTCGCGAGGCGGTTGGTGTGCTGGGCGGGGGTAGCCTTTTCCGCTCCGAGACACTGCGGGAGATGGGGCGCGAAAAAAAACGCGCTGACGGCGATGCCGCTCGCAATGAAGTGGGTGAAGAAATGTCGGGATTGTTTCATCGGAAAAGAATGTTTCTCACTCGCCGTGTAGTCGGCACCGGTTCACGATCCGCGCTATCCTTTAGCAAGCCAGCCGAGTTCCGTCCACGTCGCGAACCACTCGCGGACTTTGGCGGACGCCTCCCCGGCGCTGGCGGAGGATTTCGCGAAAGCGGACGCGCACGCGCCTTCGAGCGAAGCGCCCGCATTCAGCGCGGTCAGCAGCGTGAAGGCTTCGAGATCGAGGCGCTTGAAATACACGGAGAGATCGACGCGATGGATGGCGAGGTGAATCGGGTCGGGCAAGGCATTTGCACGCAGCACGACGGGACGACGGCGGCGCGGACTGGCACCGACGGCGTTGCTGGCCGTGCCGGTCTCGGCGCTCGACTGGCGCAGCTTCCGCAGCAGCGCATCGACGGGATGCGCGAGGGCGAGGAGCGTGAGGTAAGGCTGGAGGCGCAGGCGGATGGTCGCGGGCGTTTTGCGTGCAAGCGTCGCGGGGTCGAGCGGCGGGAGCGCGGGATCGTCGAAGGCGACGATGCGCGCCCACTCGACGCGCGCCATGTCGAGCGCCAGCGCGGTGTGCGGCGCGGTGAGGGCGTGATGGTTTTCGAGAAAAGCAGGAAGGAGCTGCCCGAGGTTGCGCAAGGACCAGGAAGTGGAGCCGTGGGCTTCGAGATAGGCGACTGCGAGATGATCGAACCGCCGCTCGCCGAGCACGGCGCACACGCCGCGAAAGTCTTCCTGGAACGAGCCGAGGATGCGCCACCAGTATTGCTGATTGTAGATTTGCAGCCGCTCAAAGGAGGAGAGCCGGTCGTTGGGCTTGATGAAGCTGCCGGCGATTTCGGCGGAGGGCGAGCCGTCCACCCACGCACGCTGCGAGCGCTGGCCGGAAGTGAGCGGGCGCATCACCGCGCGGGCCATGAGGCGCTGAATCGCATCAAGGCCCGTGTCCGTCCTACGCGGCGGCGTTCGCTTTTTCATCGGGCAGATACTTGGTGGCTTTGAGCGCCTCGCGGTGAACTTCATCGAAGCTCGGGATGCGGTCGTCCCATTCGAGCAGAGTGGCCGTCCGTCCGCAGCGCTCGATGGCGCGTTTGTAGAGCTTCCACACGGGCGGGATGACGGGATGGTCGTGTGTGTCGAGAATGTAGCGCTCGTGCCGCGTGTGGCCGGCGATGTGGATTTGCGCGACGCGCGCGGCGGGCACGGCGTTCACGTAGTCGAGCGGGTCGAAAGTGTGATTCTGCGAGGAGACGTAGATGTTGTTCACGTCGAGCAGGATTCCGCAGTCGGCGCGCTCGACGACTTCATTCAGAAACTCCCATTCGCTCATTTCCGAGGCGTGGAACTCGGCGTAGCTGCTCACGTTTTCCACCGCGACGGGCAGTTCGAGAAAATCCTGCACCTCGCGGATGTTGAGCGCCGCTTTCTCCACCGCCTCCCAAGTGTAAGGCATCGGCAGCAGGTCATGCGTGTAGCGCCCGTCCACGCTGCCCCAGCAGAGGTGGTCGCTCACCCACGGCGTGCACGTGCGCCGCGTGAGCGCCTTGAGCTTTTTCAAATGCCCGCGATTGGGCCGCGCGAAGTTGCCGAAATACATCGAGACGCCGTGCTGCACGACGCGGTAGCGCTCCAGGATGCGGTCGAGCACCGCGAGCGGCTGTCCGCCATCCAGCATGTAGTTCTCCGAGATGATCTCAAACCAATCCACGCCGGGGCGGCGGTCGAGGATGTGCTGGTAATGCGGGATGCGCAGACCGATGCCCACGCCATAGTCGGCGTGCCCGGTAAATCGTGTGGCGGACATAAAAAGCAAACGCCCGGCGAGGCCCGGCGACACGCGTCGGAGCCCCACGCGGGCGAAGTTTTTGCAGACTTACTTGGGGGCAACCGGCTTGCCGTCTTTCACGGCGCAGCCACCCTTGCCTTTGCAGGAGTTCTTGCCGGCGCAGCCGTTTTCACTGGTCTTGCAGCCGCCCTTGCCCTTACAGGAGTTCTTGCCGCTACAGTCGTGGGTCTCGCCTTTCTTTTCGTCGGCGAGGACGCCCGCCTGCTGGCTGTCGGTCTGCTTGGCGAAGGCCGCCCCAGTGTTGGTGGCAGCGTTGGCTTTGGCGGCAAAGCCGCCGGTGAGGATGCCCGCGAGCGCAGCGCCGGCGAGGAGTGTCTTGGTGTTCTTCATGTGATGTTGTTCGTTGTCTGTTTTGTTTTTGCTTTTGGCGAAACGTGAAAACCGCCCGGTGACAGGCAGTTTCCGCGCAGCTTCCATCGCGGATGAGACGGTGCCGGTGGAAGTGAGCAGACAGCCCACAGGTTTATTCCCACTCGATGAGGATGATGTCGCTGCAGGGCACTCCTCGGCGCCAACGCCAGCGGGACCGCCGCGCTGAAGACCTGCTTCCCGGGATCGAAATTGAAAACGGGGCGCACGACAATCTCATCGGAGGGCGGACGACCGCGGATCGGAACCTAATCTCGGGAAATGATCACAACGGTGTGCTGTTGCGGGGCAACACGACCCTGAACAACCGAATCGAAGGCAACATCGTGGGGAGCAACCGAATCGGCACGGGGGCGTTGCCCAACCGGTACGTGGGGATCGAACTGTTTGAGGGAGCGCATCACAACACGGTGGGCGGGACCGCGTCGGGGGCCGGGAATGTGGTGTCGGCGAACAATTACGAGGGCATTCGCTTGAACGGCACCGGCGTCGCCAACAACACCATCCAGGGGAACACGGTCGGCCTGGATGCCACTGGCAACGGCAGCCTGGGGAACGGATTCTTCGATGTGCCCACGCACCAGTTCGCGCCGGGCATCGGCATCTATGGAGGGGCGTCGTTCAACCGCGTCGGCGGCACCTCGACCGGGGCACGGAACGTGATCTCCGCGAATGCCGCGTATGGGGTGGCCGTGAGCGGGAACGGGACGGACTGGAACGTGGTCGAAGGAAACGTCATCGGGCTGGACGCCACCGGAACAGTCTCCCTCGGGAATGGGTTCGCCGATCCCCCCAACTTCTGGCTCTTCTCGGGGGTTGCGGTATACGGCATGGCCCGTAACAACCTGATCGGAGGCACGGTGCCGGGCGCGAGGAATTACATCTGCGCGAGCGGAAGCAGCGGGGTCTTGATCGCCGATTCCGGTACCGATCAGAACCGCGTCGAAGGAAACACCATCGGGCTGACCCCGAAGGGAACGATGGCGGGAAACAGCTACCAAGGGGTTTCGATCTTCGGCGGCGCGAAGAACAATGTCATCGGCGGGACCGCCCCCGGGGCGGGCAACCGCATCACCCGGAACGGAGGCAACGGTATTTCGTTATTCGATGCCATCACGTTGGGGAACCAGTTCCGCAGAAACTCGATTCGCACCAACGCCGGAAACGGGATCGGGCTCTACAGCGGATCGAACAACGCGCAGGCCGCGCCGACGCTCGCCACCGCCGTTCTCGGTCCCGTCGGCAATGCGAACGGCACGAATGTTTCCGGCAATCTGGTGAGTCTCGCGGGCTCCACCTTCGTGCTGGAGTTCTTTGCCACCCCCGCCGGGGATCCGTCGGAGGGTCGGCACTACCTCGGCACCACGAACGTCACCACCAACGGGACCGGCTTTGGGTCGTTCAGCACGAACCTGACCACGGCGGTCCCTCCCGCCCACCTGATCACAGCGACCGCCACCTCCCTTGCGGGGAACAGTTCCGGCTTCTCGACCAGCCGAACCGTGACAACCACGGACACCGATTCGGACGGCCTCCCCGATGCGTTCGAGAGCCTCTACAGCGCGAATACGACCGCCGTTGTGGCCACGGCCGACTCCGACGGCGACGGATACTCGAACATCGCCGAGTTCAGGGCCGGAACGAGCCCGCTGAGCGTGGCGAGTCATCCCGGGCCCGCCCGGCTCACCCGCAACGGCACCGGGTTCACCCTTGTGTTTCCCACGGTGGCGGGCCGGGTCTACCGGATCGACGAGAGCACCGACCTCGGGCGGACGGATCCGTGGGAGGTTCTGTTGGAACCGATTGTCGGGACGGGCTCGGACGTTTCGATTCAGATTCCCGATGTCACGGGTCAGGCCCGATGGTTCTTCCAGACAACGGCGCTGCCCTGACCCTTCGCCCTGCTCGCGGCATGATTTTTGTCTACACCAAAATGGGCGTGGATGGAATATGGACTTCACCGTAAAATGTTACGAAACCAAAGATGGACGCTGCCCCGTGCGTGCATTTCTCGACGACCTCAAATCCTCTGGTCCCGGCGACTTTGCTGCTATTGTCGCCGGACTGGCGAAGCTGCGCCAACGCCAGTATCACCGCGAACCGCTGTCCAAGGCGCTCGGCGATGGCTTGCTGGAACTACGTCATGTCGGAAAGCTGAACACGCGCAGCTTCTGGTTTTTCATGAAAGGCCGCCGCGTCATCGCGGCGCATGGGGTCCGCAACAAAGGCCGGTCCATCCCCGCGCGCGACCTCGACACCGCCCGCGCAAGGATGAAGGACTGGTTGCAACGAAACCTCGCATGAGAAAGACCAACTTCGACCGCTATCTGGAGCAGCAACTCGAGGATCCCCGCTTCGCCGAGCGCTTCAAGGCCGCCGGTGAAGCCTGGGATGTGTCGTTGCAACTCACCCGCCTCCGCGAGGAAGCCGGCCTCTCCCAAAAGGACCTGGCCGACCGGTCGGAGACCACGCAACAGCAGATCAACCGCCTCGAATCGCCCGCCTACGAGGGCCATTCCCTCAGCATGCTCCGCCGCGTCGCCTCCGCCCTGCACGCCCGCGTGCACGTCGTTATCGAACCGCTGGCGAAAACGAAAAGCTCATCCGTGCTGCGCGAGGAACCAGCGCCGTATCGCGGGAAAAGGAAGAAGGCGGAATGAAGAGTGGAAGAAACCACCCGCTGGTGCGAATTGCTCGTGGATGGGCGCGGGACTTCACCGGAGCGCGTCACGAGGTCCGTCCCGGGGAGGGGCGGCGTGTCGCTGCCCGGCTCGTGGAGGTCACGAAGCTCGATGGAGGTGTTGCCCGGGGAAGTGCGTGCGATGAAGCACGTTCGCGGACCGCGACACGCGGTCCCTCCCGGGAGGGGCGGCTTGTCGCCGCCCGGCTTGGGCTGGAAGCGGGATTCTTCACGTCCCCGAGTCCGAAGGGCCCGCTGCGCATCGCGTTTCCCGAGAAGGCGCTCGATGCCTATTTCCAGCAGTTGTTCCTCGATCTCCCGGTGGAAAGCGGGGAGGAGATCTGAGCCGGGGCGTGCATGGCGAGGGTCAACGCGACGAGTGCGCCAACCTTGCCGCTGGCCGCGATTCGCCCGTAGCATGGGCGCATTCGATGAAGTCGTGCGTGCTGCTTGGCTGGGTTGTCATGGGGTTTTCGGTGCCGTTCCAAGTGACGGATGCGCGGACCTACACCTTTCTCCGGGAAGCCATTCGCGAACAGGTCAACCACCCGGGGCCGGAAGCGGAGGCGAAGCTGCGCGTAGCGAGGCGCAACGCGTGGCTCTTCGACCGGTTGTTCGACGTCGTTCCAGCGATGCTGGTTGGGGCGTTGCTTCTCGGGGCGATTGTGCGGAAGAGGCGGGGTGTGCGATCAGGTTAGTGCCCTCCGGTCGAACTCAAGCCCGTTCTTCCCTGGATCACGGAAGGTGCCCGCGTGGATTTGATTCTCCGACGCGATCTCAGGCCGCCGGTCGCGGTCGTTCTGGTCGACAAAAACCCGGAGCCTGCGCTGCGGGATGCGTTGTCGCGGATCCTGCAAAAGCGGGGATTCGAGTTTCGGCCGGTGTTTCTGAGTGCGACACTCAAAAAGATTGATTCCAATCGGCCGGGGTTTCTCTTGAGCCCCACCCAGCTGTATTGGATGCACGCATCACCGTTCGGATCCGCGGATCGATGGTACGGCAGTCCGAACAGCCTGCATTTTTTAGATCCCGAGACCGGGGATTGGACGAGTCTGCGGCGGCTGATTCCGAGCCACGGGGTTCAGGAGTATTCGGCAAAGAGCGCGCCGACGACGTCACTGGCGCATTTGCTCTGGAGCGATCGGTATGCGGATTGGACTCATCCCGACGAACCCCGGGCCCGCCAGTCCCGCGAGGGAGTTGCCGCGTTGATTCGGCGTTCGCGGGTGGAGGCGGGTCCCGCGGTGCGTCCGGCCGACCGTGCCGCACTGGCACCGGGCATCGGCCCGGTCGGCCCGGGGTCAACGGAGAGGTTGTCGACGAGCGGCCGCGAGTGTCAATCGGAGGTTCCGCGGGTGCGTCGCCGCCGCGTCGGGGACGACCGATCGGTGGACGGTCCGGCCGGTCCGGCCGGTGCCGCGAGGGTTGAGTCCGCGCCCGCCGAACCGGACCCATGGGTTGCGGGGCTGCTTTGTGTGGGGTGTGGGACCCGAACGATGGCATGGCAGCGGGGCGTGCCTTCCGAGGATCGATGCGTTTGCCGGGCCTGTGCCTCGAAGGGCGTGGCGTTGTGAGCGGGCGGCAGGTTGATGGACGACGTCGGGTTTCCGCCCGGCGGAGCAAATGCGGCGGTCATCGACGCGCCTCCACAGCGGAGGCGGGCGTGGAATCGGGGCGGTGAAGCTCTGTCGCGCGGAGCATCGCCCGGCGGGAATCCGTCCTCCAGGGCTGGCCGGTTTGCGGGCTGACGGAGT
>Ga0163150_10003372_pt1 | contig 22575 bp, 21 predicted proteins | sample OliLakLV19P2IB_FD_148628 | JGI IMG/M metagenome (GOLD analysis project Ga0163150, IMG submission 148628) | Freshwater microbial mat bacterial communities from Lake Vanda, McMurdo Dry Valleys, Antarctica - Oligotrophic Lake LV.19.P2.IB | ecosystem: Environmental > Aquatic > Freshwater > Lake >...
CCAAACCGACGAACGCCGGAACGACATACACGCCGCCCGTATCCGCGATGCTCTGCGCGATGCCTTCGCTTTCTGCCGCGCTCTCGATCATTTTCATCTCGTCGCGCAGCCATTGAATGGCCGCGCCAGCGATAAATACGCTGCCTTCGAGCGCATACTGCATTGGCGCGTTCTCAAGTTTCCACGCCACTGTCGTCAGTAGATTATGCTTCGAGGGGACAGCCTGCGAACCCGTATTCATCAGCATGAAACAGCCCGTGCCGTAAGTATTTTTGGCCATGCCTGCGTCGTAACACGCCTGCCCGAACGTCGCCGCTTCCTGATCGCCAGCGATTCCGGCTAAGGCTATCGCGCCGCCAAATATATCCGCGTCGGTTTCGCCGTAGATCGCGCTGCTCGGCATGACCGTTGGCAGCAGCGAACGCGGGATGTTCAGCCGCGAGAGTATTTCGTCCGACCATTCGCCCCTATGGATGTTGAACAGCAGCGTGCGGCTGGCGTTGCTCACATCGGTGATGTGCAGCCGCCCGCCTGTCAGCCGCCAGATCAAATAGCTGTCAACCGTGCCGAAAGCCAGTTCGCCATTTTCGGCGCGCTGGCGTACACCGGGAACGTTATCCAGCAGCCACGCAACCTTCGTGCCGGAGAAATACGCATCGGTCACCAAGCCCGTTTGCGCCAATATCGTGCGGTTAAAACCTTCTTCGATCAGTGCGCGGCACATATCCGACGTGCGGCGGCACTGCCACACAATCGCGTTATGCACGGGCTTGCCGGTGGCTCTGTCCCAGATGATGGTCGTCTCGCGCTGGTTGGTGATGCCAATCGCGGCGACTGCGTCGCTTACATCTGCCGCTGAGATGCCCGCTTTGGAGAGCGTTTGCTGTGCCACGTCAATCTGCGACGACCAGATTTGCTCCGGGTCATGCTCAACCCATCCCGGCTGTGGGTAAATCTGCGGAAATTCTTGCTGCGCGCTGGCGACGATGCGCCCGTCGTGGTCAAAAAGAATAGCGCGTGATGAAGTCGTGCCCTGATCGAGCGCCAGAATATAGCGAGTGTTCGGCATAATAATTTCCTTTTGTGCAGAGGAAATTATAGCGCAAAGTACAAGCATGATTGACCGCTGGTCGAGAATATGAACATTTCTTACGTTTATCGGTACTCGTTTCACCGGGTTCTATGCTATTCTCTAGGTTAATGGCAAACCAAATTGACCCACTTGGTTGTCATACAGTCTTCCTTCAGGAAAGGCACATTCTTACAGTAGCTAATGACTGTTAGCTCACCATCCATCTGATAATGACCAAGGAGAAATTGTGATACGCTTGCGTTCAGTAGTGTTAACGTGTCTGATTGTGATTGTGGCAGCCTTTATTTTTGTGCTGCCGACAGCGGCAGATGACGGGGTTAGTTTTAGCGGGACGATCTCGTTTGTAGGGGATAGTAATGACCATAACGTTAGCCTGAGCGCGGGCCAGAACGTGATTGCTGAACTGATCTGCACGGAAGCTTCGCCCGGTAACCGCCCACTCGACCCCTATTTAACGGTATACGGCCCGAATGGGTTTTCCATCTACAACGACGATGACTACAGCATCCAGAACTGTAACTCGGCATCCAGTTCACTGGTAACATTCATCGTTCCTACCAGCGGCACTTATACATTTAATGCCGCTGGATGTTGCAGCTCAACCGGCCCCTATAGGTTAAATATCAATTCGGGCGAGGAAGTCGGCAGCGGCAACGCCTTCTTTGAACCCGGTGATGATCGCCTCAACCGCCAAGCGTATGCTTATGCATCGGTCTACTGCGATGACGCAAACCACCGCGTCGCCATATACGGCATCAATTCGGACGGTGCAAGTTCGGCGAGTGGCAAAGACGGCGATGGTTTCCCCGGCATATTCGTGTACTACTTCAACTTACCGCCAACGCCCAGCGCCGAAGATGGCAATGTACTGATCGAGCAGGCCGGCAACATCCGCTTCTACCGCCTCACGAGCGGCGAGTATCAGGTAATGGTTGGCCCGGACTCTGAGGGCAAGGATTATGTGCTCGTGTGGGATGGCTGTCCGCATACCTACATTCAGGCGTATAGTTTTCAAAATGGCGTGATGACACCAACCGAACGCTTCCCGCGCTAGGCAAAGACAGTTCGTTTGACGGCGGGGACTGCTCCAACGGAGCGGCCCCGTCGTGATCGCATTCAAGCGATGCGCGATACACTCTACGAACGCAACGCACAGATAGCGTAACCGCAACGGGTTCAAAACCCGTCGCTACTCAGAAGAAAAGCGCACTAAAGGCGCTGGTTTTAGTCTCTTTAGCGGACTTGATTTGGCTGGCAGCTAGAGGTTTTGAACCCCTAGCGCCGAACTCCACGCCATCAACTCATCATAGGTCGGTGCGGTGGATGAGCCGCCTACCCCCGTCACCGACAAGCCGCCGCAGATATTCCCATAGCGCGCACACACATCGAGCGCAGCGCCTTCCACGATATGCCCGTAGAGAAAGCCCGCGTTGAAAGCATCGCCCGCGCCAGTCGTATCCAGCACCGGCCCGGCATCGACCCCCGCCGAGTGCATGATTTCGCCGTTGTGAGCAACCCATGCGCCGTTCGCGCCATCCTTAACCACGATCAGTGGGCACAGCGGCATCAAGCGTTCTAGCGCGCTCTGAATATCCGTCGTTTCCGCGACGACCAGCACTTCACGGGCGTTGGGTAAAAATACGTCGATGTGCGGCAGAACTTCGCGGGCTTCACAGGGCGTCTCTAAGATCGGCATATCCTGACAGTCCATCGAGACGGTTGCGCCGCGCTCCCGAATCAGGTCGAGCAGCGGACGCGCTTCGGACAGGCGCATCATGCCGCCGAAAATGACGTGCTTGAAGTCGCAGGACTCTAAAGCGCTGCGCCAGAAATCCAGCATATCGCCCATATCGGGGTCGCAGTAGGTGATGAAAGCGCGATCTCCATTGAAGGGCATCGCGCTGGTCAGGCGACGGTACGGTTGGTTGAGCCGCCGCGCCAGCTTGAGATCGACACCTTCGCTGCGCGCCTGATCGTAGGCGAAACGGCTGTACTGATCGGTGCCGAAGTTCGACACCCAACCGACATCCGCGCCCAGCCGACGCAGCGCCGCCACCGTCGTATAGACCGCGCCGACGACGGTGTTCAGTCCGGCGCAGTAGGTCTCGCGGCCTAGCTGCGGGAAATTCGGCAGTCCCGTGAAAATCTGGTCGAAGAAGTAATCGCCCAACACCACCACATCATACGACGAACGCATTATTCCCACTGCCCCACATGCTGTTTATGTGCTTCCAGATATTCGTTCACCAGCGTTTGCGCCAGCCCATACGAGCCGACCAGCGGATGCGCCACCAGCGCTTCAACGGCAAGCTGACGGCTGCGCTGCAAAATCGCCTGCGCTGCCAGCCGCTCGAAGTGCTTGACGTTCCGCATGAGCAGGTACGCCGCTTCGGGCACGTTGCCAATGGTGATCGGCTGAATGCCGCCGCCATCGACGTAACAGGTCACTTCCACCACATCGTCGTCGCGCATTCCGGCGATTGCACCCTCGTTGGGCACGTTCAGCCCGATGCGTAACGGCTTGTCCTGCGTCAGCGCCAGCCCCGCTCGGAGTGCCACGCCCGCATAACCGCCGACTTCCGCCTGCGTGTGATGCACCGACATGGTTGCTTCCGTCGGGTTAAGACGCTGTTCGCGCAGGGTTTCGTCGCTCTCAGCGTAGGCCATATAGCTGGCGTTGCGACGGCGGTTGTAAGCGTCATAGGCTTCTAATGCCTGCGCCGGAGCGAGACTTCGCAGCGTGTCGAACAGTTCGCGGTTGAGCATAACGACTTCTTCGCCGCGAGTCAGTTCTTCGGCCTTTATGCGCTCTACGGCCATATCGCGGAAATAATAATAGAACAAATATTCGTTTAGGAACATCCCCATTTGCCGCGCCACATCGGGCCCGAAGAAGCGCAGATGCGTGTCGTTGATGAAGTCAGGGTTTTGCAGCAGGTCGGGCAGCACATCACGGCCATCGACCAGCGCCCGCCGTGCAAATGACAGATGATTCAGCCCGAAAACCTCGGTTTTCACCGCATCAGCCGGACGTTTCATCCAGCGCGCAATGTCGTTCTGCGCGGTGTTGGCGCTGTCGCAGATGCCGACCACACGCCAATAGCCCGCGTCATGCAGCGCTTGAGCCGCCAGCCCCGCCGGATTGGTGAAGTTGAACGTCCACGCTTTCGGCGCGAGTCGTTCGGCACGGTCAGCCACGTTCAGCAGCGCCGGAACGCTCCGCATGGCCATGCTGAAACCGCCCGGCCCTGTGGTCTCCTGACCGAGGACGTTGTGCCGTAGCGCGATACGCTCATCGAGGACGCGCCCCTGCTCCAAACCGACGCGCATGGTAGTGACGATGATGCCCGCGCCAGTCAGGGCGTCGTCGAGATTGGTGGTCGTCACCAGTCGAAACGGCGAACCCGCCCGCCGCACGATTTCCTCGCACAGCGGCGTCATCAGTTCGAGGCGTCCGGTGTCGATGTCCATCAGCCACAGTTCTTGTAGGTCGAGGTCAGCGGCGAACGCCAGCGCGCCGCGTGTGAACTCTGGTGCGCGTACTCCCCCGCCGCCAATCAATGCGAGTTTCATGGATAGTCCTTAGTTATCAGAGCCTGTTTGTAAATTTGTGTTTCTGCCACCAACGGTTAAAAACCGTTGGCTAGAAGGTCGGCGGAAACGCACTAAAGGCGTTCTTCCGCCTCAACCCTTTCAATGGGTTTAATTCTGTAGCTAGGGGTTTTGAACCCCTAGCGTTGGCAAAGTTGTCAATTTTGATGCCGATACTATAAATGAAAACCTGACGACTGATAACTGTTTACTGACCGCTACCGCTTCAAGCCCGACATCGAAATGCCCTCGATGAAGTAGCGCTGTAGCAGCAAAAACAGCCCGATCATCGGCAGCGTGGCCAGCAGCGAACCCATCATCAGCAGGTTGAACGGCGTATCACGCTGACCTTGCAGCAGGCTAATACCAATGGTGATCGGGCGTGTGGCCTGCGAGTTCGACACCACCAGCGGAAACAGAAAATCGTTCCACGCCGCCACCACCGTAATCACCGCGAACGCCGCCAGCGCAGGCCGCGACAATGGCAAAATCACGTACCACAGCACTTGCAGCGGATTTGCGCCGTCGATCTCCGCCGCCTCGTCTAACTCTGGCGGAATCTGTGCGAACGACTGCCGCAGCAGGAACATGGCGAACGCGCTGAACGCGCCCGGTATAATCAGCGCGGCGAAGGTGTTCAGCCAGCCCAACTGTCGCAGCAGCAGATATTCGGGGATCAGAATCGCCTGAAACGGAACCATCAGCAGACCCAAGCACAGCGCGAAAATCAGGTTGCGGCCCGGAAATTTGAAGCGCGCAAAGCCATACGCCGCCAGCGAAGACAGCACCAGTTGGCCGAGCGTTCGCCCCACCGTGAGGATAACCGAGTTCACGAGGTAGCGGTTGAAATGCTCCGACGTTTCGTAGAGTTCGCGCAGGTTTTCGACGCACGACAGGTTTTCGGGGATGAAGCGAATCGGCAGCTTGTTGAGTTCTATGGGCGGCTTGCAGGCCGTCGAGATCATCCACACGAACGGCAGAATCATCACCACCGCGCCCAGCGTCAGCAGCCCATAAAACAACAGCAGCTTAGTCCGACTCATAGTACACCCAACGGCGCTGCAACCGGAGTTGAATGATGGTGAACGCCAGAATAATCACGAACAACACCAGTGCCACCGCCGACGCATAGCCGAACTGCGAACGCCCGAAGCCGCTGTCATACAGGAAATAGGTCAGCGTCGTCGCGCTGCCACCGACTCCCCCGCGCACCGTGCGCGAGGTCATCACGTACACCTGATCGAAAATCTGAAACGAGTTGATGGTCGACAGCACCACCACCAGAAACGTCGTTGACGACAGCATCGGGAAGGTGACGTGGCGAAAGAGTTGGCGGGTGTTCGCGCCGTCGATGGTCGCCGCTTCGTAGAAAACACGCGGGATGTTCTGCAAGCCCGCCAGAAACAGCACCATATCGAAGCCGATGCGCTGCCAGATAGTCACGGCGGCTACAGGGATGAGGATGAGGTCGGGCCGCGTCAGCCATTTGGTCTCTTCCCAACCCAGACCCAACGGCGCGACCAACCCCGCCAGTAATCCATAGCTCGGCTGAAATATCCACGTCCACACAATCGACGCGGCGACGGTTGAGGTGACTACAGGCAGAAAATAAGCGGTGCGGAACAGGTTACGCAGCCCTTTGCTGCCAAACTTCTGATTCAGCAGCAGTGCCACTCCGAGCGATAACACCACTTCGAGCGGCACGGTAATCAGCAGCAGAAACAGCGTATTGCGAAGCGCTTGCCAGAACTTCGGGTCTTGAAATAAGCGCGTAAAATTGTCGAGGCCAACGAACTCCGGCGGGCGCAGCGCGTTCCATTCGACGGTTGAGGTGGCGAAGGCGATCAATACCGGGATGCCGAAGAACAACAGCAGGCCCAATACGTTGGGCGCGACCAGTGCGAGTCCCCAGAATGCGCGGCGGCGAGAGAGCGGCGTCTGTCCGAAGCGGTTGAGAAGCGAGGCGAAGATAGCTTTATCCCTGCTCTAAATGGAACTACGTGGCTGCCTTCTAGCCGGAGATTTCAAGCATGGTTTCATAGCGATCATAGGCTTCATCGAAACTCATGTCGAACACTGCTCGAAACGATGGTGACGCTGCTAGTTCGCGCAAGTTCTCCACGTCGTCAACGGCGAAGGCGGTTTCGATCATATTGTGATGCTGCAACATGAAAATCATTTGATCGGTGTTCAGCGTCCAATTCGATTCGTTCATGATGCTCACCATAGGATTTGTAGGGGCGACCCGCTCCAACAGCGAACAGTGTCATATGCACAATTATGGGTCGCCCTAATTATTCGCTCGACATGTAGGGGCAGGTCTGAGACCTGCCCCTACCAGCATACAATTTACGATGCGGCTTCCGGCATCTGTGTGCCGATGAAGTCGCAGGCCGATGCTACGGCGTCCTCAACCGACATATCGAGGTCGAAGATGTTGACTACGATCTCGGTGTCAATCGCTGACCAGATTTCACCGAACGCGGTCACGCCCTGCGAGTCTTCGGTGGCATCTACAAACGCTTGAATGTTCTTGCCGGAGTCTCCAAACGAGTCCATCCACGTCGATTGCAGCGCGGCAGCCGGGTTCGCCGGAGCGACACCGCCCGCATCCGCGAAGAACTGCTGACCCTCATCACTGACGAGGAACAGTATCAAGTTTGCGGCAAGGTCGGGGTTCTCGGTGCGCGCATCGGCCACATAGCCGACAGAGTGCAGAATCGAGCGGCTGCGCTCGGACTCAGGATTACGCGGAAGCTGCACGATGTCCCAATTGAACGGCACTTCTTCAAATGCACTAGGCAGCGACCATGAACCTGCGGTGACCATCGCCGCGCGCCCCGATGCCCAGAAGTTGAAGGCGTCCGTACCCGATGCGCCGCCGATTTCCGACACGCTGGGGATGATGCCGCGATCATACAGGTCTTTCAGGAAGTTGAGCGCTTCGATGCTCTGCGGATTGTCCAACGTGCAGTCGGTACGGCCCGCATCGACCACAGGCGTTTCACCCGTCGAAGCGATAAAGTTGGCATAGCCCGTCTGGTAGCCAAGCTGCGGCACTGCGCCATAAACGCCAGCGTCGGCATCGGTCAGCGCTTCGGCATCGGCGGCGAAGTCATCCCACGTCCAGTCAGCAGTGGGATAATCCAGCCCTGCGGCATCGAACATATCCTTGTTGTACAGCACGGCAACCGTATCCCAGTTCACCGGCCCCGCGAACAAATCGCTATCTTCACCCCAACGATAGGGATCAACAATGCCCGTGCCCCATGTCGTGGTATCCACGTCCGCCGCGTCCCAGTAGGGTTGCAGGTCGAGCAGCGCATCATTTTCGGCATAGAAGCGGAAACGGTCTTGCGACATATTGAACACATCAGGCAGGTCGCCGCCCGATGCGTTGGTTTGCAGTTGATCCCAATAATCGCCCCAAGGCTGAACTTGCAGATCAACCGTTGCGCCGGGGCAGTATTCCGCGATCCACTGATCTATTGATGACTGAATAGTAGTAGCCCAATTCTCGTCCCACACCCACATCGTCAGGTTGCCGGGTTCGGCACATGCCTGTGGCGAGATGGTGGCATCGTCTTGCGCGTAGGCCGTCACGGACAGGGCAAACGTCAAAATCAACGCCAGCGAAAGCACGATACGCTGCGTCTTACTCAACATAGCTTCTCTCCTCAATATTAACTATAGATGGCGCGTTATTATGCGCTGCGACTATCTAACCTTTATGATACTCAGCCACCCCCTTACCCGCAATGCCCGTTCAGGCCGAAACACTGTTAGGTCGTCGCCGCCACTGGAGTAGATGCGGGTCTAGCTTTGACTCTAGTCCCCTCACCCTAAATCCCTCTCCCACACAACGGGGAGAGGGACTTCCAGAAGTCGCGTTTTACCCCCTTCGCCCCTTGTGGGAGAAGGGTCGGGGATGAGGGGTATAGAAATGTTTAGGTCGTCGCCGCCACTGGCGCAGGTTTGGCTTTGCGCGTCGAAATCCGCATCGACAGCATTGAGGCGATAAACCCCAACAGCGCCGCTGAAATGAAAATCAGGTGATAGTCACCGAGCTTGTCATGGAAGAAACCGCCGGCCTGTGCCGCGATGCCCGCGCCGATCATGTGTGAGCAGAAAATCCAACCGTAGATCGTGCCGAGCGATGCCCGTCCGAAACGCTGCGCCGTCAGGTTGACCGTCGGCGGCACAGTCGCAATCCAATCCAGCCCGTAGACGACGGCGAAAATCAGCAGCCCGCGATATTCGATGATGAACGGCAGCGCCAGCAGCGACAGTGCCCGCAGTCCATAATAGGTCGCCAAAAGTTTGCGGTTATCATAGCGATCAGACAGCCAGCCGGATGCCAGCGTGCCGAAGATGTTCATCAGCCCCATCAAACCGAGCGCGCCCGCCGTTTCGACCTCGACAAAGCCGTGTTCGACGGCGTGAGGCAGCAGATGTGTGCCGATCAAACCGTTGGTGGTATAGCCGCAGACGAAGAAACTGATAGCCAGCAGCCAGAAGTCGCGGGTACGGATGGCGTCGCGCATCGACGTTCCATGCTGCTCTTGAGCGATGGCCGCCGCTGACGTGATCTCGCCGCCAACAGGTGGCAGCCCCATGTCTCGCGGACGGTTACGCATGAATAGCAGCACCGGGACGATCAGCACCGCCACGATAATCGTCACAACGACGATCATCGAGCGCCAGCCGATGTCGGTGTTCAGCGAGATCAACAGGGGTAAAAAGATCAACTGCCCTGCCGCGCCCGCTGCCCCCATCACACCGACAACGAGGCCACGATATTTATTGAACCAGCGGGCCGCCACCGTCGCGCCGAGTACGTTGGCGATGACGCCCGTGCCGACGCCGATGACCAGCCCCCAATACAGATGAAGCTGCCACAGTTCGGTGATACTTTGCAGCATATAAAGTCCGAAGGCGATGAGCGCCAGCCCTGCCACCATCACCCGCCGCGGCCCGAAACGGTCTACCAGCGAACCCGCAATTGGGCCGCCGAAACCGTAGGCGAACAGGCTGATAGCGATGGCAAACGAGATGCTGCTGCGATCCCACCTGAACTCGGTCTCTAGCGGGACGATGACCACGCTCGGAATAGTGCGCGTAGCCGACGCGATTAGCAGCGTGAGGAACGTCACCGCAACGACAACCCACGCATAATGAAACGGCAGTATCCTGCGCGATGTTTCGGGTTGAGACACCATAACTTGACTTTCTGAGCGCTATTTATGCAAAGACAGCTTGTCGAGAACCTTGTCCACCGTTTTCTTGTGGTCGTGCATCGCCAATGCGACGAGGTTCAGATCGTCGCTGTTGACCGCTTTGACGGCGGCGCGGTTGTCGATGTCGTTTCCAGTTGTGAACAGGTCTTCGGTAAAGACAGCGAACGTGACTCCACGCTGCACTGCCCGCTCGTAAGCACGGCGGATTTGCGCGGCATCCGCTTCAAAAATCATTATAGGTTGGCGGATCATCGGCAAATAGAGCCGCCCCGAACCATCTTCGTAATTCGGGCCGACGATGCCTTCCACCGTGCCCGCGATGCCGCTGATGGTGAAGGCCGTCGCGTTCAGCTTTTGCCATACGGCGAGATCGCTGCGTAACACCACCGCGATTTTGGTATCAAACGTCATGCTCATGGATGCGATTCCTATCTATAAGCGTGTATGGTAGGGGCGCTTCGCGAAGCGCCCCTACCAATGATGCTCTTAGGATAGGTCGTGAGGACTGGCGCTGTCTTTCAAGAAATTGACCTGTTTTGCAAACTGCCCCGGCGTGACGCTGATGAGGTGTTTAAACGTGGTCGTAAAGTGGCTCTGGCTGCTGAAACCCGTCTCGTAGGCCACCTGCGCCACAGGCATACCGGACTTCAGCAAGCGCTGCGCCTCTCGGATACGCACAGTAGCCAGATAAGCATGAGGTGGCAAACCGACCTCGTTACGGAACACGCGCAGCAGGTAGAACGGACTCCAGTTGACCAGCGCAGCGAGGTCATCGAGGCGAATATCTTCGGCGTAGTGGTCTTCGATGTAGCGCCGGATTTTGTGCGTGGCAGCGCGTTCGCTTTTGAGCGGCCCCGTTCGCGGACGGGTGTCGGCGTGGCGCATGACCAACCGCACCAGTGTCCACAGGTAGCGCGATTCGTGTTCAAGCGCTGTGGCCGCCGTTTCCAGCGCGACGTGCAAAGCGCGAATCTCCGCGAACAGTTCGGCGTCGTCGATCACCGGCGTCGAGAAAAACGGGATGTCCTGACCGCGCCCTTTGATGTCCGAGGCGATTTCGCGCATGGTTTCGACTTCGGGGTACAGCGAACGGTAATGAAAGCCCGCCGCGACTGCCGCCTCACCCGTGTGCATCTCGCCGGGGTTGATGACGATGATGCCCGACGGCGGCGTGATGTACGTCTCGCGCTGATAGGCGAAGCGCTGCACGCCCGCCTCGACCATGCCGATGACGAAATACTCGTGCATGTGGCGTTTGAACGCATACGTGACGAAGTGCGCCCGCAGCAAATTGAGGCTGTTGAGATGCGGCACACACCAGATTTCAGCACGATCTTGCGCGCTGTCCTGCATGGAGAACCTTCCAAACGCGAAGCTATTGAATTGGATTGACGATTGTCGACTTCACATCACTCAACTATTAGCCAACATGGATCGCTATCATTTCGATGATGGTTCGTCAATTGGTGACGATTACTTCCATCCACATTCATGATAAAAATCTCAGCGTTATCATTAACCCTTGAGCCAAAAACGATTTTGCTCCCATCCGGTGACCAGTCAGCTTGCAAATCAATTGCCACGTCATTCGTTAACTGAAGCAGATTTGATCCATCTGGATTAATTAGATACAGATCGTATTGGCTATTATGATCTGAGAGGAAGAGAATCTTTCTGCCATCTGGAGACCAACTGGGAAGAAAATCCGAACCCGGATTGAAGGTTAATCTTACAGCATTCGAGCCATCGCTATTCATAACATAAATCTCTGCATTGCCGTCACGGTCAGAAACGAATGCAATTTGACTGTCATCTGGCGACCAGCTAGGCATAAAATCAGATACATTATTGTTTGTTATTCGAGCCGGATTGGAGCCATCAGCGTTAACAACGTAGATTTCATCGTTTCTATCTTGACTTGAGGTAATGACAAGCCGTGATCCATCTGATGACCAATCTGGATCACCATATGAAAATGAATCGTTAACGATATTAACTTGCCCTGATCCATCTGCATTCATGGTGAATATCTGAAAAGGAGTAAGTTGGCTTGCTACATAGGCGATGTTGCCGCCTGTTGGTGAGCAAGCTGGACTAAGGTAATCACCTAAATTATCCGTCAGCCGACGTATATCTGTACCATCGATATTCATAATATAGATATTCTCGTTACCATCCCGATCTGAGACAAAAACGATTTGCTGATTCAGCGTTTCTTGTTGACTGAGGACAGGGGAATGAGAGGCAATCAGGCAGGTTATAAGACAGACAATCGGAATAATGTTTAGTCGCATTTTCCTATCCTTAATTGCAATCAGTATATAATTCCAGCGGCACAATAAATAGGCGGCAAAACTCGCCAAGCAAACACTCGAAACTGACCCCGCGCCGGGAAATTAAAAGCGACCATCGTATTGGACAGCCGCTGTTAAACCTATAACGCCATCAGAGCAAGTTATCGACTCTGCCACGCTTCCTGAAGCGGTTGGTAACTGAGCAGCGTAATCCCCTCTTGTTCGATAGCCTCACGCACCTGTGCCGATAGCATCGAGTCTAAATCGGACTGCTTGATCTTTGCGCCCTCTGGATCGATGGCCGTTAACTCCTCATTTGCCAGACCGGGATGCACAGCCCACTCGCTTAACCCTGCTGGCAGTTCACGCAGGAGTTGAGCATACAGGGCCGCTTTTCCCTCAGTCTCAAGTCCGTAGCTGTCGAGGAAGTCGTAGTCGTTGCAGGGCAAATTGTGACTCTGCACCTTTTCGATCAATGGGCGCTCACGCACACGCAGCGCAAGGCCGTATTCCCGCGCCAGCTTGAACATCTCGTCGAAGATTTCGGGCCGCCTGTGGATGCGTATCGAATGCCAATCCAGATGGGTCGGCTTGAGATTGGCGGCCAATACGGTTTCGATCTGCGCCCTGAATTCCACTTCCAACTCGTCCAGCCGCGCTTGAGCGAAGAACTCGGACATGCGATCCCAGACATAAAAATGACCGGTTTCATCCACCAGCGACGATACTTTGTCCCGACACGTCAGAGGCCGGTAACGATAATCGAGTGTATCCCCGATGGCCGTCAGGTGAATACCGAAGGAGATGTCGGGGTTTTCTGCGAGCAAACGCATGGCATGTGGGGCCCACGCGCAGGGAACCATCAAGGTCGTGGAACACACCACCCCTTCCGTGAGTGAGCGAAAGATAGCCGCATTGGTCGCGTGACACATCCCGAAATCGTCAGCGTTGATAATCAACAGACGGGCATCGTCTGGATAGCCGAGCAGTCGGTTGGTTTCGCTGATAGATGACTGGCTCATAATGTCGCGCCTACTGCTTGACCGCGCCCGCCGTTAAGCCGGTGACGAAGTAGCGCTGCAACGCGAAGAACACCAGCAGCGGTACAGACATCGAAATGAAGGCCGCCGCGCTCATGAGATGCCACTCCGTCGCATAGGTTCCCAGCATCGCCTGAATACGAACCGTCACGGGCTGGTTGACAGGATCGCTCATGAAGATCAGCGCCAGCAGCAGGTCATTCCACACCCACATGAACTGGAAAATCGCCAGTGACGCGATGGCCGGTACGGACAGCGGCAGCACGATGCGGAAGAAAATTGTCCACTCGGTTGCGCCGTCGATCTTGGCCGATTCCATCAGTTCACGCGGCAGTGACGCGAAGAAGTTTCGCAGCAAATAGATTGCGAACGGCATCCCATAGGCCGTATGCGCCAGCCAGATTCCCGCGAAACTGCCGTTGATGCCGAACTGGTTGAACAGCCTCAGCACGGGCACGAGAGTCGTCTGAATGGGGATAACCAGCAGCGCGATAATAATCATCAGCAGCAGGTTACGCCCCTTAAATTCGATCCATGCCAGCGCATAACCTGCCAGCGACGCGAAGAAAATCGGGAAGAGCGTACTGGGCAGCGTGATCTTAAAACTGTTGATGAAGCTGTCGCCCATGCCTTGCGAATTCAGCACCAGCGCATAGTTTTCGAGCGTGAAACGAGCAGGCGCGAACGCCGTCCACCAACCGGAAGCGGCGATGGCATCACGCGGACGGAAGGACGTAATCAGCAGACCTACTGTCGGCACGAGCCATATCACAGCCAGAACAAAGAGTGTGATATGCACCGCCCAGCGCGAAAGGTTGATGGCACGAGAGCGAGTAGCGCTCATCGGGCGACTGGTCGAGGCAGTGACAGCGCTCATCGGTACTGCTCCTCATTGCGGAAGCGGCGAATGTTGATAATCACAAACGGCAGCACCAGAATCAGCATAATCACCGCCACCGCCGCGCCATAACCGGGCTTGCCCAGTTGAAACGTTTCGTTGTACATCGTGTAGCCGATGATCTGGCTTGTGCCGCGCGGCCCGCCCTGTGTCATGATGAATACCAGATCGAAGGTCTTCAGCACGTTGATGGTCATCGCGGTTGTCACCAGCGCAATCGTTGGCCGCAGCATGGGAATGGTGATCTTCCAAAATGCCTGCCACGAGTTCGCGCCGTCTACCCGCGCTGCTTCGGTTACTTCGGCGGGCAATCCTTTGAGCGCGGCGGACAGGATCACCATGCAAAAGCCTGTGTTGATCCAGATTCCGGCGATAATCAGGGCATAGTTCACAATATCGGTGCGCCCCAGCCACGGGATTGGCTCCATCGAGGGTATCAAGCCGATCAGCAGCGCGTTCAAGATACCGCTGTTGGGGTCAGGGCTGTAGACGTAGCGCCAGATAATCCCGGCGGCGGTGAACGAAATGCCCATCGGCAGAAAGATGATCGTCTTGATGAGGACTTCGTAGCGCACCGTATTGGCCAGCACAGCCACTCCTAATCCGATGCCGACAGTGCCGCCTGTAAACAAGAACAGCCACAGGATCGTATTGAACACCGCGCCCCTTGGCGGCCACTGATCGAAGTCGAAGAAAAACCGGTCATTGGTAAATAGATCGATGTAGTTTTTCAGCCCGACGTTTTCGCTGGTGGTGAAGCCCGCGCCCGTATCGAAGCTCAATTGAATGGTGCGGATGGTGGGGTAAATCAAGAAGACGATAATCAGGAGGACGGCGGGAAAAACAAAAAACCAGCCCATAATGGTGTTTTTGCTCATTAACCACTTCTCTTTTTAGAAACTGGCTTCAAAAAAAAGGTTTCGCTGCGTAGGGGCACGGGCAAACTTCGTTTGCTTTTCCGTGCCCCTACTGGTACTACTTTAGAGCGACTAGTAGTTCGCTGCCGCTGTATCTTCGAGGTCAGCTAGGATGCTGTCGAGATCATCGGGGTTAGCGATGAAGTCTTGCAGCGCGATACCGAACGCCTCGCCAACAGCCGACGGCATCAAGTCAGAGCCGTCGAACACGAAGGCGCTGGCATTAGCCACCTGATTCGCGTCAATCGCCGCGATTGGGCTATAAACGCTGAGGTCGACGTTCATGTTCGGGGAGACGACTGCGCCAGTCGGCGCGGACGCCCACAGCGTATTGCCTTCTTGGCCGGCCATCCACTCGACAAGCTGCGCGACTTCGGGCCGGTCAGCAAACGCTGCCAGCAGGTCGCCGCCGCCAACGACAGGCGCGCCTATTTCGTCGCTGAACGCCGGGAACAGGAAGGCGTTGAAGTCATCGACAGGCGCTAGATCAGGGAAGTTTGCCGCAAGGATGCCGCCGATGAAGCCGCCTTCATAGTACATTTCCGCGTCGGGTTCCGGGCGGAAGACCATGTTGGCCGCAGTGATGAAGTCTGTGGCAAGTGTACCTTCGACGCCACCCGCGAGGTTGGTATCGGCGGGGTCAACCACCTGACGGAAGGCCGCAAAAGCTGCCATTACGCTGGGGTCTGTCCACGGGATTTCGTGGGTGACGAACAACTGCTGATACATCTCCGGGCCGTTCTGGCGAACGTAGATGTTCTCGAACCAGTCGGTCAGTGTCCAGCTATCCGCCGCGCCGATGCTCCACGGGGTCATGCCGCCGTCGACATAGGCTTGTTGGATGGCCATCAGGTCTTCCCACGTTGACGGGGTCTCGACGCCGAGCGCTTCAAACGAAGCAGGGCGATACCAGATGGTGCTCTTGGAGTTGGCTTTGGCCAGAATGCCGTAGATCGTACCATCAACGGTGCCGAGGTCGATGAACGCTTGCGAGTAGTTGTCGCTGATGGCCGCGGGGTCGATCAGACCAGCCGAGCCGTCGTCATTGACCAGCGGAATCAGGTAGCCTTGGCGGGCGAATTCTGCCAGCAGGCCGGGCTGCGGGATCAGCGCGAGGTCGGGCGGGCTGCCACCTGCGAGACGGGTACGCAGGATGGGGACGAGCTGACGGTTGCTCTCGACGATGACTTCGACACCCGTCTGAGCGGTGAATTCATTCAGTGATGCGCGCAGCCCTTCGAGTTCCGAGCCGCCGAAGGTTGTCATGAAGGAGACTGCGCGCCGACACCGGGAATGACGGCCATCAACGCAAACAGACATAACACTGCAAATATCGTTGCACGTTTAGTCATGGAACACTCCTTAAACTGAGAATTTAGAAAACAAGAGGTCATTTACCGAAACGTTTTGGTTGTTATCGAAAATTGTTTCGCACCTCTGCGCCTATTGTACATCATTTGTGCAGAACTTATGACCGCATAATGGGTAAAATGAACAAACATTATGGCTTTGCGGGAAACGTTCACACGGTCATCATATTGGAGACGCTTGAAACCGAACACGCGCCGCATAGCTGAGGGTTCAAAACCCTCAGCTAGAAAGCTCAAACCTGCTAAAGAGGTTGATACGGCGGGTAGAACCCCTTCAGTGGGTTTCCCGCCGCCATCTGTAGCCAGAGGTTTGAACCTCTGGCGGAGCAAGCAAACGACTTTGCTTAGTACGCCGCTTCCGGCGCGAACTGTGGCAGCCATGCCGCATGTGTCGTCAGATAGTCGTTGAGCAGGCTGTCAGCCAGCGCGAGATCATCTACCATCGGGTCGAACAATAACGCCTGACGCGCCAGATCACGATCACCCAACACCGCCGCATCAACCACCATATCAACCAGCGCGGCCTCGCGGCGGCACAGTTCGGCCACCGCAGGCGGCAGATCGCCAACCGGAATGCCCGTCACGCCGAAACGATCAATCAGCCCCGGCACTTCGACGACCACCCCATCGGGCAAATTACTGATGGTGCCCGCGTTCGGCAGGTTGACCGCCTGCCAGTAGGTGCGCTTGTCTTGCAGGATTCCGGTGATGATCGCATGAGCGCCCATCGAGGCGAAGTCCGTCGCGGCGACGAGTTCTTCGCTGCCGTCGATCATGGCCGTAATGCGTCCCCACATCGCGTCACGCTTGGCTTCGTTCTTGGCCCAATCGTAGACGTGCAGCCCATAGCGATTCCAGCCGTTGTACTTCGAGGTCGGATTATGCAGCCACGATAGATATTCCGACATATGCGTATCACCGCCGAGCGGCAGTGTACCGAGCGCGTCATACACGGCGCGAGTCAGCGGTACAACTTGCGCGGGCAGCTTGGCCAGTTCGCGCTTAACGAGTGGCATAAGGTCGTCACCCGTCTCGCGGTCATGGATGCCAAGCGCCCAGATGAAGTGATTCAGTCCCGCGCTGCGAATCGAGATGCGCTCCAAAACACGCTCCTCGAACTCGATGCGCTTGCTGCGGTCAACGAACAGTTCATCATACGTCGGCGTGTCGATGCCCAACGACGGCCCGACCACCATACCCACGAGTGTGTAGCCGTACATCACCTGATGGCACAGCCCGACGGTTTTCAGCGGCGTGTACTTGGTGACGGCGCGGGTCAGGCGTGGCAGCGGATTGGTCAGGTTGATGAGCCACGCATCGGGGCACAGTTCAACCATGTCATGAGCGATGCCCATCAGCGGCGGAATGTTGCGCGCCATGTGGAAGAAGCCGCCCGGCCCGCCGTTCTCGGCATAGTGTGAGATACCATGTCTCAGCCCGATTTCGTGGTCGATGCGCCACAGTTCCTCACGCGGGCCGGTCTCAATGGAGACGATCACGAAATCCGCATCGGCCAGCACGTTACGCCGATCTGTGGTGCTGACGATGGTGACGTTCGTGCCCCATTCGTCGGTCATTTTCTGCGCCAGCATGTGAATCTGCGCCAGCCCTTGCTCGTTCATATCGACCAGCGCCAATGTACTGCCCGCCAATGCGGTCTCTTTGAGCAGCACGCCCATTGTCTCTAAACCAAAACTGGCGCTGCCCGCGCCAATCACGACGATTTTAAGGTTGCTCATGGGGATGTCCTAACTATCGCGTAGGGGCACGATATATCGTGCCCCTACCGCTGCTGAATAGCTTGATTCTAGTCCAAGCGCGTGGAAATTAAATCCCCGACTAACATCAATCGCTAGAAGCGCCACCAGATCGTTTGTGGGTCAAGCTGCGCCACCATGCCATTGGGCAAATTGAGAGTCGTCACGAGTCCGTCCGTTGTGGTGACGGTAAGCTGATAAGTCTGCTCCGGTGCTGTCGCCCAACCGAGTTCAGAGCGGATGGCAAACACGCTGCCCCACACCCGTCCAAAGCCGCTGACAGGCGCGATGCGTCCTGCTGGCGCATGGGTATTCGAATTATCGGGATAGGTTTCGTAGCCCGCCTGTGCAAAGTACCCGACTGAGCCTTGCCCGTTGCCCCAGTCAGTGAACGTATAAATCGCTCCGGTATCGGCGCGCCAGATCATAAAGCCATTTTCGTATGGCTGGAACGTCGCGCCAATATCAATGAGGTTCACGTTCGGCGGCGGTGGCGGCGCACTGTTGGCAAACGTCCACGTACCATTCGAGTTGATCTGGTAGATCGTGCCATCCAACTGTGTGAGATAGTACGTGCCGTTGATGTTCTGGATGCCCATGCTGAAGCCAAGCTCCGGCATCACCGGATAGCCAACGAGGTTACGCAAGCTGGCGTAATTCCCCCAGATTTTGCCAAAGCCGAACAATGGCGCAATGTGTCCCGACGGCGGCGTAACGGTGTTATCGGGCAGCCGCGAATAGCGCCATGATGGGAAACGCTGTACTGTCCCGTTGTTCGCCAGCACCCAGATATACGCCGTGTCCGAGCGGAACAGCATCAGCCCGCCCTCGAAGCGCTGTGCCGTCGAGTAGACGGTGAGATATGAGTCAGTCTGGGCCGCCGCTGGTAGCGCCGCGCCGATCAAGAGCATAAAGACCACGATCAATAAAGCGATTTTCGTTTTCATTGCCCCACCTTTTCCTTGACTTCTGTAATCACGGACTTTGGTTTTGTAGGGGCGACACATGTGTCGCCCGTATGGGATTTATCGTGACAAACTACTCGCGCTCCGCCATCGTGGCGGCCATGTCGAGCATCACCGTCGTCCAGCTAAACATAGTGCCGCCAAGCCCCTGTCCTGTCACCGGATGATAGTATTCCCAGAAGCCGGACTGCTTGATGAGCGCCAAGCTGCGCTGCGCTAACTCCCCCGCCAAATCGTCATAGCCATAGCGCAGCAGCCCGCGAAACACCAGCCAATTGACGCTGGGCCACACGTTGCCGCGCCAGTACAGATCAGGCGCGTATGCAGGCGAATCGATTGGCGAAGTCGGCACGGGAAACGCTGTCCAGAAGCGCGACTCTTGAAGCTGATCGACTAATTTTTGCGCTTGTTCCGGCGTCGGTAAGCCGCCGAATAGCGTCATGAACTGCCCCGCGCTCGGTTGCATGATCGGCGCTTCGTCCAAGCCGGATAGGTCATAGGGCAGGCCGTCGATGACCATTTTGCGCTGGAATGCCTCACGAACAGCATCGACGCGATTTTCCCAGCCTTGCGATTCTTCGGGTTTGTCAAGAATGCTGGCGATTTCAGCCATCGCTTCCATGTCGGCGGCGCGAATGGCATTGAAATCCATCGACTCGACGCAAAAGAAACCGTCTCTGGCCAGTGCCGCCGCGTCGGTGTCGTACTCGACGATCTTGTGCGCGAGATCGTGGCGCGCCGTGCGACCGCTTTCATGCGTGAACGTCGCTGTGTCGATACCCATCGCCTGATCCCAGCGCGGCAGCGCATCGCCGCCCGCTTCCCACGGGTGAATCAGGCAGACAAGGCCGTCACCATCAGGGTCACGGCGGCGGTCAAACCAGTCGTGATAAGCGCCGTTGCGCGTGTAAATCGCTTCGAGAAATGCGGTGTCTTTACTGCGCTCGTAAACCAGCAGGGCGGCGCTGGCGATCAACGGCGGCTGTGTGATTGAACTGCGCTCGTCGTGTTTCCACAGCCATTCGCCGCCGCCGCGCCAGTAATTGCAGTGGGGAATCATGCCCGCGTCCGGGCCGTCTTTCACCTGCCGCGACGACAGCGCCAGCAGTTCATCCTGCGCCATCTGCGGGTCGAACCAGCGCCACATGACCGCGTGAAAACACGAGTCCCACATGAACTGCTGCGCGTAATCTTTGCGCCCGAAATCGCCCGTATCCAGTGACGGCGCGGTGTAGCGAAAGCGATTACCATCGCCGCCGTCTACTTCGATGCGATTGCCGGATAAAATATCGTTCGCTTTTTGCAGCCAAAGATCAAGATCAGCAAATTTTTGCATCATTATTTCCTATTCATTTTCATCGTAATCACATTGGGGTTTTACTACGTGACGCTTGCTCTACGCCTGCCCTACTCGGCTGTATTGGATAGTGTAATTATGCCATTGTCTAAGGGTCAGCAACGAAGTTTGTGGCGAGGGGCAGCTATTGAAGCTCTAAAAGTCCGACTGAATTATCTTCGAGAAATGCCTTGACCAACAGTTTCACGATTTAACGATCAACGTGTGTCGTTCATGGTCTGCCGCGTAGCTTAAACAGGCAAGAATATCGTCACGGGTGAGGGTCGGAAAGTCATCAAGAATTTCATCGATGTCCATTCCTGCGGCGAGGTAGGATAGCACATCGTAAACCGTTATTCGCAGTCCGCGAATACACGGCTTGCCGGAGCGCTTGCCCGGTTCTAAGGTGATGATATGGGTGTAATCCGTCATAAAACGCACCTTGACAGGTTTATATATGCTTTCAGTTTACCACAGTGACCATTGCAATTATGCCATTGTTTCGAGGTCAGCGACTAAATTTGTAGCTTGTGGAGGTGGGAGTACAATCAGCAGCATCCGCACAGCATATATGCGGCTCAATCGAGTATGGCGCTTACTCAGACTTGTACAAAGTCAGGTTAGCCTGTCGTTTTCATTTCAAGTCAGAGAGCGCTTCTTGGATTATTTTTCTCACTTCCTGATCTGTTTCTGAAAGCAGGCACTCTGAGAGTTTTATCACAATAGCCTCATCATCAATCTGACCTAGAAATTCAGCAGTAGTAGAGCGCACTGTGGGAATGGAGCTTTCCAAGCCAATTGCGATGATGGTGGCGCACTCGTCCCCACAAATATCTGTTAAGGCAACTATAAGTTGACGGCAAAGATGAGCATCAACGTTTATAGAGTCCCTAAGGCAGGTACTTAAGTTAGGGATACAATCAGAATTGCACAATTTTCCTAGAGCAAAAGCAGCACTGGCACGAACACCAATATCTGCATCGTTCAACATGTCGAGAATAAACGGGACTGCCTTAGAGTCCCTTCTATCTGCAAGTCCTACCACCGCAGAGTTGCGTATATATGAGTTTTCGTTTTTTATGGCATTTATCAAACCGTCGAAAGCACGTTGGTCAGGAATTTCAGCGAGTCGAAAAGCTGCTTCAGCGGCTGTTTTTTCATGTGTTAATTGATTTAGAAGCTCATCCAAGTAATCCATCGACAACACCTCTTATGTTTTTACGGAGTATGAAGTGCTGGCGGCTGAATGTGGGGCTGGAGCGCGGTTTACGTTCTCGAACCTCGCCCCTCGAACCTACCCCCGAATCGCGCCAGAGATCATGCCGCTGATGAACTGGCGCTGAAACACGAAGTACACAATCAGCGACGGAATAGTGACGATCATCGTCGCCGCCGCCACCAGCGTCAAATCCGTCGAGTGCTGGCCTTGCAGTGACGCCAAGCCAACGGGCAGCGTTCGCAGCGAGTCGGTTTGCACCATCACCAGCACCAGCAAAAACTCGTTCCACGTCCAGATGAACAGCAGCACCACCATCGACAACACTGACGGCTGCGCCATCGGGAATAACACGCGCCACAAAATCCCCCACGACGACGCGCCATCCATGACCGCCGCTTCAACAATGTCGCTCGGTACACCGCGAAAATACGCCTGCATCCAGAACGTGCCGAACGAAAAACTCAGCGCCACCTGCGGCAAGATCAACGCCCACAGCGTGTTATACAGCCCAAGCTGGCGCATCAGGCTCCACAACGGAATGATGACTGCCTCGAACGGAACCATCAGCCCGATCAAGATAATCAGGTTGATGATGTTCTTGCCGCGAAATTTCATCGTGCCCATCGCATAGCCGGAGAGCAGCGTCAGAAACACCGAAATCCCCACCACCGCCACCACCACCACGATACTGTTGACGAAGTAATCGCCAAAGCGCGTTTCTTCCCATGCGCGCACGTAATTCCCCCACTGCCACGTTTCCGGCAGCGCGAACGGTGCATTGGCTAGGTCGCGGCTGTCTTTGACGCTGGTCAAGAATGTGCCGACGAGCGGCATCACCGCCGCCAATAGGAACAGCGC
>Ga0163150_10003374_pt1 | contig 22568 bp, 26 predicted proteins | sample OliLakLV19P2IB_FD_148628 | JGI IMG/M metagenome (GOLD analysis project Ga0163150, IMG submission 148628) | Freshwater microbial mat bacterial communities from Lake Vanda, McMurdo Dry Valleys, Antarctica - Oligotrophic Lake LV.19.P2.IB | ecosystem: Environmental > Aquatic > Freshwater > Lake >...
GGCATCGGCGCCATGCCGGGCATTTGCGCACCGGCCGCTCCCGCGACCAGCACGAGGCACGCTGCAAGCCAACTAAAACGAGTGATCATGGGAATGCTTCCTGGGGTTGCCGAGTGGCGGGAACGGCTTGACTGGTCTGGAATTCCAGACGTCCTCTGACTACCATAGCTGCCCGCCGGTTGGCCTTCAATAACGCCCCCCTTTTTCACGGCACGTTGGATCTATGCAGAAGACACGCTTGGCAGTTCTTTTAAGCCTGACCCTCGCGGGCAGTTCCCTGGCCTGGGCTCAGGAACCCAACCCAGCGCCGGCTCCCACCGGCGACGCCAGGCGAGGCGCCGTGTTGTCCGACACCTGCATGGGCTGCCACGGCATTGCCAGCTACCGGAACGCCTACCCGTCATTCCGGGTACCCAAGCTCGGCGGCCAGCACCCCGAATACATCGTGATTGCGCTTCAGGGCTACAAGAACCAGACCCGGCCCCACAAGACCATGCACGCCCAAGCGGTGTACCTGAGCGATCAGGACATGCTGGATATCGCCACGTTCTTTGCCAGCGAAGGTGACCTCCAGAAGGCCTCGAGCCTCGCCGGTACCCCGCCGGAAAAGGCCGCCACCTGCGTCGCGTGCCACGGCGAGGGGGGCATCAGCGTCGCGGCCAACTGGCCGTCCCTGGCCGGCCAGCACAAGGACTACCTCGTGCACGCGCTGAATGAATACAAGGGAGGGCTCCGGAAGGACCCGATCATGGGTAGCCAGGCCATCGGCCTGAAGCCCGAAGAGATCCGGGAACTGGCTGCCTATTTCGCCTCCCAGTCCGGTCTTTTCTCGGTCCACTATGCCATTGGCGGGCGCGCCACGGCCGCCGCTGCGAAGTAGAAGACTGCAAGAGAAAGCTTTATTAATCAAAGAGTTGGCCTCTAACCAACCCGTTCGTGCCGACTAACTGCCAAACAACTGTCAATTAACTGCCAATAAAATTGGCCAGCACCTGGGAGCAGCGCCATGGAACCCTTCAGAGCGCTGCGCGTCCACCAGATCGACGGACGCATCGTCTCCCGGCTGGACCTGCTGACCCTCGACGATCTGTCCCCCGGCGACGTCGTCATCCGGGGCGAGTACTCCAGCATCAATTACAAGGACGCCCTGGCCACCACCGGCAAGGGCAGGATCCTCCGTCGCTTCCCCCTGGTGGCTGGCGTAGACATCGCCGGGACGGTGGTCAGCTCCGGGGACGCCCGCTTCAAGCCTGGCGATGTGGTCGCGGTCCACGGCTGCGGGCAGAGCGAAACCCACGACGGCGGCTTTGCCGAGTACGCCCGGGTGCCGGGAGACTGGGTGAACAAGCTGCCCGCCGGGATCGACACCCGCACCGCCATGGGCCTGGGTACCGCCGGGTTCACCGCCGCCCTGGCCATCCACCGCATGGAACAGAACGGCCAGACCCCGGCGCTGGGACCCATCGCCGTCACCGGCGCGACCGGTGGTGTGGGCAGTGTGGCGATTGCGCTGCTGGCGGGCCTGGGCTTCAAGGTCACGGCGGTCACCAGCAAGGCCACGGCAGACGATTACCTGAAGGGCCTTGGCGCCACTGAGATCTTTCACCTGAAGGGCAAAGAACTCGGCACCAAGCCTCTGGAAAAGACCCTCTGGGGCGGCGCCGTCGACAACCTGGGCGGCGCTACGCTGGCCTGGCTCACCCGCACCGTCGTGCCCTACGGGAACATTGCCAGTGTGGGCCTGGCTCAGGGACCGGAACTCAACACCACCGTCATGCCCTTCATCCTGCGGGGCGTGAGCCTGCTCGGCATCAACTCCGTGGAGGTTCCCGGAGCCCTGCGGGCGGAGGTTTGGCGGCGCCTGGCCGGGGACCTGAAGCTGGCCAGTCTGGACCAGATCGTCAGTCGGGAAGTGCCCCTTGAAGGCATTCTGGACGTGGTCGAGGGCTGGGTGGCCGGCACTATCGTCGGCCGCTGCCTGGTCCGGCTCCGGTAGGCTGATCGGCTCCAGTGGAAGACCTTTTGCGCCAGGGGTTGTCCGACCTCGGCATGCGGTCGGACGAGGAACTGGTGACCGCTTTCGCCAGCTTTCTGCGGCTGCTGGCGCAGTGGAACGAGAACATCAACCTGACGGGGATCCGGGAGCCCGCCGCGATGGTTTCCCTGCACATCCTGGATTCGTTGACGGCGCGGCCGTTTCTGAAGGGCCAGCGCATCGTCGACGTGGGCTGCGGGGCGGGGCTGCCGGGAATCCCGCTGGCCCTGACTGAGCCGGCCAGGCACTTCACGCTGGTGGATGGCACGCTGAAGAAGATCCGCTTTGTGCGCCAGGCCATCGAAGACCTGGGTCTGACCAACGCGGAGGCCCTGCACACGAGGATCGAGGACCACAGCCCAGTGCATCTGTACGACACCGTCATCTGCCGCGCGCTGAGTTCGCTGCCGGAGTTCGTCCGGTTCGCGGGGCGCGTCGTGGCACCCGGCGGCCAGCTGCTGGCCATGAAGGGCAAGCTGCCGGCGGAGGAGATCGCGGCCTTGCCCGCCGGCTGGCGGGCCGCGGCGGTGACCCCTGTGCGGATTCCCGGTGTGGATGCGGAACGGCACATCGTTCAGCTGGTGCGGGCATGAGCCGCATCATTGCCGTCACCAACCAGAAGGGCGGGGTCGGCAAAACCACCACGTCGGTCAATCTGGCCGCATCCCTGGCCGCCCTGGAAAAGCGCGTACTGCTGGTGGATCTGGATCCCCAGGGCAACGCGACCACCGGCTGCGGCATCGACAAGCAGTCCCTCGAAGCCACCACCTGCGAGGTGCTGCTGGGCGAAAGCCAGGCGCTGGAGACCATCGTCTCGGTCACCAACTCAGGTTTTGCGCTGCTGCCGGCGAACTCTGACCTGACCGCGGCGGAGATCCGGCTGCTGCAGGAAATCGGCCGGGAGATGCGGCTGCGCAAGGCGCTGGAGCCGGTGAAGGGCCTCTACGACTACATCCTCATCGACTGCCCGCCCACCATCAACATGCTCACCCTGAACGCGCTCACGGCTGCGGATGGCGTGCTGATTCCGATCCAGTGCGAGTACTACGCGCTGGAAGGGCTGTCGTCTCTGCTGGAGACGGTGAAGCAGGTGCGCAACACGGTGAACCCGCTGCTCAACATCGAGGGGCTGCTGCGCACGATGTTCGATCCACGCAACCGGCTGGCCATGGATGTCTCGGCGGAACTCGTGAAGCTCTTCAAAGACAAGGTCTACGCCACCGTGATCCCCCGGAATGTGCGGCTGGCCGAGGCGCCGAGCTTCGGGCTGCCCGCCCTGCAGTTCGACCGGGGTTCCCGGGGCGCCCAGGCGTATCTGGACCTGGCGGCGGAGGTTCTCCGGGGTCCGCTGCCGGTCGATGATGTCGCCCCCCAATTGGCTTAGCGCAATCGGGCTAGAATGCCGGCCTATCCCGGCGGCGGCTGAAAACCAGATGGTGGCGAAAAGAACCGGACTCGGTCGCGGGCTGGAAGCCCTGCTGGGGTCGTCGATGCCGGCCACGGTCGCAGCCTCCGACGGCGTTTCGGGCGCGGCCAGCGCGGCCCCCCGGACGGGGCCTGCCGAGGGGCTCCAGACCCTGCCCGTGGATCTGCTGGTCCGCGGTACCTACCAGCCCCGTCACGACATGCATCTGGAGTCGCTGGAGGACCTCGCCCAGTCCATCCGGGCCCAAGGCGTGATCCAGCCCATCATCGTGCGGCCGCTGCCCGAGCGGGACCCCGGTGGTGCGCCCAAATACGAGATCGTGGCCGGGGAGCGCCGCTGGCGGGCGGCCCAGATGGCCGGGTTGCAGTCGATTCCAGTGGTGATCCGGGAGATTCCGGACTCCGCCGCCATTGCCATGGCCCTGATCGAGAACATCCAGCGGGAAAACCTCAACCCGCTGGAAGAGGCGCTGGCGCTGCGCCGCCTGATCGACGAGTTCGGCCTGACCCACGAGGAAGCCGCCGAGGCCATTGGCCGGTCCCGGGTGGCGGTGTCGAATCTGCTCCGCCTCATGCAGTTGGGGGAGACGGCCCGGGATTTGCTCCAGAGCCGGGCCCTGGAGATGGGCCATGCCCGGGCCCTGCTGGGCCTTACGGATCCGTTGATGCAGGCCGAAGTGGCCCGGCTGGTGTCTGCCAAGAGCCTGTCGGTCCGGGAAACCGAGCGGCTGGTGAAGCGGATGCTCGAGGGGCCGTCGAAGCCTGCCGCCGCGGCCTCCACCCGGTCCACGGACCCGGACGTGCGCCGCCTCGAAAATGAACTGGCCGACAAGCTGGGCGCTCGGGTGGCGATCCAGCACGGCCGCGGCGGCAAGGGCAAGCTCGTCGTGGCCTACAACAGCATCGACGAGCTCGAAGGCATCCTCACCCACATCACCTGAAAAGGTCCCGGACCGGTAGGAGCGCCTTTAGGCGCGATCGATATCCATCGCGCCTAAAGGCGCTCCTACCGGTCCGGGACCTTTTTGCTTTTTCGTTGACCGGCTTCTTTGCGGCGCATAGAATGCCGCGGCTAAACGGCGCGGGGTGCCTGTCCTGTGGGACACGAAGCCATGATTGGCCTCCGTAGCCGGGCACTTCGCACGGTATTTCGGTGGCAACTGCTAGCCACTGCCGTCCTTGCAGCACTCTCTGCTCTCGCCGCTGGTCGGCACGGGGCAGTGTCTGCAGCGCTGGGCGGGCTGGTCAGTTTCGTTGCCGGACTGGGTTTTGCTGCGGTGGCGTCGGCGTCCCGAAAGGACTCCGTGGGCCTGGCAATGCTCGCCGCGCTCCGTGCTGAAGCCGTCAAGATCGTACTGATCGTCGCGCTCCTCTGGGTCGTGCTGTCGGTATACAAGAGTGTCGTGATCGTGGCCTTCATCGGCACCTTTACCGTCACTGTCATCGTGTTTGCGCTGGCGTTGTTCGTGCCGGAAAAATAGGTAGAAGCTCAAACGATCATGGCCGCCGAAGAAGTCCTCACCCCGACCTCCTATATCAGCCACCACCTGAAGTTCCTGGCGGAACCGGTCGGGGCAGGCGGTTTCTGGACGGTGCACGTCGACACCGTCATCGTCTCGATCCTGGTCGGCGTCATCGGGCTCGGTCTCGTCTGGTCCGTGGCCCGCCGTGCCAGCGCAGGGGTTCCCACCCGCGGCCAGGCTTTTGTCGAGCTGATGTTCGATTTCGTCGACGGCCAGGCGCGCAGCATCTTTCACGGCGACGTCAACAAGTTCGTCGGCCCCGCGGCCCTCACGGTTTTCCTGTGGGTGTTGCTGATGAACGCCACGTCGTGGCTGCCCATCGACTGGGTGGCCGGCGCTGTCCACCTCACCGGCGCGAGTGAATTCAGGCCGGTGCCCACGGCCGACGTGAACACCACCTTCGCGCTGGCGCTGACCGTCTGGTTACTGATGATCTACTTCTCGATCGCCGTGAAGGGCTTCGGCGGCTGGATGCACGAGCTGTTCTGCACGCCATTCGGCAGCAACCCGCTGCTGTGGGTGCTCAACCTGCTCTTTAACCTCGTCGAGCTGGTGTCGAAGCCGCTGTCCCACGCGCTGCGACTGTTCGGCAACCTTTACGCCGGCGAAATCATCTTCTTGCTGTTGTGGGTCTGGGCCGCCACCGGTGTCGTCGGAGCCATCGGTGGCTTCGTGCTTGGAGTCGGCTGGTCGATCTTCCACATCCTCATCGTCCCGCTGCAGGCCTACATTTTCATGATGCTCACCATCGTCTACCTCGCGATGGCGCACGAATCGCACTGAGTTCACCCCGCTTCAAACCACTACTAATCCGCTGAAGAGAAAAGGACACGACAATGGAAACAGTTCAATACCTCGCGATGATCCAGGCCTCCACGGGCATTGGCATCGGCCTCATGATCGGCCTCGGTGCCGCTGGCGCCTGCATCGGCGTGGGCATCATGTGCAGCCGCTTCCTCGAAGGCGCGGCACGCCAGCCGGAGCTCGCCCCGATGCTCCAGGCCAAGGTGTTCCTCCTGTTCGGCCTGATCGACGCGTCCTTCATCATTGGCGTGGGTCTCGCGATGCTGTTTGCCTTCGCTAACCCGCTGCTGTCCGTTGTGACTGGCGGTTAACGAAACACGGCAACGGGAGTACGGCCAATGAACATGAATGCCACCATGCTGGCTCAGGCGATGACTTTCATCGCCTTTATCTGGTTCACGGTGAAATTCGTGTGGCCGCCGTTGCTGGCTGCCATCGAGGAGCGCCGCACCACGATCAGTGACGGCCTAGCCGCCGCCGACAAGGGGGCACGCTCGCTGGAAGATGCCAAGGTGAAGATCTCGGGGATGGTCGAGGACGCTCGCGGGCAGGCCCGCCAGATCATCGACCAGGCCCAGACGCGCGCCAACGGCCTCGTCGACGAGGCGCGGGTTGGTGCCACGCAGGAGCGCGAGCGCATCCTGCAGTCAGCGCAGGGCGAGATTGATCAGCAGATCAACCGCGCCCGGGACGAACTGCGCGGCCAGGTGGCCGCCATCACGGTGGCGGGTGCCGAGAAGATCCTGGCGCGGGAAATCGATCCCCGAGCCCACCAGGACCTGCTCGACAAGCTCGCTGCGCAGATCTAGGGCAACGCCATCCATGGCCGATCACGGCACCACCGCACGACCCTACGCCCAGGCAGTCTTCGAGATTGCCCGCACCGACAACCAGCTTGGCGCATGGTCTGACTACCTGAAACTGGCCGCCGACATTGTCCTGGCGCCGGACGCTGCCCGTTACCTGGCCAAGCCTGGTGCCGATGCGTTTGCGCTGGCCGAGGCCATCGCCGGGATCTGCACCGACAAGCTTGGCGCCTCCACCCCCGTGAAGGCCGGAGCAGGGTTCCTGAAAGTGCTGGCCGAGAATCAGCGGCTCGGCGCGCTGCCCGACATCCTGGCCCGCTACGAAGTACTCAAGGCCGAAGCCGAGCGCACGCTCGACGTTGTGCTGACTTCCGCGTCTTCCGTCAGCGACGAGCAGCAGCAGCGGATCATCGACTCTCTCAACAAGCGCTTCAGCCGGCAGGTCCGGCTCACCGTGCAGCTCGACCCGAGCCTGATCGGCGGCGCGCGCCTGCAGGTGGGCGACCGTGTCATCGACGGCTCCGTCCGCACCGGACTCGACAAACTGGCAACAGTCCTTCGCGCCTGACACACATTTTGGAGATCGCGGCTGAAGCCGCTCCTACAGGGAACTACAATATGGCACTCAAGGCCTCCGAGATCAGCGAGCTGCTCAAGCAGCGCATCAAGAACTTCGAAAGCGCCGCCGAGGCGCGGGATGTAGGCACGGTGATCGCCGTGACCGATGGCATCTGCCGCGTCCACGGTCTTGCCGACGCCCAGTACGGCGAAATGCTCGAGTTCCCCGGGAACACCTTCGGCCTGGCGCTGAACCTGGAGCGCGACTCGGTCGGCGCCGTGGTGCTCGGTGACTACAAGCACATCTCGGAAGGCGACACGGTCAAGACCACCGGCCGCATCCTCGAGGTACCCGTCGGCGAGGGGCTGCTCGGCCGCGTCGTCAATGCCCTCGGTGAGCCCATCGACGGCAAGGGCCCCATCCAGGCCGCCGGCCGCTCGCCCATCGAGAAGGTGGCGCCCGGCGTCATCACCCGCCAGTCCGTCAACCAGCCCGTGCAGACCGGCCTGAAGGCCATCGACGCCATGGTCCCCGTTGGCCGTGGCCAGCGCGAGCTGATCATCGGCGACCGCCAGACCGGCAAGACCGCCGTCGCCATCGACGCGATCATCAACCAGAAGGGCACCGGCATTAAGTGCATCTACGTGGCGATTGGGCAGAAGGCCTCGTCCATCGCCAACGTGGTACGCAAGCTCGAGGAATTCGGCGCGATGGACCACACCATCGTCGTGGCCGCCTCGGCCGCCGACTCGCCCGCCATGTGGTACCTGGCCCCCTACGCCGGCTGCTCCATGGGCGAGTACTTCCGGGACAAGGGCGAAGACGCCCTGATCATCTACGACGATCTCACCAAGCAGGCCTGGGCCTATCGGCAGATCTCCCTGCTGCTGCGCCGTCCGCCGGGCCGTGAGGCCTATCCCGGCGACGTGTTTTACCTGCACTCCCGCCTGCTCGAGCGCGCGGCCCGCGTGAACGCCGACTACGTCGAGAAGATCACGGGCGGCAAGGTGAAGGGCAAGACCGGCTCGCTCACTGCGCTGCCGATCATCGAGACCCAGGCTGGCGACGTGTCCGCCTTCGTGCCCACCAACGTGATCTCGATCACCGACGGCCAGATCTACCTCGAAACGGACCTCTTCAACGCCGGCATCCGGCCGGCGATCAATGCCGGTCTTTCGGTGTCCCGCGTGGGTGGTTCCGCCCAGACGAAGATCATCAAGAAGCTCGGCGGCGGCGTCCGTCTCGCCCTCGCCCAGTACCGCGAGCTCGCGGCCTTCGCCCAGTTCGCCTCCGACCTGGACGAGGTCACCCGCCGGTCCCTCGACCGCGGCCAGCGCGTGACCGAGCTCATGAAGCAGAAGCAGTACTCGCCACTGTCCGTCGGCCTGATGGCCCTGTCGCTGTATGCCGTGAACGAGGGCTACATCGACGCCGTGCCCGCCAAGTCGGTGGTGGCCTACGAGACCGCCCTGCACGCCCACGCCAAGTCCAAGTTCGGCGCGATCATCGACAAGATCAGCGAGAAGGGCGACCTGAACGACGAGGTCTCCGGCCAGCTCAAGCAGATCTGCGAAGACTTCAAGACCAACGGGACTTATTAAATCGCGGTTGTAGGAGCGCCTTCAGGCGCGATGGATGATGGTCGCGGCTAAAGCCGCTCCTACGAGCCCGAAACAGGAAGCAGAATGGCTGGCGCAAAAGAAATCCGGACCAAGATCAAGAGCGTGAAGAGCACGCAGAAGATCACCAAGGCCATGGAGAAGGTGGCAGCCTCCAAGCTGCGCCGGACCCAGGTGCGGATGAACGCGGCCCGGCCCTACGCCGACAAGATCCGCCAGGTCATCGGCAACCTGTTCCAGGCCAACCCGGAGTACCGGCATCCCTTCCTGCAGGACCGACCCATCAAGCGCGTCGGCTACATCGTGATGTCCACCGACAAGGGCCTCTGTGGCGGCCTCAACGTGAACGAGTTCCGCAGGCTGATTGCCGAGATGCGCAAGCACCAGGAGCAGGGCGTCGACGTGGACCTCTGCCTGATCGGCGCCAAGGCCGTGCAGTTCTTCCGCCGCTTCAAGGTCAACGTGGTCGCCGCCACCACCAACCTCGGCGAGAACCCACAGATCGCCAGCCTGATCGGCTCCATCACCGTCATGCTCGACGCCTACCGGGAAGGCAAGATCGACCGCCTGTACCTCGTCTACAACGACTTCATCAACACGATGAGCCAGAAGGTGGACATCCAGCAGCTGCTGCCTGTCGAGGCGGTGGATGCCAGCGAGCTGCAGCAGTCCTGGGACTACATCTACGAGCCGGGCGCCTCGGAGCTGCTCGATGACGTGCTCACGCGCTACATCGAGACCCAGGTGTACCGGGGCATCGTCGAAAACGTGGCCTGCGAGATGGCCTCGAAGATGGTGGCCATGAAGGCCGCCACCGACAACGCCGGCAAACTGATCGAGAAGCTTCAGCTGGAATACAACAAGGCGCGGCAGGCCAGTATCACGCAGGAAATCTCCGAGATCGTCGGCGGCGCCGCTGCGGTCAGCGGGTAACGAACTGTAGGAGCGCCTTCAGGCGCGACACGTCATTTGAAGAACCCGGAAGGTCGCGGCTGAAGCCGCTCCTACGGTGAATGAGTAAGTAGGAGCGGCTTCAGCCGCGACCAAAAGGAAAGACTATGAGCAACGGTAAGGTAGTACAGGTCATCGGCGCCGTGGTGGACGTGGAGTTCCCGCGGGACTCCATTCCCAAGATCTACGACGCGCTCCACATCGACAGCGCCGATCTCACCCTCGAGGTGCAGCAGCAGCTGGGTGACGGCGTGGTCCGCACCATCGCCATGGGCGCCAGCGAAGGCCTGAAGCGGGGCCTCACGGCCACCAACACCGGCAAACCCATCACGGTACCCGTCGGCCTGAAGACGCTGGGCCGCATCATGGACGTGCTGGGCCGCCCGATTGACGAGGCCGGCCCCATCGGCAACACCGAGAGCTGGCCCATCCACCGCGCCGCCCCGAGCTACGAGGACCAGGCCAAATCCATCGAGCTGCTGGAGACGGGCATCAAGGTCATCGACCTGATCATGCCGATTTCCAAGGGCGGCAAGATCGGCCTGTTCGGCGGCGCCGGCGTGGGCAAGACCGTGACGCTGATGGAGCTGATCCGCAACATCGCCGTCGAGCACTCCGGGTACTCCGTGTTTGCCGGCGTCGGCGAGCGCACCCGCGAAGGCAACGACTTCTACCACGAGATGAAGGACGGCGGCGTCATCGACAAGGTGGCGCTCGTGTACGGCCAGATGAACGAGCCGCCCGGCAACCGCCTGCGCGTGGCGCTCACGGGACTGACCATGGCCGAGTTCTTCCGCGACGAAGGCCGCGACGTGCTGATGTTCATCGACAACATCTACCGCTATACCCTCGCCGGCACCGAGGTGTCCGCACTGCTGGGCCGCATGCCCTCCGCGGTGGGTTACCAGCCGACCCTCGCCGAGGAAATGGGCGTCCTGCAGGAGCGCATCACGTCGACCCGCACGGGCTCGATCACGTCCTTCCAGGCCATTTACGTGCCGGCCGACGACCTTACCGACCCGTCGCCCGCCACCACCTTCGCCCACCTGGACGCCACCCTCGTGCTCTCCCGGAACATTGCCGAGCTCGGCATCTACCCCGCCGTGGACCCGCTCGACTCCAACAGCCGCCTGCTGGACCCGAACGTCATCGGCCAGGACCACTACGACGTGGCCCGCTCGGTGCAGGCCGTGCTCCAGCGCTACAAGGAGCTGCAGGACATCATCGCGATTCTCGGTATGGACGAGCTGTCCGAAGAGGACAAGCAGACCGTCACCCGGGCCCGCAAGATCCAGCGCTTCCTGTCCCAGCCCTTCTTCGTGGCTTCCCAGTTCACGGGCCAGGACGGCAAGTACGTGTCCCTGAAGGACACCATCCGGGCCTTCAAGGGCATCGTGGCCGGTGAGTACGACAACCTGCCGGAGCAGGCCTTCTACATGGTCGGCACTATTGATGAAGCCGTCGCCAAGGCCAAGACGCTGCAGTAACAACCGTAGGAGCGCCTTGAGGCGCGACAGGTCTGGATCGCGGCTAAAGCCGCTCCTACAGGGAACGACATGGCAACCATTACAGTCGATATCGTCAGCGCCGAGGGCGCCATCTGGTCAGGTGAGGCCAACCTGGTGATCGCCCCTGCCCGCATGGGTGAAGTGGGCATCGCGCCCCGCCACGCCCCAATGCTGACGATCCTGCGCGCCGGCGACCTCCGGGTGCAGCGGGAGGGCCAGGAGGAGCTGTTCTTCTACGTCACCGGCGGCATTCTCGAGGTGCAGCCGAAGAAGATCACCGTGCTGGCCGACACGGCGCTCCGCGCCGAGCAGCTGGACGAGTCCGCCGCTGACGAGGCCCGCAAGCGGGCCGAGGAAGCCCTCAAGGGCGCGGGCACCAAGGAAGACCTGGCCCACGCCCAGCTGCAGCTGGTGGAAGCCTCCGCCCGCTACCGGGCCGCGCAGAAGCTCAGGGGCAAACGCGGCAGCTGATTTCTACCCCGCAGGAGCGGCTTCAGCAGCGACCCGTCGAGCGCCTTGCCACTGACCACTGCCGCTAACCCGCGAGTCCCAGGAACACCAGCAGCCCGCGGTTCACCCGCATCAGGTCTGGGTCGTCGAGAGCCCCGATTTTCCGTCCGATGCGTGTGCGCGGCACGGTCGTCAGCTTGTCGAGCATCAAGCTGCACTCCAGCCGTAGCCCATTATGGGCGGACGGTTTCACCGGCAGTCGCAACAGGGGCGATTCCAGGGGATCGCTGGTGAGGGCGCACAGCGTTACTGAATTCGTCAGTCCGAAGCGATCTTCCTGCAAGATGACGGCGGGGCGTGGCTTGCCGGCGTAGCCGGACCCGCCAGCCACAGTCCAGATCTCACCCCGCTTCAATCCGCGAGGTCCATGGAAATGGCGTCAATAAACGCCTGATCCTCGGCTTCGAATGGACTCGCTGCCACCAGGCGGGACTGCTTCCGTGCGGCCAGCATGAATGAACGGTTGCGCACGTCCGGGACCCAGATCTGGATCAGCCGCATGCCCTGGGCCCGCAGGCGCTCCCGGTGCTTCTGCACCTTTTCCCGCGACGAGGTCGATTTGTGCGGCATCCGCTGTCCCTCAAAAGTTACATGTAACCCTATCACGACGCTGTCCGGCCTGCCAGCCGGGAATCTGACCATTTGGTCAAGAAACACGGCATCGAACCGCTAGAATACGGCTATGGCAACCACCGTCATCATCCTCGCCGCCGGCCAGGGCAAGCGCATGCATTCGGACCTGCCGAAGGTCCTGCAGCCCCTCGCGGGCCGGCCCTTGCTCCACCACGTCCTGGCCTCTGCCACAGCCCTGAAGCCCCGGGCAATCCGGGTCGTCCACGGCCACGGCGGCGGGCAGGTGCAGGCCGCATTCCTGAGTCAGCCCATTGGCTGGTTCCACCAGGCCGTGCAGAAGGGCACGGGCCATGCCGTCCAGCAGGCTATGGCGAAGATTCCCGCCGGCGACGTGGCGCTGATCCTCTACGGCGATGTGCCGCTGGTGCAGCCAGCGACGCTGAAGAAGCTGGTGGCGAGAGCTGCCAGGGGACAGGTCGCGGTACTGACCACCGAGATGGCCGACCCGACCGGCTATGGCCGCATCCTTCGGGGTGAGCGCGGCGTCATCACCGCCATCGTCGAGGAGAAGGACGCGACGCCCCAGCAGCGGCAGATCCGCGAGATCAATACGGGCCTGTTGGCCTGCCCCGCCCGCCAGCTGGCGAAGTGGATCGGCCGGCTGAAGCCGAACAACGCCCAGAAGGAGTACTACCTCACCGACGTGATCGCCTTGGCGGTGAAAGACAAGGTGCCCGTCGCAGCCGTCGCCGCGGAGTCGGAGGATGAGGTGCTCGGCATCAACGACAAGGCCCAGCTGGCCGCTGCCGAGAAGATCCTGCGTCGCCGCCTCAGCAATAGGCTGCTGGCTGCCGGAGTCACGCTGACCGACCCGGAGCGCATCGATATACGGGGTGAACTGGTCTGCGGCCGGGATGTGGTGATCGAGCCCGACGTAATCTTCGACGGGGTTGTGCACATCGGCGACGGTGCGCGGATCGGGGCCTTTACGCTGATCCGGAATACGCTGATTGGTGCCGGGACGGTGGTCCATCCCCACTGTCTGCTGGAGGATGGACTCATCGGGCCCCGCTGCGAGATCGGTCCCTACGCCCGGATGCGCCCCGGCGTGGAACTGGCCGAGGGCGCCAAGCTCGGCAACTTCGTCGAAGTGAAGAAGAGCGTGATCGGCCGCGGCAGCAAGGTGAATCACCTGAGCTACATCGGCGACGCCACCATCGGTGAGAACGTGAACGTGGGCGCGGGCACGATTACCTGCAACTACGACGGCGCCAACAAGCACCGCACGGTCATTGGTGACGGCGCTTTCATCGGCTCCGGGGTGGAGCTCGTCGCTCCCGTGGAAATTGGTGCCGGGGCCACGATAGGGGCCGGCGCCACCATCACCCGGGGCGCACCGGCCGGCCAGCTGACCATCGAGCGCGGTAAGCAGCTCAGCATCCCGGGCTGGAAGCGCCCGGTCAAGAAGTAGGAGCGGCTTCAGCCGCGATCGCGGCTGAAGCCGCTCCCACCGGCCAAACCGCGACCTGCGTTACAGCTTGGTAACCCCGTTTGGGCTAAATTCACGCCCCGAACCGCCCCATAAGAGTACTTTAAGAACATGTGCGGAATCGTTGGAGCCATCGCTGACCGAAATATCGTCCCCATCCTCATGGAGGGACTGCGACGCCTCGAGTACCGCGGCTATGACTCGGCGGGTCTCGCGGTGCTCACCAATGGCCACCTGAAGCGACAGCGCCGCCAGGGCAAGGTCGCGGAACTCCAGCTGGCCTTGGACGCGGAGCCACTGGCCTCGACCATCGGCATCGCCCACACCCGCTGGGCGACCCACGGGGTGCCCAGCGAGAAGAACGCCCACCCCCACATTTCCCACGATGGTCTCGCGATCGTCCACAACGGCATCATCGAGAATCACGAGAAGCTGCGGGACGAACTGCAGTCGCTGGGCTACGTTTTCACCTCCGACACCGACACCGAGGTCATTGCCCACCGGATCCACTATCACCTCAAGAAAACGCCGAATCTTTTCGACGCGGTTCAGGCCACGGTTGCCGAACTCCAGGGCGCTTATGCGCTGGTGGTGATGAGCGAGACCAATCCCGGCCAGCTCATCCTCGCCCGGTGCGGCTGCCCGGTGGTGGTCGGCCTGGGGGAGGGCGAGAATTTTGTGGCCTCCGACGTCTCCGCGTTGTTGCCGGTTACCCGCCGCTTCATCTTTCTCGAAGAGGGTGATGTGGCCGAGATTCACCGCAGCCACGTGCGGGTTGCCGACAAGGATGGCAAGCCAGCCCACCGGCCGGTGAAGGAGAGCGAGCTCTCCGCCGATGCCGCCGAAAAGGGCCAGTACGCCCACTACATGCTGAAGGAGATCCACGAGCAGCCCCGGGCCGTGGCCCAGACGCTTGAGGAACGGGTCGCCAACGGCAAGCTGCTGGAGGCCGCCTTCGGGCCCAGTGCCACGGAGATCTTCAAGCGCACCGAAGCCGTGCACGTCGTGGCCTGCGGCACCAGCTTCCACGCGGGCGCCGTGGCCCGCTACCTGATCGAGCAGGTCTGCCGCCTGCCCTGCCACATCGATATCGCCAGCGAGTACCGGTACCGCAACCCCGTGGTGCCGAAGAACACGCTATTCGTGACCATCTCCCAGTCCGGCGAAACCGCCGACACGCTCGCGGCCCTCCGGTTGGCCAGGTCGGCCGGCTACCTGTCCACGCTTGCCGTCTGCAACGTGCCGGAAAGCTCCCTGGTCCGGGAATCCGAGCTCGTGATGCTCACGCGCGCCGGCCCGGAAATCGGCGTGGCTTCTACCAAGGCCTTCACCACCCAGATTGCGGCCCTCACCATGCTGGTGATCGCGCTGGCGAAGCACCGCACGGCCGACGCGGAGCGGGAGCGCGGGTTGGTGACCCGTCTCATCGAGATTCCGGGCCTGATTGAGAAGACTTTGGTCCTTGATCCGGTGATGCAGAAGCTGGCTGAGCGCTTCGTGGACAAGCACCACGCGCTGTTCTTGGGCCGCGGCATCCTCCACCCGATAGCGATGGAGGGCGCTCTGAAGCTGAAGGAAATCTCCTACATCCACGCCGAGGCGTACCCGGCGGGGGAGTTGAAGCACGGTCCCCTGGCGCTGGTGGATGCTGACATGCCCATCATTACGGTGGCGCCGAACAACGACCTGCTGGAAAAGCTGAAGAGCAACCTCATGGAGGTCCGCGCCCGGGGCGGCGAACTCTTCGTCTTTGCCGACCCGGACTCCGGCTTCGAGTCCAGCGACGGCGTGACGGTCATCAAGATGCCGAAGCACGTCACCTACCTGCAGGCGCCGATCATCTACACGATTCCGATGCAGCTCCTGGCCTATCACGTGGCCATCCTGCGGGGCACCGACGTGGATCAGCCGCGGAATCTGGCGAAGTCGGTCACCGTGGAGTAGGAGCGCCTTCAGGCGCGACCTTGTCGGCACGACCCTCGGCACGGAATTATCAGAAGCGCAAAGCGCTGCCCAGGATTCCTCCCCTCAAGTAGCCCCATGCTCACCCGCATCACCAATGCCCGCTATCTTGCCGATTGCCGAATCTGGCTGCGGTTCAGTGACAGCGTGCAGGGCGAGGTGGATCTCGGATCAGAGCTTAACGGGCCGATCTCCGCCTGACCCGCGCCCGCTGCCCGGAGGGCGCCAACATGAGTTGAAAGCAATACCGGCGGGAACGAGACAAGATCCCTGTTAACACCCAATGAGGGAAGAGAAATATGAGCCCCGTAAAGTCGTCCTCCTGGTTCACCCGATTTAGCCGTTCCACATCGCGGCTCATGGGCCGCCCGCCGGCTTTCGCGCTGGCCGTCGCCGTGATTCTGGTCTGGTGTGCCACGGGGCCGCTGTTTCACTACAGCGACACTTGGCAGCTCGTCATCAATACCGGCACCACAATTATCACGTTTCTCATGGTCTTCCTGATTCAGAGTACGCAGAACCGGGACGCCGAGGCGGTGCAGGTCAAGCTCGATGAACTCCTGCGCGCCACGACCGGGGCGCACAACGCACTGCTGGATCTGGAGGAGCTTGAACAGGCGGAACTCGACCAGATCCAGGCCAACTACAAGCAGCTCGCGACCCGCGCCCGGCAGAGCCTCAGCAGCGGCGGAATTGACACGGACAGCCCGGACGTCCTGGGCAAAGGCGGCGCAACGTGACTGAAAAGCCCACTTCCGCCAATGCGATCAGCGTGCGCCTGACTGGCGAGGGTTACCGGAAATCGGCGACCATGGACTACCGGGACGCCCAGCCCACCTGAAGAAGTATCCGTGACCATGTTTGCCTACGTCTGCCTCGGCACCAATGATATGGACCGTGCCATCCGTTTCTACGCTCCGATCATGGACGCCACCCCCGGCAACGGCTCAATGCTTGCGTTGCGCGCGGCGCACTGGCAGCAGGTCGACGATTTTCACGCAGCGGCGCTGCGCTATGGCGGCAGCTCGGAAGGCGCGCCGGGCCTCCGGCTCCAGCACCAGCCCGATTTCTACGCCGCCTATGTCCGGGACCCGGACCGGCACAAGCTCGCGGCCGTGTGCCGGGGCTTCACCACGAGACCCGGCTCATGAATCAGGACTTTCCAAACGACGAAACCGGCGAACTGCTGCGCCTCATGCGGGAACAGGGCGATGACCTGTCTGCCGCCCGGGACATCGACTTCTTCCTCATTTTCGACCTGAAGGAACAGGCTGACGCCTTTGCCACTCAGGCCAGTCTTGGACTGGAGTTCCGTGTGGACATCTCCCGCTACGAGAAAACCGACAAGTGGCAGGCCTGCCTTACCGTTCACATGACGCCGGTATATGCGGAGCTGGTCATGCTGGAGAAGCAGGTCGGGCGGCTTGGCCGGGACTTCGGTGGCCAGTCCGATGGCTGGGGCTGCGCGGCCGCTGAATGATCGTCACCACGACCTACCTGGCCATGTTCGCGCCGGACCAGCTCAGGCCCCGGTATATGGAGGGACAGCAGTTCCAGGTTCGGTGGGTCAATCCCCCGGACTGGCGCTTCAACCAGCAGATGTACTGCGACGTGGGCGAGGCCTTTGGCTGGCGAGACAAGCGTTCCTGGGCCGACGAACAGTGGCGTGAACGCGTCCTGACCCCCACGCTCCTGACCTTTCGCGCACTCTGGGGTGCCGAGACGGTCGGCTACTTCGAACTGCGGGATGACCGGCAGGGCGGGATCGAGATCGAGTATCTGGGTTTGCTGCCGGGCCACTACAGCCGTGGCCTTGGTGGCGCTTTACTGACCCGTGCGCTGGAAGAAGCCTGGCGCCAGTGTCCGGAGCGCGTGTGGGTGCACACCTGTACTCTCGATCATCCCGCTGCGCTTGCCAACTACGAAGCCCGTGGGCTGCGTATCTATCGCACCGAAACAGAGTAGGAGCCCGTAGGAGCGCGTAGGAGCGCCTTCAGGCGCGATCTCTTTTGGAATCGCGCCTAAAGGCGCTCCTACGGGCGCTCCTACCGGCTCCTACGCGTCGAGGCAGTCCGCGTGATGACGCAGGTGATCTTCGATCATGCTGCTCACGAAGTAGTAGCCGTGCCCGTAACCGGCGTGGCGCCGGAGTGTCAGCGGATAGCCGGCGCTCCGGGCGGCCGCTTCAAACAGCTCAGGCTTCAGCTGCTTGCCGAGGAACTCGTCGTCCAGCCCCTGATCGATGAGCAGCGGGGGGCGACCCGCTGCGGAGTTGAGGTCGTGCATGAGTTCCGTGGCGTCATATTGCCGCCATCGGTCCCGGTCCGGACCCAGGTAGCCCGCCAGGGCCTTTTGCCCCCAGGGACACTGGGTCGGCGCAACGATGGGCGCCAGCGCCGACAGGCTGCGGAAGCGCTCCGGGTTCCGGAGGCCGATGGTGAGGGCGCCGTGGCCGCCCATCGAATGGCCGAGCAAGCCGACACGCTCCGCGTCCAGTGGAAACTGGCTTAACACCAGTTCAGGCAGTTCCTGTGCGACATAGCTATACATCCGGTAATGGGCCGACCAGGGCTCCAGGGTGGCGTCCAGGTAAAAGCCGGCGCTCTGCCCGAAGTCGATCGCCGCATCGTCCCCCGGCACCTTTACGCCCCGCGGACTCGTGTCCGGCGACAGCAGGGCCAGGCCGAGTTCGGCCGCCACCCGCTGGGCGCCAGCCTTGATCGGGAACGTCTCCTCGTTGCAGGTGAGTCCCGCCAGATACATCACCAGGGGAACTCGCTCGTGTTCCGCTTGGGGCGGTAGATAAAGCCCAAAGCGCATCTCGCAGTTCGTCGCTGTCGCGGGATGGCGATAGAAGTGCTGCCAGCCGTCGAAGGCGCGGAAGCGATTGGACAGGGTCAGCGTTTCTGCGGCACTCATTGAGGAATCTCCAGTAGGCTCTCCGCATCTTCTCACTCGGGGCTGGGCAATGTACCTGGACGCGATGCAGGCTACGGTGGCGGGCTTTTCCCGCCGGGGCGTACTCGGCATGGGCGTAGCCGCCGGGCTCGGTGCCGCTGCCAGCCTGGTGGGCGGCACAGCCCGGGCCGGGTCCCGGCCCCTGGATCTCCGCACTGCCCAGGACAACATCTACGCCTTCGCCAAGACCTGGGGCACGCTTGGGGACGAAGCCGTGTTTGGCGGCCATGAGGGCGTGTTTTTCGCCGTGGTGGGCAGTCGCCGGGCCATACCGCTGTTTGGCTATGTGGGGTTCGGCAGCCTGCAGTTTCGCATCCTGCCGAACGGCGATGCGGAATACCGGGGCAAGGACGCGACCTTTTACACGGACCTCAAAACCGGCGAACTGCTCGATACCTGGCAGAACCCCTTCACCGGCAAGACCGTCAAGGTCTATCCCTATATCAACGAGCAGGTCACCACGACGATTCCCGCCCGCTACCCCGCCGAGCGCATGGCGACCGACGCCTACCGCTGGGAGATTGCTATCGGCAATGCAGCCTCTCGCAAGGAAGACGCGACCAGCTACCGGGGGGACAGGGGAGAGTCCGGCGAGACGGTGCCCTTCGTGCTGCCCTGGCGGCGCCTCGGCAACCAGTACATGTTGAGCTGGGACTGGATGCTGGAAGTGGCCAACCCGGTGACCCCCGAGGGCTGGCCGGAGGCGTCCACCGGCCCGGTCATCAATCCGTCCGAGCATTTCGTGTTCTTCGTGCCGGCCGACGAACTGGAAGACCGGGGCCGCCCCTGGGCCACCATGACCGCCGGCTTCTTCCGCCAGTGCCCCTGGCTGCCCTGGATGCGGATGGGCCGGAGCGGCATCGAGGGGCGGATGTTCGCCAATTCCCACAGCTACAAGATTACCGGCGGGCTGGACAACATCCCGCGGCCCGTCCGGACGCGCCTGGAGCGGGACCGGCCCGACATGCTGACGGCCCCGAAGGACTGGGCCCAGCACCCGGTGGGGTCGTCCTGGGGTTATTACGCCAAGACCGCACCGAAAGAGGTCCTGTAGGCGGAAATGGGGACATGCCTCATTTCCCGGGGAGTTCTGGCCAACGTTTGCGACAACTGGGAAATGAGGCATGTCCCCATTTCCGCTACAATGGCGGTTCCGCCGAAGACCTTGATAAATGGCGGTTTTAGCTGGTTGTGTCGATCTACTGTCAAGTAGATGGCAACAATATGGCTAGTCTTTTTGACGCTCTCGCCTGACAGGAGAAGCCCTGGTGGAAGTCGACATCATTCTGGAGCCGGACCTCGGCCCCGCCCAGCTCGTGGAGCTAGCCACGGCCGCCGAAAAGTACGGCATCCGCGCCCTCTGGACCTCCAACTATTTCGCCCACTGGGACCCCTTCATCAGCCTCGTTCCTGTGGCCCAGGCCACCCAGCGGCTGAAGATGGGCGCCCTCGCGGTCAGCCCCTTCGAGATGCACCCGCTGAAGATCGCCAACGCCCTGCTCAGCCTGAATGAGCTTTCCGGTGGCCGGGCGATGGCGGCCATCGGCGCCGGCGAGGGCAACCTGGATGCCATGGCTTTGCATAAGCCCCAGAAGATCGTGGTCGCGGTGCGGGAGGCCCTGGAGATCGTCATCGGCGCCGGCCACAAGAAGCTGGCCAAGGACGGCTTCAAGGGCGAGGAGTTCAACGTCACCTACCCCTGCGCCTACGACTGGCTGAAGGCGCCACCGCCCTTCGTCTACGGCACTGCCTACCGTCACATGATGATGCGCATGGAGGCCCGGGTGGCCGACGGCGTCTTCATCGGCTGCACCCCGACCGAGATCATCGAGCCCGCCATGGAGCAGGTGCGGATCGGGCAAGCGAAACGTGAGCCGGGGATGAACCCCATTCGGGTCAACGCCTTCTGGGCCTGGCACGTCAAGACGGATCGGCAAGAGGCCTACCGGGAGTCCCGGCGGGAGCTGGCCTGGCGGGCCCGCAAGCTGGATGGAGACCTGATCAAGCTCTGGCTGTCCCCGGACGAGGTCCAGACCGTGGTGACGAATTTCGACAAGTTCGTGGCCGCCTGGTTTGACCGGTCCGGCAACGTGCAGGGCGTCCCCGAGGAACTGTGTAACCGCCTGTGCGAAGGACTGACCTCCACCGGCGGACTTCAGGACCTGGATCGGGAGATCGAGCGCTACAGGAAATTCGCGAAGGCCGGCCAGACCGAAATCGCCCTGCGTCTCCACGACAACCCGATGGACGCGCTGAAAATCATTGGCGAGAAGGTGGTGCCCGCCCTGCGCCTGTAGGAGCGGCTTTAGCCGCGATCAAAGGCTTGTCGCGGCTAAAGCCGCTCCTACATTTAGAGGCTTAGCGAGGCTGCCGGCGAGTTCAGGTTGGCCAAGTGCCGGCTGACGAGCGCCCCTACGGACTCCGCGGGATTGGCCAGGACGGTAAACACGGGCGGTTTCCGTCGCAGGCTGGCGGTGTCGCCGCCCTCCAGCAGTTGCTCGAGATAGCGCAGGTTGTGCTCAATGGCGAGCAGGTAGGGGTTCTGCCCGCCAAAGAGCGGCTCTATGTTGCGATAGGCCCGGTTGAAGCTCTTTTCCAGCCGCGCGTTGGCTGACAGGTGCCAGAACCCGGGCGTCTGCCTCAGGAGGTCGGCCCCCGACGCGTACCGGACGACGCGCTCCCGGGGGCTTTTCTGTTCCACCGCGATGCCCCCCAGCACGAACTCGCCGTAGAGTCGGTCCCGGCACTTTTCCAGATAGCAGCGGTCGGCCATCTGGGCCAGCATATCCGCCGTGCCGAGCAGGTGCCCCACGGCGCTGTCCTTCGGATCGTCCAGTTCGATGTCGTCCAGGCTGAGCTCATAACCCGTGAAATGCACCACTTGCCGGGCGATGGGCACCCACTGACCAAGCCCGATACGGGGCAGATAGCCCGTCAGGAACTCGGCACTGCGGGAGATGTGACACGGCGTGAACTCTGCACCATTCCGGTGCCGCTCGCCCACCCGGCGGATGTAGCCGGAGTCGTGGAACAGGGCGCAGACCAGGCCAAGCACCGCACGCTCGTGACCAAGGCGATCAGCGTCGGGCACGGTCTGTTCGTAGCCGGCCAGTAAGCGCGCCATGGCGAGGGTGACGTCCAGGGAGTGCAGCTGGTCGTGGTACAGCGTGTCGCACCCGACGTAGCCCTCTGTCTGCCCGCGAAACAGCTGGCGGAAATCGTGGAAGGCCAGCCACAGCTGATCCAGACCCACGCCGGGCCAGGTCAGCTGGAAGAGGTCCTGGCAGGCGTTGCGCACGTCGTCCACCGAACTCACGCGCACGGTGTTTGTGACGTCGTAGTCGTTACGGCGATCCCTGGGGTTGAACTGGAAGCTGGGAGGGGTGGTCACGGCTGAATTCTTGCACGCGACACCAAAGCGCTCAAAGCGCAAAACCGGGCTTTTTCAGCAGAAAGCCCGGTAGGGCCCCTGGAAAGCTGCGCTTAGCTGTCTGGCAGCGGGATGAACTCTGTCTCCCCGGGCACGGTGGGGAAGCGGCCCAGCTTCCGCAGGGCACTCATGTGCAGAGGACGGGCAGGCCTCGCTCCTGCCGGATTTTCTGCACCTTCAGCAGGCCTTCGAGCGCGTCATTGCGCAGCCTGGCGACGTCTGCCCGGGCGGGATCAAAGCGGGCCCACTCGGCATAGACGGCATTCGCCTTGCCGGCGTTGTTCGACTCCTCCGCCGCCATGGCCTCAATCAGCAGGGCGTAGCTCTTCCGTTTCGGATCGGTCTCGCTGGCGAAAGCCTTTTCGGCGCGGTTGATGGCGCTCACATGCCGGCAGTGAGCCAGCTGAAACCCGCTG
>Ga0163150_10003375_pt1 | contig 22568 bp, 17 predicted proteins | sample OliLakLV19P2IB_FD_148628 | JGI IMG/M metagenome (GOLD analysis project Ga0163150, IMG submission 148628) | Freshwater microbial mat bacterial communities from Lake Vanda, McMurdo Dry Valleys, Antarctica - Oligotrophic Lake LV.19.P2.IB | ecosystem: Environmental > Aquatic > Freshwater > Lake >...
GAACGTACCTACGGGGACTGGTCTTGCCTTAGATTTCACCACCAGCAACCTCGCTGTCGATCATCCGATTACGGCTGGTCTAACGGAAGAAGTAGCATTTTTTGGCGCACGTTCCATTGAATTCGATGCGTCAATTCAGCAGTTCGTGACCACGCCTTTAGTTTTCTCGGCTGACAACTTCTACGGCGAAAGCAATTTCGCCGCATATATCACGGGCGGCACGTTCGAATACAACATCGGCAGCGACACGACTCGCGGTCAGCAAGCCCTAATCGCCGCTGTCCAGAATGAGCGAACGGGTACGCGCATCGTCCTCATCGGTGATCGTGATTTCGCAACCAATGGTCGTGGCTTGCAGACATCACCGCCAAACACTGCCAGTTTCGTTTTTCCGGGCAATGTACGATTGCTATTGAATGCAGTTGCATGGTTGTTGGATGTCGATGCCGCAAACACAACTGAATTGACATTCCCGACACCGGGGCCGACAGCCACAGTGACGATCACACCGTCACCAACGCCGTCACCAACGCCGACGCAAGAACCAACACTCGAGTCAACGCCTGAGGCCGCTTCTTAGCTGAAAGCCGTTTATGCCTCGGCTAAGATTATCTACTCTGTTATGTCTCTTGATCGCGGTGCTAACGGTTGTTCCAAGCCTTGCCCAAGAGGAACAACCGCTGGTTGTTTTTGTTGTTGGGCCGGATTTTAATACTGCATCGCTGACTGACATGGGCGATTCTGGCATTAGTCGGCTTGGCCAGATATTCCTCAGTCTCGGCGCTCGCGTAGAGTTTAACGAACTCAATCGGCCAATCTCCGAAGAAGCGGCTTTGCTCGTCATCATCCGCCCCTTGCGGCAGTTTAGTTTGCCGCAGGTGGCGCGTATCTGGCTGCATTTGCGACACGGCAAGAATCTACTTTTGGCCGTTGACCCGGAAAATTACTATCTGGGCACCACCAACGTCAATGCTCAGATCACACGCACGGGATTGACCTCCCTGCTTGCCAGTGACTACGGTATCGTCGTTCAGGACTCGTTCTTAGTGGAGCCTTGGTTCACCGAAGAGTCCATCTCGAACCTTGAGACGAACACCTCGCGTGTTTACTCCGATAGTGTGCCAAACCCGATCACTGAGCCGTTAGCGGCCTTCAATATACCCGTGTGGGTTTGGGGGTCTCGCCATCTTCGGGTCGAGCCGTTCGGCATCAACAGCCTAGCTGTGCCTTTGCTTTACAGTTCAGATGCCTACGGGGAAGCCAACCGTGAGGTTTTCCGCACCGCACAAGGCGAGACTTTTCTCCCTCCGAACGCACCCCTAGAAGTAAACTTGGATCGGGATTTTCTCGGCTTATTAACGATGGCGGCCTTCGCGGAAAACACCGAAGTCGGTTCACGCATTGTCATCGTTGGTGATTCCGAGATTTTCCAAAATGGATACGGGTTGGCAATGACCGGAGATAATCCGACCTATGTCGGAAACCGCATCTTTGTTGACCGGGTTGCCGCTTGGCTGCTCGACCTACCAGTGGATCAATGGCCACCGCTGCCGGACGGCTATACGTGGATCACGATTGACGGGAGCGCGGATGATTGGGGTAATCGAGCGGCAGTAGTCGATACTGAGGATCAGGTTGACCTCGCTGAACAAGATATTCAGCAAGTTCGGGTATTCAGCGATAACATCAACACCTATTTGCTGGTTGAAACAAGCGCTCAACCCGACCCCAACCTGCAAGTAAATCTACAAGTCGATGTCACTGGCGATGGCATTGCCGACGAGACCATAATCGCATCGGTGGAAGGACTCACCTTACAAGATAGCAGCGGCGTGGAAGAAGCTATGATCGGTGGTGACGCTGCGGTAGGACAAACTATCGAGATGCGTTTTCCATTGCGCGCTGCTTCATCAGCCGCAAGCATCGTTCAGCTTTGTTTTTCGGTTATCAGTCCGCAGCCAGACGCAGGAGTGTTCGACTGTCTGGGGACTCCGATTATCATCCCCCAACAAAACGTCCTTGCGCCAAATGAAGTGGCTTCCGAAGGGGGAATGCCTGTAACCGTTTCGAGCAGCAGCAGCGTCGTCAATTTAAGCGCCGGGCCGGATGTGAATTTCCCGACAATTGCGACAATAGCCAATGGCACGACGCTAGACGCTGTTGGCCGCAATACGGTTGGTGACTGGATACAGGTTCAAAATGCCGCCTTGCGCGGCTGGCTGCCTGTGTCGTCGTTAACGATCAGCGGCGATAGCTCGGCACTGCCCATAACCGACGGTTTGCCGGACGCTGAAGCCACGCCTTCAGTGGAAGTGAGTACCGCCCTATCAACGGCGGATGGATTAGCGGTGACTATCGGCGGCGCGAACGTGAATCTGCGTGCTAATCCGACAACGGATTCTCAAGTGCTAACCGTACTCGCGCCAGCAAGCGAACTGACTGCGATTGGGCGTACAGGTGACGGGACTTGGACACAGGTTCAAAGCGGCGCAAACACGGGTTGGGTTTCATCACCGCTGCTCGTACCCAATCCCGATTTGCAAACGCTGCCCGTAGTGGCAAATCCTACTCCGAGCGATGCTTAAGATCATTGCTTTGCGTTCGTCCGACATAGACCGTATAGCCAGCAAATACGATGAGCAGAGCCAACGCTGCTGCCGTCATCAGTTCGAGGGAAGCGCTGTAGGTTATGATACCGCACACTCCACTCACGAGCATTAAAAGCTGATACTGTTTTGTGACCCGCTGGTGCGAGTAGCCCGCGATGACTAACTGTTGATACAGGTGTGAACGGTGCGCTTGAAAGATGTTTTCGCGGCGCAGCGCTCGACGTAGAATGGTCAGTGTGCCATCGAAAACAAACGGCGCGACAAACAACACCCCGATCACCAGCAGCCGTGAGTTCCCCGTCTGTGCATAGCCCATCACTGGCAGTGCGGCCAGCGAGAAACCTAAGAACGTGCTGCCCACATCCCCCATGAAAATACGTGCGGGTGACAAATTGTGGAAAAGGAAGCCCAAGCTGCTCGCCGCAATAAGGGCTGCCAGCAGCGCAAGCTGCGATTGACCTTCGATCAAGAATATCACCAGCCAGAACAAGCTCGCCAGCAGCGCCTGACTGCCTGCGAGGCCGTTGATCCCATCCATGAAGTTGAAGATGTTCAGAAATCCCACCAGCCAGAGAATCGTCAGGACGGCTCCCACGAGTGGAGCCAGCGAAACTTCGCCCACTAAAGGCAGCAGAACGCTGCGAATGATTCCCGCCGCCAGTACAAAGCCTACACTGATAAGCACGTATGACAGCAGCCGTACCCAAACCTTTAATGGGTGTCGGTCATCGAACCAGCCGATAGTCGCCACTAGACCTGACGCCAGCGCATAGCCTATGGTCAGTTCTGCTGGAAAATTCACCTGTCGGGGCCACACCACCAGCGAAACCAGCCACAACCCGACGACAGAAATAACGATTCCCAGCCCTCCGCCGCGTGGTGTAGGTGTAGAGTGCAAGCTGCGTTCGTTCGGCATATCAATGCGGTTCAGGCGCACCGCATTACGGCGCACCCAACCGACACCAACAGCGCTGAACACAAGACCGAGACTGAAAAGGATTGGATGGGCAAGCAAATTCGGGTCGCCGGGAAAGCACTCCCACATCGGGATGCCGTAACGCAGCGTATACAAACTCATCTTGGCAATTTCGGTGGAGACGTTAATCAGACCTTCTTCATGCTGCCACCAATCATCTGTTCCAAATTCAGCGGGGGTTGCTTTGAAATATATTGCTGTTGAACTTGTGGCCAGCGCCGCATGAATGGTGCAGAGTGCGCGTCTCCCATGCGTCCAGTCCGACACAATGACGACCTGCTGCATCGCGTGTTGTCGGATATAGTCTGCAACCTGCTCGGCATCTTCGAGTGTGCTAGACGTGTGAAGCAAAGTGAACGACTGCTCAGGTATGCCTCCTCGAAGTGCGTAATCACGGGCGATCAGAACCTCGTCGAATTCCGAGCCGCGTTCGCTAGGAACATAGCCTGTCAGCGCCATAAGCGGTGCAGCTTGATCGTTGTACAGGTCAACACCTGTCACAATCCGATGCAGCGTGTTACCGCCCATGACGATGATCGCATCGACTTGCGTATTGGCGGGCAGGTCAAGCGCGCTAACACTTAACCATCTTCCGAGCCGGCCCGCTATCTGCGGTGAAGCGCATAACACAATCGCCCAAATTCCGGCAGCGACAATTGCCCATACGATCAATCGGCGCAGACGGTTTTGTCGTGGGGCAGCATCAGGCATCGTCATTCCCAGCCGGCCACCCTGCTTCCAGACTCACGCTTGATCTGAAGCCGAGCGTCCGCAGTGCAGCGCCAGAGTAAGTCTCGTCCTCAACGAGTTGGCGCACCGCCTCTACCGGAAATGGAGACCGCTTGCCGAGCAATCCGAGTCCATTTTCGAGTACGAAAGCGCCGCCTAACGCCAGCGCAGATGGCACTCGCAGCGCAGGCAGATTTTTACCTTGTGCTGCGTAGATGGCGCTCAGAATATCGTGCAAGGTTGGGCTTTCATGCCCGACGAGATTAAAGGTTTGGCCGCACGCTGCCGGGTGATTGGCTGCTAATAACGCTGCCTGCACCACATCGTCCACATGTGTAAGGCTGTGAACGTTGCGAAGACTTCCCACTGGCACAAAACGATTCCGCGCCACCGCGTTCACTAATCGCGCCCATGAACCTTTCAAACGCGGCCCATAGACAGGTGAAAGTCGGAGAATGACCATCTCAATATTTGGAATAGATTGGATACTGTGTTCCCCGTCCAGTTTGCTGCGAGCATATAGAGTAGTCGGCGTGGTCGGGTGCGTTTCGGTGATCGGCTGGCGCTGACGTGTACCGTAGACCTTCACCGTGCTGAAGTAGATCATTCGCCTGACCCCTGCCCGCGCCGCTCGTTCTGCGACCAACCGCGTCCCTTCAACATTAACGCGGGTGTACTCGGCGGCCAATTCTGCCGCTGGATTGATAACATGCAGTAAGGCGGCTAAATGGAACACGAAATCGACGCCTTCAAGTGCGCGATCAAGAGCATCAGTGTCGGTGATCGAACCGGAAATATATTTGACAGCAGCGTTCAGAGGTTCAGCACCGAGTGGGTTTCGGCTGAGGGTGCGGACGGCATATCCTTCTGCAAGCAAATGCTCAACCAGTGCCGGGCCAAGCGCACCCGTCGCGCCAGTGACGAGAGCGGTAGGTCGTGGTATTCCTTGAGTGCGAATATTTGCCATAGTCTTACGGATACTGCTGTTTGAAGTAATTCTAAGTTATTCACTTAAGAATTAACATAATTAATGCTACACGAGAATTGGTGCTGCTACAACCTGACTTCCAGTTCACACAGCATCAGTAACGAGGGCTAATTGCGTTTATTTTCCCGCTCCTGTTAACTGGTTGTTGTGATATGCGTGATAAGGTTATTAAACTGCTCACTGACCGCCCGCCGCGAGAAGTGCTTCTCGACATAGTGGCGGCCATTAATTCCACACGCTTTGAAGAACTCCTGCTCCGCAAAAACACGGCGAATGCCTGCTTCCATTGCGTCAGCATCATCCGGCGGGACAGCAATCCCGCAGTTCGCCTGCTCAACGATCCACACCAATTCGGAGTCCACATCGACAGACACCAACGCGGGGCGTCCACTGGCCATGATGGTGTAGATTTTGGATGGAATGGTCGTTTGCGCCGTACCCGCCATGAGTGGAACAAGGCTAATGTCGGCAGCAGCATAGATGAAAGGCACTTCTGAGCGCGGTTGGTAAGGGAGCAAGGTTATGTTTTTAAGCGAAAGGTTGGCAATTTGCTCTTGAACATATTGGCGACGTGCCCCATCACCGACGATCAAAAAGTGGATGTCCGGTTCGTCTTGAAGCCGTCCGGCCACTTCCATGATCGTATCGAAGCTCTGTGTCATGCCGATATTGCCCGCGTACTGAACGACAAACTTATCGAGTAGATTGTACTGTCGGGTCAGCGGATTATCTTTTGGCATCGGGCGGATAAAGTCGGTATCCACAAAATCAGGGATGTTAAGCACTTTTTCCGGTGCGAAGCCCAGTTTCACAACGTGCTGGCGGAACATCTCGCAGATCACCACGACGACCTTCGAGCGTGCATACACGAATCGCTCGAGCCAAGCCATCAACCGATAAACCATGCTGTCAGCACTGGCAAGCCCCATTTGAACGGCCAGCGCGGGATAAAGCTCACGCACATTGTAAATAAACTTGCCACCCTTCAAGACGGACAGCAGCCAGCCAATCATGCCGATAGACAGTGGCGGTGACGGGGCGATGACCACATCTTGCCGGCCAATCATCAACGTACCGAGGATAAGGCTCAAGATGTGAAAGATCAGATAATCGCGCAGTCTGCCGCTGACACCCTGCCCTTTGCGCGGCATCCATGTGTGGATCACACGCATCCCGTAATGATCGCTGATGCTGTATAGTCCGCCTAAGAATGGACGAAGCGGCTGTTTGGCCTCAGCCTCTAAATCGCGGTTGTAGTGCGGACGAGTCGTTAGCACCGTGATTCGATGTCCCTGCGCTTGTAAATCTTGCATGAGTTCAGACAGCAAGGTCGAGGTCGAAACGCCGTCGGGCGCAAAGACCAGTGTGTGCAGCAGGATGCGGGACATTAAACGCTATCCATTGGGAAGTTCAGCATTTAGCCGACAATCGTCAAGCACGATCCTGCAAGAATTGTAGCAAGTTCGTCAGGGTTTTCGCGGCAAAAGAGCCAATTATACTGTCCATCCCGATACGTAAATGACCCATTCGCACTATGTTCCAATGTAAAACCGTTGATATAAAAAGCATTAAATCCAAACATATCATTGATTCTATTGACTAACTTTTTATCATGAGCTTGTTTAAGAAGCTCGATTATTAAAAACCTGATTTTATTTTCTGCGCCTTCAACACCGCGCAGGAATTCTTCCTCTCCATTCTCAACGTCGACTTTAACTAAACAGTTTGACAAATTGTGAGCCGTTACAATGGTAGAGAATTTGTTTAGTTCAACATCAATGGCCTGTAACTCGTGTTCATTCACCTTATCGGCATATAGGGTACCCTGAGACGTATCCGTAAAGTTTCTATAGAAGATAACTTTCCCATCTGTATCACCAACTGCTACTTGAAAGCCAAGCGTATTGGGTAATTGGTTCGATGCCACATTGTCTAGAATGAGTCTAAACAGATCGGGGTCTGGCTCAAAGAAAAGAATAGGCTTTTGAGGCGGCAGTCGCTTCCTTACAAAAAAGGTGAAATATCCGATATGGGCCCCAATATCAACAAAACAATCTGAATATGCTGCTAAATGCTGCGCTAGAAAAAGCGCTCCCCTCTCGCCAATATAATGCTGCGGTTTCCCAAATACTTCCACTGATTTGTATCTTGGAACTAAGCAAGAATAGCGATCATCAATGCCCAAATTACTCGCAATATGGGTTGAACTGGTTTTGTACTCCTCAGAGAGTATCGACAGAAATCTGAGAGTTAGGGCAGACTTTAGACGAACTGGTAACTGCGCCCCTAAATCCAGCATCACCCTTTTTCCGGGAACTGAAGCAAGGGTACGGCGAAAAGCCTTTTTCCAGAAGCCTGTGGTCTGCATTTCTGTAAGTCCTGCATCAATGAACACTGCCGTCGGCGACGATTTTCGTTACCCGTTGAACCAGCGTATCCTTTTCTAGTTCCCGGTATGTTAGTCCTTGTCCGTCGAGAACAGACTTGAATTATCTTGATTGTGAACTGGGGCTGGTATAAGAAAAGCCTCAGGGCAAGCGATGTATTTTGCTTCTTTCTTCCCAGAGTTTAGCATCGATGTAAAAACGAAACCAGAAACCCTGCAAGATATGAAAGATCAGCCCCTGCGGGCCATCCAAAAAGCCAAAACGCAAGATGTAACGGTAGAAGAAGTAAGCGAATGCTCTGGTGAAAAACGGCAGTCGATTGTAGACGGAGTTCTTATACCACCGCCGCTGCTCGATGGGCGTTCCAGACCGACTCTCGCTGACGCTGACGGTTTGTGGCTGTTCTTGCTGCTGTTCCTGAACTTCCAAACTCGCCCAGCGAATATGGCGCAGCATCCAATTATCCAGACTAGTCGTGATCGTATCAATGATGTCGCCTTGCAACAGCAGGGTCGGGCCGCTCACCGTGAAATGCTGATCGTACAGCCGATCCTCACAGCGCCCTTTCACGCGCCGAAAGACGCGCAGGTGATAGACCGGATAGTGGCCGCCATGTTTGATCCAGCGTCCCATAAACACGGTGCGCCGCGAAACCAATAATCCGTTCACAGTTTGATATTCACTGCTGGCGAAAAACAGCTCTAACGAATGCCGCAGTTCAGGTGTTACGCGCTCATCTGCGTCTAGATGAAGAACCCATTCATGTTGTAAAGGGAGATTGTCCTGTGCCCAATTGCGCTGCGCCGCGTAGTTCACAAACGGATGTACGACGATGTTATCCGTGAACTCCCGTGCGATCTCTAGCGTCCGGTCTATGCTGCCAGAGTCGACGACAAAAATTTCACTGATCCAACCCGCAACACTTTCGAGCGCAGCCCGAAGCAGTTGTTCATCATTATAGGACAGGATAATGGCGGACAAGGCGAGAGGATCAGACATAGTTGGCATTTGGCGGAAGCATAGAAATATAGAGTTGGCGCATCTCATCAGCAACTATCGCCATTGTTCGAGGCGGCTTGATAGCTTCTCTCAAGTGCGTTATGAGGGCTGCATCGTCAATAAGGCGTTGGAGCGTATTTTGCCATGCGGATATAGACGATGCTGGTTCCACCAATAATCCGTTGACCTCATGCTGAACAAGTTCCGCGATCCCGCCAAGGTTCGAGCCAATGACCGGAATGCCCGCCGCAAATGCCTCCAGTACAACCAGCGGGCCAGTCTCAAGTACCTGCGATGGAACCACTAAGGCATCATATTCCCTGAGTGTTGGGATGACTTGGACATTTGCAATCGGTGGTAGGAAGCGAATGTGCGACCTGCTCCCGATAAGCTCCAAGAGCTTCCGTTGATATGCCTCACCACCTGCTTGCAGAGTACCGTAAACATCAAGCGTTACAGTTCGCTGGTTGGACAACGCTTCAAGAATGACGTGGATACCCTTACTTGAATCGATGCGTCCCAAGAACGCCAGACGTAACTGGCCCTTGTTCGGGCTAATGATCTCACTGGCTGCGCTTTCTGAATACAGGGTACTCAAGAGTCCGTGCCGACATAAGGTGACTTTCTCTTTCGCAATGCCGTTCAGGGTAAGCAAGGCCCTTGTCCACTCACACAGAGCGACGATGCGATCTGCTTCCTCAGCCATCGCAAAGAACGTATTCTGGCGCAGCCTGACCAGTTCAGGCATCCGTAAGCCCGTCCATAGGCTGCCACTCTTTCCCCAGCGGCCAATCTGTTTTCCAACGGATGGCGGCACCAAACTAATCGCAGCGCTCACTGCACGGCTCAAGCCAAGATCATTCAGCTTACAGCGGGTACAGCGGCCCGGCAGTAAGTGTCCATCACAGACTTCGCTGCCCCAGCGAAGCAGTGTGCCTCGTGGACAGCTTACTGTCGGTGTATGATAGGTCAAGACGACAGGAATGCCGCGCCGCTTGGCTTCGCGGGCCACCAGAACAGAGACCCCTCGTGTAAGAGCGTGTAGATGGACAATATCTGGCTTCTCGTCATCGAGAATGTGCGCGAAATTTGCCGCCGCTTCTGCATCGCCAAGCCCGTAAATGGCGGAAACATCATCGATCTGCGAGGCAATTGCATAGCGGCGTACTGGAATATTTTCATACGAATAGAATGCGTTTTGTTCTGCGGGGGCCGCGACAACGACCTCAAGACCGAGTAAGTGGAGTGCATCGCATAGTGACTTGACGTAAACTTCTGTTCCTCCGGCGGGATCAGGATAGAAACAGAAGGGGGCATGAAGAACTTTCACCTGTACAAACTCACTTTAGAAGTGGTTCATAGAGTACATAGCCGGAGAGTGTATGCGGCTGAACAATTGAGTAGCCTGCATCGCGTATGAGCTTATCAGGAGATATAGTGTGAGACACTCCAAGCTGGCTCATTGGGCTAACAATTTTTGTAATAGCTGAACGGTGTGTTGAGCGTGTTCGTTCCACCCGCCAAACGATTGGACACGCTTCAACGCTGCCTCCCCCATCTGTCGCCGCACCTCCGGGTTCTCATAAAGATACACAATTCTCTCGTGGATCGCTTGCGCGTCGCGGATCGGCACGATAAAGCCCTCCACCCCATCCGTGAACAGGTCGCTCGCTCCTGTGTTGGTCGTCGCTATCACCGGCACGCCACAGGCCATCGCCTGCGCCATCACCGCTCCAAAGCCATCTTGGACAGAGGGCAGAATAAATACGCTTGCCTGTGAATATTGCCAGTGCAGTTTGGAACGAGGCGTCACGCCGTTATAACGATATGCGCCTGAATATGCAGCAAACGCAGAGCGCACTTCGTTTTGCATGGAGCCGACCAGAACGGTTTCGAAGTCTGGCAACTTCAGCACGGACACCGCTTGGAGTAAATAGGGTAAACCCTTTTGCAAGCTCATCGCTCCGGCATATAAGACGCGAAAGACATTATCCTCTTTCGCTACTGGACGAAAGAGGTTGAGGTCAACGCCGAGCGGGATGACTGTCAGCCTGTTTTCCGAGACACCCTGCTCTAGGAAGCTATTGTATGCAAAAGTTGAGAGTACCTTTATCATGTCCGCTTCATTGTATTCCTGCAATTCCCGTTCAATCACCCACTTGGGGATGCCTTGGAATGCGACTTTGTGACGCGCATATTCCTCGATCAGAATCTCATTCTGGGTCACGATATGCGCTGATCCCCGCTCGCAGATGGTCTTGATGCCTCTAGCTTTGGCCGTGCGAATTGTCTGCAACCCTGACTGAGACATCCCCATGAACACATCGCACTCTGGCAGTCGCTCCCCTACCCATCTGTCGAACATCTCTGTCGCTGGCTGGTTCAACAAGTCCCCCACACTTTGCAGCCCGAAGCGATACAGCGCCATTTGCGGCGTCACCAACCACGGGAAACACGACGTCTTATCCCTCAAATCGTCATCGACTTTCCAGCGTGGATACCCCGTGAACAATCGCTCTAAGTACCCCATCCCTTGCAGTTCTCGCGCTAAATCAAAAAAGTGAAACCGACCAATTGAAGTCATGACGACCTTGATGGGGTTCATCACTGTAGTCGAGCTATTTACGAACATTTGGTGAAACTTGATGGAAAACTGTCAATAGCAATTGCTTTGTAGCGTCTAACGTGAATTGGTCATGTATGCGTTCTTTCCCGTATGATGCCGCCGCCGCAGAATACGATGCGAACGATTCCGTATCTAGCGCAACCATCGTTTGAAGGACTCTGAGATAGTTCCCCCTTCCCTCTAACGGCACAATCCACCCCGCCCCTTTAGCCTCTACATCCGACCATGGAGTGCGATCACTAATCAAGACCGGACACCCTGCATAGAGGGCTTCCACAATCACATGGCCGAAGTTCTCGCCAAGTGTTGGTAACACAAACAACTGATAACCGGATAACACAGACACCACTTCGTCCGCAGGCACAATACCTCGATAGGTCACGGAAATTGTTGGAGAAAGCATTTGCGCTCTGAGCTGACACTCAGCCCAATATGCTTCGTCCTCGATTGGCCCATAAATATCGAAGGTGATTTTCCCTTGAAGCCCCTGAAGCACATGGAGCATGAAGTCCAGATTTTTCCCTCGGGCGATACGTGAAAGAAACACCAATCGCAGTTCGCCTGCCTGTTTATCGAGCAGACGGGCTGGCTTGCTGCCTATATCCGCTGCTAAGAGATTCGGAATTACATGGATACTTTGAGTTTGTTCACGTCCAAATTCACGAATGATATCTTCGCGCTCTCCCTCCGATGAGGCATGCCAGGTTACATCACGAAAAAACTCGGTGATCTTGGCGATACGAAGAAATAGCCGTTTCTTGGCAGCTTTCAGGCTCAGGGCACCTCGATCAAGATGTCCTCTTGGTGCAACAATAATCGGTTTATGCGAGACAAGCCTTAAGCGATACAGCAGTAAAAGTCGTATGACTAAACTAGCGAGGATTGAGTTTAGATAGAGTATGTCAAAATCTATCTCAGTCATAATCCGCCGCAGGATTCGTAATTGAAATTCATTCGGAGCAAGATAGCGCACCTCAGCTTTACCTATCTTGTACCATAATCCCGGTTCGATCTCAGCGTAAGGTTGAGTGTCACCCTTATCGTGATTGGCCGTCAAAATCTTAAATTGAAAGTCGTCGCCTAGCCACTCAATCAGATTCGAAATAGAACGCACGGGGCCGCCCGTGCGATACCCGGGAAGATAATGGTGAATAATAATCAGTATGCTGGGTTTGTACGCACTATTTGGCGGCGCGGTCACAGGGTCAATGCTTTCAGAAAACGCACTTTAAAATGTGCAAAAGTATAGTTATCCTGTACATATTTACGCCCAGCTAACCCCATCCGCGCTGCTAGTTCAGGCGCATTAAGCAGGTTCAAAACACTTTCCACTAATTCTGCGGGGTCAGATGGGTCTGCAACCAGCAGTCCAGTTTCACCATCACGGATTATACACCGTGCAGCATCTACCCGACTGCCAATACATGGCTTCCCCCAACGCATCGCCTCTAAATACACGAACCCGAATCCCTCACCGCGGCTCGGCATTACAAAAAGATAGCAATGTGAATACAGCCAATCTAACGTCTCATCAGGAACATAGCCCGGCATGAAAATAGCCGACTGGACTTCCCGCGGTTGGGCCCATGCCAATTCTAGCAAACGAGGGGAATCATCCCCCTTACCTACTAGCACAACCTGCGCCTCTGGACATTTCGCTAAGATGTCTGGCATTGCCTGAATGAGTGTATCTTGTCCCTTATACTGCTCATTCTCGGCCATCCGTCCGACGTGTAAAAGGACACGAGTTCCAAGCAAGCGCGAAACTCCATCCACAGCCGTGAATGAAGTGTTCGCAGGCGGCGGAGCAAGCATGGGCGAGATATTTTGATTTGACCCCAGTGATAGGTCGCAGACTGTCACATTCAGATTTGGGAACTGTTCGAGTACGCGCTCTTGGGTATAGGTGGAAGAAAGACGCCGCCACGCTGCCAACAACCCGAGTCGTCCCTGAACATCTGGTAAGGGCGGCCAAACTTCAATACCGTGCAAACGAACCGCATATTTGAGCATTCTGATGGCCGCAAGCGGCATGAGGATAGATGCGAGGTTTATGTGGTCGCAGAATATCAACGCAGAGCGCATTTGCACTGCGGCACGCCATACCGCCAGTGTAAATTTAACTTTGTCCCCCGCAAAAGCGCGATAACGGATACCAGAAACCTGTTTGTATTGATGCTCCGAACCAAATGCCTCGTTTAAGGCCAATACCGTCAGTCCATAACCAGCCTCATTCAGCGCGTGTATCGCCAGACGATTTGACGTGGCAATCCCGCCTTCTGTATTGAACGCTCCTGTAATCACCATGAGGCATTCGCTTGAAGCAGATTGTCGCACTTATTGATTCCGCTAGCTAAGTCGCCGCCAACTGCCAGAAACGTTCAATGGCTGGGGCATATTGTTGTGAATAATTAAATTTCTCGGTGAAAGCTTTGCTGCTTCCGAGACCCATCTGTTTGGCACGAGCGGAGTCTCCGAGGATCGTGTTCACAGCATCCGCAATCGAACGCGGTGAGTTGTCTTGAGCAAGGAGACCATTCTGATACCTATCGATAATGGCTTTATTCGATGGCGTGTCGGAGAGAAGCACAGGTAGGCTAGCCGCCATATACTCCATGATTTTATTCGACGCTGCGGTGATAAACCGATTATTGATATGGATAGGATCGTACAATCCGTGCCCTAAACTAGCGCCTACAGTGTAATCGGCAACGTTCCTATACCCGACGGCGGGTAAGATTTCAAACTGGTTCTCGACACCGAGATCGCTCGCCAACTGCCGTAGTTCCTGAAAATACGACTCATCACCGGGCCCCATGATTACAAAGCCCCATGTTGCATCTATCCAGAAACAAAGTGAATGCAGAGTCTGTTTAATTCCATGCCCATTTGCAATATAGCCCTGTCGAAAAACGATTTTCGAGAACTGTTTGCCGCGTTCGGCAAGTGCGTTAGTAAGGGCATGGCTGGACTTATCGGGTCGCTTGAGAGCCGCATTGGCTACTACAAGCGGGCGTTGGCGCAGCCTAAGCTCTTGCTCCATAAAATCCGCCCGATTGGGGTCAGGTACAATAATCAGATCAGCCGTTCTGGCAAATTTCTGCTCAAAGGTCTTGACGATCCACTGACCAGCAGTCAGTTTCCGCCCGTTTTCTACAAAGTCATGTGAGTGATAGACCAGCGGACGACGAAAGCGCGTAGCCAATAATCGTGCAACTAAAAAGCCGTGCATATCATAGCCAACAAAAAATGCAGCCTTCGAATTGGCGTGACGCAGTGCATGAGCAACAAACAAAATATAGTTACACCATGTCAAAGACGAATTTGTTCCGAGACGCTTAACGCGTGTGTTCGGTGGGTACTCGACTTCATGAGGTGGAAAACGTTTACTGTAGTATTTGTTGCATATGATTTCCTGTCCGATGCCTTTCTCGAAAAGCACAGCAGCAGCATTAATCATGGGTGGAAAGTAATCGGGGTTGCCATAAATGATAGCTTGAAAAAAAATCTCATGAGCTGATGTCTTCTTATTATCCAGCGCAGACTTGATTACCATCTAGGGCCCTTTCTAGCTTCAAACCGATTGTAAGAAAGGGTTTTACTAACCGGAGTGGAATGATTGCGCCGATTTATTACACCAACTATGCGAATTGCCATGTTTACAAACACAGCCGCGCCAATTGCTGCCCCTGTTGTCCCTGTCAAAGTGATCATATCATCGCCAATGAGCAAGAATCCGAACGCAGGCAGCATATACAACGAAGCACCAAAGTAGTTACCCTTTGGTATAGCGAGTGCTGCCCCAAGATCAAGCGACCCGGCAATGATGCCAATCACAATGAACCCAACTATAATGCCTATCAACCCAAAATTGATGTAGAGTTCCATCACCTGACCAGTGCCCACACTGGTGCCATACGGGAATCGGATACCTGTATATTGGGTGATGAGATCGTGGCCGCCCACTTCAAAAGGCTTGTCGGGCCACAAGACGCGTGGAATGAGCATCAGTACAGAATCAACTAATGTGCTTCCGTATGTATAGTTAACTGCTCCGCTTTCAATGTAATCAATGGCAATACCTGTCTGATTGCTCAAATCGGCCCGATCTTCGATGAACCTCAGGCGCTCTGGATAAGCAGGATCAAACAAAACGAATTCCTGAAAGAGCGTCTCGTACACCGTGTTGAAGCGATCAACCAGCGCTTCGCCACCCCAAACTGACCGACGGATCTGGTTACGTGCTACGAAGTATGTCGACATGAGAGATAAGAGAAAATAACCGACTACCAATCCGAGAACAATGCGACGTGCCCTAAAATCACGGCGCGACATTTGAAACAAGAAAATCAGCGTAATAGCGGCACCAACAAAGCCAAAACTCAGAAAGCCTTCATTTATTAATGTTACCAGCGGCCAGATGAAGACCGGTATGAGGATGAGCCAGCGCGGCAGATTGATCTGACCAGCGTTGATCTGATATATCAGTAGAACTGCACCTACGAACAGCAGCTTGGCAGTGTTAGTGAGTATCGCGCTCACGGTTGGAATATGACCGAGTGCGGGAATGAAGACAAAATAGCTCAGAATACCAAGCATATAGTAGATTAGCGGCGTATATTTCGGCTGGGGTTGAGTGGATATATCAGTAGATTTAACGATCTTGCGGCTCAGGTGAAACTGCCAGATTGCAGGTACGATAACCAGTGCGCCAAAAATGAAACCGAGCAAGCCGATAAAACCCGCAGTGAAACCTAATTGCGTCAGGCGTGGGTCGCGTAGCGGTAGGTATCCGGGCAAAAGTTGAACCATTGGTGCGAGCAGGTACGAGGCAGTGAAAAAGATTAAATAGGCCGTAACAATACCGATACTGCGATCTGGTCGGCGTAGTAATAACACTGAGATCGCAATAACGATTATCAGCCATAGAACAATGAGTGGCCAAATTTGGAGATCGACAGTCATGGCTAGAGCAAACTGCTGTGTTGAGCAATAAACTGTAGATTATGTTGAACGAGCAGCGACCATTGGCTTGGATTTTCCTTTACAGTAGCCTCAAAAATGTGTTCTTTGATGCTCATATCCCGACACCTTAATGATCCATATTCAGCCCGATAGAATTCGAATAATGTCGTTATCCACAATCTAAGTATAATTTGGGTTTTGGGATTAGAGAGTATTATTTCAGGATTTTCACTTCGACAGTGGGTTTAAACCCACTGTCTGCCCAAATCTAAGTTCAATGTGGATGTTTGAGCGAAAGTCCTAACTTGTAATATCGGTGCCTTTCAACCTCTCCATAATCTCTCCGAGTCGATTTTCATAGGCATTTCCACCCTGCGTAATGTGGCGATGTACGTTTTGCCTCAGACGCAGGCATAGATCAGGAGAAGACATCAGCTGAGCAACTTTCTCGCGCATTTCAAGTATTGAACGAAAGTATGCAACATTTTCCCATTCCGCGCCGAATATCTCCCGATGTTCTGCCGTATCCTCAACCAAGAGACATGCTCCCATTGCCGGCGATTCAAAGCTCCGCATCACATGCCCATCCCGGTTAGCTCGCCGCACGAGGCACAGCGTTACTTTCGCCCCGGATGTTGCCCATCGCAGAGTCTGGGCATCGGCCATTCCTTTGTGACAAGCCCGCGTCTTTGGATTCCGGTTCCAGTATCCACCATACAGGTGGACATTGAGGCCCATCTCGATCAAAGCGGTTACATACGGTAGGCGGTCATTGTCAGCGCCGCCGTAGAAAAGCACGTCACTTTCATATTGATTCGCTAATTCAGGGGACGGTGGTTCGATGTGATGCAGCGTAGTGTCGTATGCAAAAGGCAGATAATACGCTCGACACCCCAGCCGCTCCAGATCATCAAGATTTGCGCGACGTGGCGAGAGAATCAGATCATAAGATGGAAGTGCTTGCAGAAACCAATTTGCTCTCTGGTTTGGATTCCACGGATCATCAGTCAGGAAATTAACGCAGGTGATACCCAAATCTCGAACAGCTTCAAGGGTGCTGCGAAGCGGCGGGGTTATCCCTGTCACCAGAACTACGCTCGGTTTCACACGGCGGCAGGTTTCGATGAGCGTTTGCTCAAAGTCGGCAAGGTGAACCGGCTGACGATCTCGCCAGCGCCAATTGATCCGCTGAAGCAACCAGTTGCCGTCATAGGCTTTTCGTGCGTCCGAAAAGTAGACGGGTATTTGCAGAGCTTCGGCGGCATATTTCAACATTGCGCCCATATGAAAGCGTTCTGAAAACCCGATAATCAGCAAGGGTTGTGCAGATAAATCTAAAGAGCCGATGTTCATTCCTAGTTCACAACTTCCCGATACGCCTGCGCGATACCCTCAGCCGCTTTTTCAACGCGATAGTTATCAATGAGCGTCCGGCAGGCTTGCCGTGTTTCCTCTTTCCCGATCATCGCTAAGCCTCTCTGGATCGCTTCCGCCAGCGCACTCGATGAACCCGCCGCAAAAATCTCGCCGGTCACGCCCGCTTTGATGAGGTCAGGGGCGCAGCCTACTCGATCTGAAACAAGACAGGGCAAGCCGTGATGCAGTGCCTCGTTGACAACCAGCCCCCAGGTTTCCTCAGCCAGACTCGGCATGACAAGCATGTCGGCAGCATGGTAAAAGCTGCTCAAACGGGTCTGGTTCTGAAATCCGACAAAGCGTACAGCAGCGTTTGAGCCTTCAGCTTGCTCTAACGACGGTCTTAACTCCCCATCGCCAAGAAAAACCAGCGTAATCTTTTCTTTTGGCTGCGCTGGAAGATGCTGCACAGCCTCAATGAGAAGCTGCGGTGCTTTGCGCGGGACGAGCTTTCCAGAAAAAAGGATCACAATGCTGTTGGATGCGATGCCGTATTCTGCACGAGTAGACTCGCGCAGAGAAATTCGATCATCATCACTCACCTTAAAGACAGTGGTATCCACACAGTAAGGGGAGAAAATGAGCTGCTCATCCCTACAGCCCAATCGCTGATAATGGCGGAACGCATTCTGTCCGATGTACAAGATACGTTCGAACTGGCGATAATAGCCGCGCAAAAAGGTATCGCGTATCAACTGCTTCGCCTTGCTGCGTTGACGGTTGTGGTCAGCGGCTTCTGCTCGGAAGAGAAGTGGCGCTCCCGTCCTACGACCAGCGAAAAAGACACGCAAATCGAATCGAAAGCGATAACCGAGCAGTAGAATCGCGCTAGGGTTAAGCTGCCGCAGCACAGCAGAGATGCCTTTGGCCGTCACCGTTTCAGCAGAGGCAGCGCCACCTGCTGCCACACGAGAGAGAAACATAGGCGTATAGCCGCTCAACAGGTCAGTATCCCACGCGAACTTTGTGCCGAACTCCCGATCTCGATAGCCCGAAACACTGAAATCAGAACCATAGATAACGGTGGTCGACACTCCGAATTGGGTTTGCAGGCTTCGATATACGGGAGCCTGATACTGAATAGGATGGGTAGAGATAACGACAAGCGACATATCAAATCGCTACTTCAATACCGCGCCAAGCGCCGTTAGCGCCCACAGCCGCGACCAATGGATTTTTCCTGCTTGATGCTGTCTTTGAACACTAAGCAGTTCATCGCATTCGATGTGTAGATCACGCGCAATCTCCGGTAGTATCTGCCCCACTCGATTATGGAGTCCCTCGCGCAGCCAAGAATCGAATGGAAACGAGAAGCCCTGTTTCTCCCGACGTTCCGCTACACTTTTGGGGATATTCCGCCGCGCAATGCTTGCAAGTATTGGTTTCGGTATACTGCTCCCATCCACCTTGATCGAAGTCGGCAGCCGCAGAGCAGACTCAACGAGCCGTGTATCGAAAAATGGCACACGTACCTCCAGCGAATGTGCCATGCTCATGACATCCGTATCGCGTAACAACTGATTATGCGTATACGTCCGCAGTTCCGCACGGCTGACCCACGAGAATGCGTCGTGCGGTTCTCCGTTCGGGCTGTCAGCGCGATGGGCGACGTACTTCACTGGATCAAATTCAGACATCGCCACTGCCCACATGTCAGGATGAACCAGTTTCCGAACTTCACGCTCAGAAAACAGCCCGCGCCTCGTCAGGTAGGCACTTGCCAGAGACGGTGGGCGTTCAAGTGCATCGCCCACGCGGCCCCACCCCGGACGCCGATAGAACAGTTGCAATGCACGTCGCGCCAATTCCGCACCGCCGGGAACCGCGTGTGCGACCTTGAGCGCCTTTAGCATAGATGGCACATCTCGAAACGTATGAGCGTAACCGCCAAAAAGTTCATCGCCGCCAAGCCCGGAAAGCGCGACTGTCAGCCCCGCCGCGCGTGCAGTCTTAGAGACAAAATAGGTGTTTACGCCATCAACCGACGGTTGATCCATCGCCAAAAGGATATGATCGAATTCGCTGATAACATCCTCAGCGGTCACAACCTGCTCAAAATGCTCTGCCCCAACAGCCTGCGCCATCGCACGAGCATAGACCGCTTCGGAGTGCGACTGCTCATTAAAAGCAATCGAACAGGTGCGAATCGGCCCTGATGTTGCGCGGCGCATCATCGCAACGATTAAGCTGGAGTCCAATCCACCACTTAGAAATGCGCCTAGCGGCACATCACTCACCAGCCGAACGCGAACGGCGTTTGCGAAACATGCTTCGATGTCTTCGACAGCTTGTTCAAAGCTGGACGATTCGACTGTGTTTGTCGGCAAAGTCCAATAGCGCGTCGGTTGTGGGAGTGTCCACTTATTGAGCGCGAACTCGAACGCCGAGCCGGGTTCTAGCGCGCTTATATCTCGATAAATTGTCAGCGGGTTCGGAACGCTGCCCATTTGCAGATAACCAACTAAACCCGCGGGGCTAATTTCTTTGCTCACCAACCCCGATGAAAGCAGCGATTTGAGTTCGGAAGCAAATACAAATGCATCTGATGTGAATGCGTAATACAGGGGTTTGATGCCCAACTGGTCACGGGCGATAAAAAGCTTCGGCGCTTGTCGGCTGTCGTAGATGGCAAAGGCAAACATGCCCTCTAGACGTGAAACGACACCTGCTCCCCATGCCTCGTACCCGTGTAGGATAACTTCCGTATCGCTATTGGACGCAAAACTATAGCCTTCACGTTCGAGTTCCAAACGCAGTTCGTCCGTGTTGTATATCTCACCGTTGTAAGTGATCCAGACCAAGCCATTGCCGCTCGCCATAGGCATGTGCCCTGCGGGGGAAAGATCGCGGACTGCGAGACGACGATTACCTAAACCAACACGCCCATCTGATGAGACGTACATACCCTCATCATCGGGGCCGCGATGGTGCATCGCGTGTGTCATCGTCGCCAACCGTTCAGCTAAATCAGGAAAGGTAGCGTTAGAAGAGGTCAATATTCCGGCAATGCCACACATAGAGAGTAATCGCTCACATCTAATTAGACGGTGTGTACAGGTGAACTATGTGCGGTCTTCGGCAAGTGCCCAAGGGCGTGTTGTTCCGGGACGCAGCGGTGCCTCATTAACGACCCTGTTAACTACACCGTCCTTGACCCCGCAGTACGCCATTCTCATGAACGTATGCCAATCACCCCCCATATTGTACCACCAAGCTTTAGGGTCGAATTTGAACAATCTTAGATAGGTGCGAAACATCACTGTGGAATGATGAATATTTCGCCCACCCGCTTCGTTGAAGGAAGAGCTGGTTAACTCTCGCCAGTCACCGGGAGCCAACTCAACCATAGCGAAGCCAGAAACAAACTCAAGCGAATGCGATTGGGCAAAACGTAGCAGCACTTCAAGATGGTCAACAGACCAAACCTCATCGTCATCTAAATGGGCGATCCATAAACCGGTAACCTCTTGCAACGCTCTGTTGATCGGGAAAGTGCCGGCAACGAAGTGTCTGCGACTCGGGTCTTCGGGGTAAGCTCCGCGCTCAGGCAAATTGATAAAACGCAGTCGCGGGTCGGTGATCGAGTTTATCAAGTCAGGGGTGTTATCCATGCAGCCATCACCAACGACAATGATTTCAAAATTCTGGTAACTCTGTGCAAACACCGAGGGCAGAGTGCGATTAACGAGGATTTCCGCACGGTTATAAGTTGCGATTGTGATGCTTACCAGTGGATCGCTTGGATGCACGTATTCATGCTCATGCAGCTTTCGCGCCTCCTCAAGGTCTTTGCGTTCAAACTGTGACCGTATTCGCAGCAATATGTCTCTTTTTAGAGAATCAGTGAGCCGCTTCATATTGAATCTATAGATCAAAGACCGAACAATTCGAATCACAGCGCTTGCCTTTTCTGCATTTCCACCGACGTAATGCGAAGCTATTCCTTCAAGTCCTCGCTCATTGCAACGATGCTTCGGATGAGATTTGCAACCGTTTCTACGGCTTGCTCTTCAACCGCCGTTCCATTTGGCAGACTCATGACCCGCTGCGTCAAGCGCTCGGTCTCTGGCAACAGCAGTCCCGCATGTGGGAAGTGTGAGCGATAGGGTTCCATCTGATGGCAGCCCGGATAAAAGTAGCGGCGCGCTAGTACATTTTCCGCGTGGAGTATCTTCACCAGCAAATCACGGCTAATGCCAGTCTTTTGCTGATCCACCTCAACAATAATATATTGATAATTGCGCTTTTCGCTCGCGCCATAAGTGAACAACTCGATGCCGGGGATGTTAGCAAGTTTAGACTGGTAACAGCGATAATTTCTGTAATTGGCTTCGATGATTTCGTCCATGCTTTCGAGAGACGTGATGCCCATCGCTGCCGAAATCTCGGTCATTTTGCCATTGATGCCGATGTACTCAACATTGTCATAGCCAGCGAACCCAAAATTTCGCATGTAGCGCAGCCGTTGTGCAAGTTCATCATTGTTGGTGGTGACTAACCCGCCTTCAAATGCGTTGATAAATTTCGTTGCATGAAAACTGAATATCTCAGCCTCACCAAATTGACCGATCATCTGCCCTTTATAGGAGCAGCCTAGCGCATGAGCAGCATCAAACATAAGCGTCAAATTGTGGCGATCAGCGATGACGGTAAGTGCTTCAACATCGCAAGGATTACCCCACACATGAACACCAATAATGCCAGTTGTGCGTGGTGTAATCATCCTTTCTATCTTGCTTGGGTCAATACAATGTGTAGTTGGATCAATATCGCAGAATACGGGCGTAATCTGCTGCCACTGCAAAGCATGGGCGGTAGCAATAAATGTAAATGACGGGACGATAACCTCACCCGTGAGTCCCACAGCGCGGAT